>Ga0196963_10000777_pt1 | contig 24919 bp, 23 predicted proteins | sample S1_5metaG_FD_148600 | JGI IMG/M metagenome (GOLD analysis project Ga0196963, IMG submission 148600) | Soil microbial communities from Anza Borrego desert, Southern California, United States - S1_5 | ecosystem: Environmental > Terrestrial > Soil > Desert | place: USA: California | collected...
ATCTCGCACGAAAGCACCGTATTGTTCTTGGGAAAGCCGACCGGGCAGAATTTCTTTTGCTCGCTCACGCGGTGGAAAATGATCTCGGGGGCATCGTAGTAGAGGAAGTTGAAGTCCTTCGGAATCGCCGTCGGCTTCTTGAGAGCGACGAAGACCAGCTTAGCCCCGCGATATCGGAGGGAATTCTCGATCCCCAAGAGCTCTGCCATGCGCGGCAAGGGCATGGTTGAAATTATCTTGTCGCGCGCTTTAACTTCGAAGCGCTTACCCCCTGCGACGAGAGCCGTGATCCAACCGCGCTCGCGCTCGATCGAAGTTATCTCGGAATTGAGGACAAGCTGGCCACCGGCGCGCCTGAACTTTTCGGCCATTCGCTCGAGTATTTTGCCTGAACCGAATTTCCCGACGGCGCTCCATTGGCCCGCATGAAAATGCTCGTGCTTGGTGCGCAAATTTACGCGCTTAGGAGCCCAATTGGCTGTCATCTCGTTGATCGAGACGCCCCAGAGTTTCTGAGGGTACCGGATAAAGAACATCTCCATCAGTGTTGGGCCGACCAGTTCACGCACGTATTCGGCGTAACTCTTCGCTTTGGCACGCTTCACATCGTCCAGATGCGACAGTTCGTTGAGGACCTTTTTCCGCGTGGCCTCGGGGAGTTTCTTGATCGAAGCGTACGAGAGCGGGTAATCGAAATATTCGTTGAACTTTTCTCCTTTAACGTTCTTTCCCCAAAATTCGTTCTCGTAGAAAAGATCGCCGAAGTGCTTCTTCCAGTACCTCTCCTGTTCAGCATCGGGCGTATGGAAAATGTGCGGCCCTTGATCAAGGTGCTTGAATTCTCCCCACGCGAAGCTTGCAGCGAGTCCGCCTACTTTCTTTTCCTTTTCGATGAGTGTCGTAGGAACCCCGAGCTCTGCGAGCCGAAGTGCGGCAGAGAGCCCGCTCATACCAGCGCCGATCACATACACGCGGCCCGCTGTTCTCTTCACCATATCGTAAATCCGCCATCGACCGTGATGTTCTGACCCGTTATGTATCCGGCCTCGTCGGAGCAGAGGAAGGCGATAACTCCGGTGAGGTCATCCGGTTCCGCCATACGGCCGAGGGGTGTCTTTGCCTTGTAGCGCTTCAGGAAGTACGGAGCCTGAGCCCGATAGACGCCGCCAGGGCTTATGCAATTAGCGAGAATGCCCTTGGGCGCCAAATACGCCGCTATGTACCTAGTGAAGTGAATGATGCCAGCTTTGGTCGCACCGTATATCTCCGAACTGTTGCGCCCCGAATCTCCATAGATGCGGAAATCCGGCGTTGTCACGCCGTAGATCGATCCAAAATTGATAATGCGGCCCTTCTTGCGTTTGACCATACCGGCAGAAAAAATTTTGGAGCACAGGATAGTCCCGCCGAGATTCACTTTGAATACGCGGTCGATCTCCGCTTCAGTCCGTTTCTCAAAGGGCGTGTAGACCCCGACTCCCGCGCAGTTGATGAGGATGTCGACGGGACGCTTTAATTTCTTGTAAGCCTCCTTGATGGCTTTCTCGCTCGTCACATCGAGCGCTATATACATGAATGCCGCATGGCCTTTTGCCTTGAGGTCTCGCGCAAACGCGGCGTCCATTTTTTTGCCTGCGTCGGAGATATGGACGAATGCACCGCTCTCGAGCAGGCGAAGGACCGTTGCACGGCCTATCTGCCCGAGCGCTCCGGTAATGAACACCGTCTTCCCTTTCAGCGAGTAATTATTTTTCATGGTTGTTGAGCGCTTCCGCTGTTCGCAGCAATCCTTCTTGGAGAGAAACCTTCGGTTTCCAGCCGAGTCTACGCATCTTACGGCTGTCGAGCGAGTAACGGAAGTCGTGCCCGAGCCGATTTGGCACCGAGCGGATGAACGAACTGTCCCGCTTTGTGAGGGCGAGCAGCAGCTGCGTGAGCTCCAAATTCGTCAGCTCCTGTCCGCTCCCGATGTTGTACGTCTCACCGCTTTTGCCCTTCGTAAAGGCGAGGTGCAAGGCATCGACGCAATCCTCGACATAGATCCACTCGCGGATGTGCTGACCCCGGTCGTAGAGGGGCACAGGTCGTCCGGCGAAGAGCTTCGTGAGGAAGCTCGGAATGATCTTCGACGTATCCTGATTGGGCCCGTAATTATTGCACGAGCGCGTGATAACAGTTTTGAGGCCGAAGGTCTCGCTGTAGGAGCGCACGAGCAGATCCGCGGCGGCCTTCGAGGCGCTGTATGGATTCCGCGGCTGGAGAGGCGAGTCCTCGCTGAAGCTTCCCGCGCGGCTCTCGAGCGCGCCGTACACTTCGTCGGTCGAGACCTGGTGAAAGCGGCGGACTTTGAACTCCCGCGCAAGGAGGAGTAGATTGTGCGTGCCGAGTACGTTGGTACGGATGAAAATATCAGGGTCCTTGATGCTGAGGTCGACGTGGCTTTCCGCGGCAAAGTGCATGACAGCTGTCGGGTGATACTTTTTGAAAACCTTGCGCAGGGCTTTCATGTCGCAGATATCGACTTTCTCGAACGCGTAGTTTGGTGCTTTCGCGACTGAAAGATTGGAGAGCTTGCCTGCGTAGGTAAGTTTGTCGACGTTGACGAAAAGCCGCTCTTTCATGCGCGGCACGTACTTGTTGAGGTAATTGCTGCCGATGAAGCCAGCGCCTCCGGTAACAATAACAATGTCCTTATATTTCATAGGAGCGTGCGTGCACTGCCACGCTTTTTCTCGCGCATATGGAGCGAGGCGTCGAGCAAACTGTCGAAGGTACCGATGTCGAACCACTCTTTTTTGAGGATGGCTGCGCGGAGCGTTCCCTCCTTGATATAGGCGTTGTTGAGAGACGTGATCTCGAATTCACCACGCTTTGAGCGTACCTGGCGGCGCGATTTTTCCACGATGGAATTATCGTAAATATAGAGGCCGGCAACCGCATACGAAGATTTGGGCTTGGCTGGTTTCTCCTCGATGCTGATGACGCGGCCGCGCTTGTCGAGCTCTGCGATACCAAAGCGCGTCGGATCGGCTACCTCCTTCAAAAAAACTTTCGCACCACCCTTGAAATTGCGTATGTGCGGTCCAATATCGTCTTCGAAGATATTGTCACCGAGGTAGAGAACGCACGGATCGCTGCCGATGTAGTCTCGCGCGACAGAAAGCGTGTGACCGATACCCTGCGGTTCGTTTTGAATCGTGTAGGCGATCTGTATCTGTCTCCCAGTGCGCTTGGAGATGAAATCTTTTCCGGAGCCGAGAAGTTTTACGAAATCCTCGATGTGCTGAGGATTTGTAACGATCATGATCTGATCGATACCGGCATCGACGAGTTTCTCGATCGCATAGACGATGACCGGCTTATCGTACACAGAGAGAAGGTGTTTATTGGTCGCTGCCGTGAGGGGGTGCAAACGCGTGCCCGCGCCGCCGGCGGCGATGATTCCCTTCATGCGGACCCGCCGCGCTGCTGCGCGCGACGCGGAGAGCTCTTTTGGAGGGCTCTGCTTGTGCTTTTTAGCGCGGGCAGTCTTTTTTGCCATCGGCGCTACAATACAATGAAAAACCCTCTTTGTAAACGTCCGCTGAATGACGCTACGCCGTGTATTTCTCGACGAGGGGGTACCACGCGCGGGCGGCGGCGAGGTCGAGCTCATCGTCTACATCGACGCAGCTGACCTTGGGGAGCGGATATTTGTACGGATCATTCCCTATGTGGTGGTGTAGTCTTATCATCGTCTCGCGCGGCGCGATGGAAGCGCCGAACACGAAATACCATTGAGGAAGCTCCTGCGAGGGAACATGCGCGAGGCCGAGTTTGTAATTGACGGGACCTCTATCGTCCCACACGTATTTCTTGAAGGGCTCCACCGCTACGAGCGAATCCTGCGTACCAAGGTCCTTCTTGTATACCGCTATCATTTCTTCATATTGCCGGGGAACGATGAGTGGTAGCGTGCATTGTGCCCACACGATGTGGTCACCTTCTACGCTTTCCGCAATATGGCGCACGACCTCTCCGAACGATTTCGTCTTTTCATCGCAATATTCTGGAGCTCGCTTGTGCGTCGCCGCACCCTCCGCGCTCGCCATTTCGAGCATCGCATCGGAATCCGATGTGACGACGATTCTATCGATAGAGGAGACTTGCTTGAGCTGGCGTATCTTATGGATGAGCAGATTGGTCTCACCAAATGGAGCAATGTTCTTGTTGCGCAAACGCTGACTCCCCTCCCTTACCGGAATAACCGCCGTGTACATAGTCTTAGCGTACCATCAAGGTTTGTAGTAGAACACCTCACCGTCCCAAAGCGGTATACCTCCAAGTTCGTGGAGCGAGTTGTCGGTGGTCTTTAGCGGAATGCCTTTAGGATGCCACACATCATACGTCAGCCGATCCACGCGTGCTGTTTTTTCCGTAAAAGAATCGACCCCATAGAAATGATCACCGGCCTCGAGTCCTATTCCGGCCGTCACGATTTCCTCCCCTGGAAAGCGCTCAAGCGCAAACAGGATTGCATTCAGACCGGTCGATCGCGACATCCAAGCATATTTTTTGTAAAAAAGGATATCGCCAAGTACGCGTACAAGTACATAACGCAACGGCAAGGAGGCGAGTCTTCGCACAGCGAGCCATACGGACTTGCGACCAAGGATCTCTTTCATAAGCTTGTGCCGCTGCCGACGAGAGATGCATTCGATCGGTACTGAAGAGAGATCAAGCTCATCCTTAATAAGCGTCGCGTCCTCTTGGTCGCCGCCCATGATGATTATCGCGTCCGGTTTACTCCTCTTGATCGCGCTCTTTATGTGCTCGTTGTGCCGGAAGTTGTCGCCGTTCAGCACGGCGATCAGATACGATCCGTATTTCTCCCGATATATGACCCCAAGCTCCGCCGCCGCGTTCGCGGAGATCACAGTTGCTGCTGGAACTACGGGTAGAGGAGCACCGCCCTTCGAACCCAGAATAACAATGGGGCCTTTTTCTGGAATCGGAATTCGGTTCATGGCTTTTAGGCTCTATTCGTCGTTTTTCTCGTCTATGATATCGTTGTTCAAACAGAAGTCTACGTATGAAAAAAGCCATAATTTTGGCGGCTGGCATCGGTTCTCGTTTGAGACCTCTCACTGATACGAAGCCAAAAACGCTCGTTAGTGTGCGCGCCAAACCTATACTTGGGCACACGCTCGAAGCCCTGACGACCAACGGAATCACCGATATTGTCATTATCGTCGGGTACTTCTCAGACAAGGTACGGCGCTTCTGCCGTAATACCTATCCCAACGTCAATTTCACGTTCATCGAGAACAAGGAGTACCTGAATACGAATAATCTCTATAGCCTCTGCTTGGCGCGCGAACACATCAATGAGGACGTATTCATATTGAACGGTGACCTGGTATTCGACCACTCGATAATCAAAGATATGAAGGACGCTACGACCTCTGTTGTCGCCATAGAAGTAGGCCGGTACCTCGAAGAGTCCATGAAAGTGCGTGTAGAAAGTGACCGCATTGTCGGCATCAGCAAAGGCATCTCTCCTGCGGATGCATACGGAACTTCTATTGACGTCTACAAATTCGTTAAAAGCGATATCGATTCGCTTGTAGCAGGTCTGGAAAAAACCCTGAAGAACGGCGGCGAACGCGCGTGGACGGAAGTCGCCTTTGACAATCTGTTTGCATCAGGGGCCCTGGAAGCACGCGTTTGCGACATCGGAAAGAAACAATGGATGGAGATCGATACGACGGACGATCTCGCGGAGGCAGAGCTTAAGTTCAATCCACGGGCATTAGAGATCAGAGATAAAAAGCTATTTTTTGTCGACAACGACGGGACATTAACGCTCGGCGCCAAGGTACTACCTGGAGCACAGGATTTCCTAGCCGCGCTCGAAAAAAGAGGCAAGCCTTTCTATGTTTTGACCAACAACTCATCCTTGATACCCCGTGACATCGTACAAAAATTCGCGCAGCGCGGTATGACTCTCAAAGAAGATCAAGTCCTGATATCGACGGAGGCAGCGATGCTTTTTCTTAAGGAGCAGAACGTAGGACGGCTCTTCTGGGTGGCAAACGAGCAGGCAAGTTCCTGGATAAAGGAACGAGGGTTCGTCTTCGATATGGAAGCACCCGAAGCACTTCTTCTTTGCTACGACACCGAGATAACATACGAAAAGATCACGAAACTCATTGAGCTCATACGGCGCGGCATACCCTACTACGCCACACATATCGACAAAGTGTGTCCTACTGAAGACGGTCCTATTCCTGATATCGGCTCGTTCATCGAAATGGTCTATGCGTCGACCGGCGTTCAGCCCCTTCGCGTTTTCGGGAAGCCCGATAAAAATTTTATAGAACCCATACTTAGGGCACGCGGCGTCAACGCGGAAGACGCAGTCGTCATCGGGGATCGTACATATACTGACATGGAGCTCGCCTCGCGCGCTGGTGCTTTCTCTATCCTCGTTCTCTCAGGCGAGACCGACATCGCTGACTATGAAGCATCACCGGGCACAGCCGCAATTGCCGCCAAGAATGTCGGGGCACTCGTTCCCCACGTGTGAAATATTCCCCAATGATGCGGCTCACGTTTGATTACCTGCTTTCACCGATTCTGCGCGTGCTGTCGTTCCTCGTACCGCGGAAAAGACGGCTGTGGGTTTTTGCGGGATGGCACAAGAACACGGAGCGCGAGATATTCGCGGATAATTGCAAATACTTGTTCTTGCACGTCGCCAACGAGCGCAAAGACATAAGAGCGGTTTGGCTGGCCCGCGACGCGAAGTTGCGGGACATCCTCCGGAGCCGCGGTTACGAAAGCCATTGCATCTCGTCGTTTTATGGAGCGTATTGCGCCCTTCGCGCCGGCTATACATTCATTGACGCCCTCATGCACCAAGCGCTGTGGCGTTACAGCGGAGGTAGCAGAGTCGTACAGCTTTGGCATGGCGATGGGATAAAAAAGCTCGACCTCGCGCACGGATGGTTCCGGCTTCCTCTCGGCGCATATTCGCGGGCATATCGGTACATTTCGTCATCACGATTTTTTGCCCATCATTTCATCGGGCCAAGTTTTGGCATCAAGGAAGATTCAATACTGATCACGGGACTCCCGCGGTATGATGCATTCTTCAACGAGATAGCTGGCGCCGACATCGACATCCACGAAGAACTGCGACTAAAGCTCGATTTTGCGCGGACGCAAGGTTCTCGCGCAATTCTCTACGCCCCAACGTTCCGCCGTACTGCGACGGTTCCGCTCGCGGAACTTCGTCTCAAAGAACTCGATGAATCCCTTCGCGCTCGTAACGACATGCTGTTTGTCTCGTTGCACCCGAAATTCGCGACGCAGATGTGGAAGCCGCAGGAGATGTACACAAATATCACATTCATCAACCCAGACTTTGACCGGTATCCGCTTCTCCCTCGGTTCGACCTCCTCATTACGGACTATTCTTCAATTTGCGTTGAATTCCTACTTCTCGACAAGCCAACGATATTTTATATCCACGACCTCGACGCGTATAAGAAGGAAACGGGCACCGTCGATAAGATCTGGAGTGTATTCCCCGGATCCCGTGTCTCCACGTTTGAAGCGCTCCTCGATGCGCTGAACCAGGAGGAGTTTGACGCTTCGCTGCGAACTGCCGCTCGCGAAAAGCTGTTCGAGTTTACTCCCGGGACGTCTTCGAAGCAGCTTGTCGTTCAGCTACTCAAATAGCCTATTTATCGTTCGGACGGAGCAGTGATTCGTACTTCTTTACTGTTACCGAAATATCGTATTGCCGAGCCGATTCTCGCGCGCCCTCTTTGATCTTTCCAACATCCATCTGTGCCATCGTTTCCATTCGATCCGCCACCGACTCTGTGTCAGCCTTTTCTATAAAGAATCCATTGACGCCCTCTCGAATGACCTCCTCGGAGCCCGCCGTTCGCGTCGCGAGGAGCGGAACGCCAGACGCGAGCGCCTCAATGTGCGCCATGCTGAGACCCTCTATGGAAGAGGTCGACACAAAGAACTCGCTTATTGCGTAATACCGATATACGTCTGCCCTACTTCCCAGAATATGTACGCGGCTCGCGATACCTTTTTCTCGAATTAGAGTCTGTATCTTCAAGCGTAGTGGTCCATCGCCGAGGAGAACGAGGTGGTGCAAAGGATGCGTACGCGCGAAGTGGGCAAATCCGCTGACCAATAGCTCCGGATTTTTTTGTGTTACCAGCCGACCCACAGAGATTATGACCGGTGCATCGGCGGCTATGCCAAGTTCTTTGCGAACAAGATTGCGATCAGTAGAAGATACTATTTTCGCGATCTCCTCGATTGCAACGCCGTTCTCGATCCGCACGAACTTCGTAGCAGAAATGTCTTCCTGCCGCACAGTGAAATCTAGTACATTTTGCGACACGGCTACAATGGCAGCCGTCCGCAATGCAAGGATGCGATCGAAAAGTATTTGCAGATACGTTTTTGCGATATACGTATTGTGCTCGACTACAATGACACGATACGAGCGAACCAGACCAATGATGCGAGTAACGGTGTTGCTAAAGAAAAGGTTCGATAGAACGACATCGGGGTTCTTGATGTGAAGAAGACGCCAAAGCGCTAGCCATTGGGCCATATCCCAAAAGCCTCTGAAGTTCAATTTATGCACCGGCACATCGTTCGGTACCAGATGATACATCGTAGACTGCTCCTTAAACTGGCATAGCGTAACCAACTCTATGTCGAAGCGCTCCCTATCAATGCGGGAGCACAGTTCTGCCATCATGCGCTGCGCCCCGCCGACGAGAAAATCGTTTATCACTATCATTACCTTTAGACGCCCGCTTGTCATAGTCTATTTACCCGCCCGAACAAGATACCCGAGTGGGTAGCGAGTCGGACCGAAGGTTCCCTTCGTATCGAAGAGCGCAAGCGCGCTATCGAAGAATCCAGATACTGCTGCATGCGCCCGTGCAAGAAACGGTATTTTCGCAAGTACGTTGTGCGTCACGTGCGACGCAGCGGTAAAAGGTCCTCGACCGACTGGTAGAACGCGTATATTCCGAAAGCCCGCCTCCTCAAAAATACGTCTCAAGGACTCCTCGGTATACCGAAAGTGGTCGTGCGGGGAGGGGTGTACTTGCATGAGGAACGGGACAGCGAGGACCAAGCTCCCGTCTTCTTTCATAACGCGCCTGCATTCAGCTAGAAACGCTTTGTAGTTGTAGATGTGCTCGAGCAGATTTATGCAAAGTACGGCGTCGTACGCGTTGTCCGCAAGCGGAAATGGATTCTCAACGTCGAAAAGATGCTTTGCGCCCGTCGCTGGGTCAAGATTTACTATCTCTACGGAGTGCGCTCCGCGGAGCAGTTGTATGTAGGTAGAACGACTGTCACCGCCTATGTCGAGAATGGTGCCATCGATCGAGATGGTCCCAAATTCTCTATCGAGCGCCCGACGCCAAGGACTCATAGCTCCATTTCCGTCCGTAAACGATGGGTGAGGGCCTCAAGACTATTCATATTCGCGAGTGACCGGAACACCCCAACGGCCTTTTCCCGCTCCTCGCTGCCTTGTTCGAGCAGCGTTTCTATCTTCTCCGCGATGTCACCCGCGGCCAGACCTACGGCATAGTCCTTACCTGCTCTCTCGGCAAAATCCGCGCTTCGGGCAAGCACTATGCAGCCGCAGGCTGCAGCTTCGAACATGGTCTTGTCATACATACCCGATCCCCCGAGATTAACGTAAATTTCGTGCGCATTAAATATCTTGGCCGCCTCACTGTTCGGAACCCCCGCTTGGAACTTCGCCGTCGAAAGACCAAGTTCGCTCGCGCGCTTTCTTACGCTCTCATAATACGTCGCATCCTTCGGAAGCGGCGATCCGCATATCGTCGCATTGAAATCGACGCTCCGGTCCTTCAGGAGGCCGAGCGCTTCGATGAAGACATCGGGGTGTTTCGATGGCGCGAAACGCCCGAAAAAAAGGATAGAACGCGGCGTGCGCGATACATCAGGAAGTGGACGAAAGGCATCGATGTCCACTCCTACCGGCATCAAGACCGTCTTCTTGAACTTCGCAGTGTAAGAGAATTGCGAGGTGCAGAATATCTTTGTGCAGAAGAGCGCCGAGATATCCGTGAGAAGTCCGCCAGCATAGTGGTTGCGCCACAAATACGTGGGCTTTCCGAGAAGCATCCAAAGAGGGCCACCGAGAAGCACGTACTCCTGATTCATGTGCACCAAAACCGCATCGTACTCGCCACGATGCTTCCATATGTATGCGTAGAATCGAAAGACGTATCTCACGCGAGAAGCACCGCTCTCCTTTCCGAGTGAGTGTATGACGATATTTGCCGGGAGCTGATGTCTGCCCTGCTTGAGGCAAACCACGCGCACGTGATCAAATGTCTTCGAAAAAGCCGCGAGCCACGAATGGAAAAAGCCAAGATATAGGTCGTCCGTATCGACTGCCTGCGTGAGGACGAGCACTCTCATGGCACCATCCTAGCGCCCTATGAGCGTTTTCGCACCTTCCTTTTCTTGACCGCCTCGCCGTATACCCCGGTAAGCAAATCGAGATCTTTTCCCGAGTTGAGGAGAAGAGCGATGTTCTTACGCTGAGCCGCAGCAAAAAATTCAGTTCCGAGCGGCTCTTTTGTTATCTTCTCGTAGCTGCGCGCAAATGCTGCCATGTCTTTGATAAAACAGAACCCGCCTGCGCCGCGTCCACCCTTGTGCACCGGATTGGCGTATCTATTGCTTATAAGCGGATCACTTTCAATGGCGCGCTGGATGGGGCTCCAGTTGCTTCCGAGCTTTTCAGCAATGTCGTAGACCATATTGAACGTGAGTATTTGCATGTAGCCGCTGATGTTGTGGGCGTACTTTATGAGTTCGGCTTCTTCGCTCGTGCATACGATATTCTCGGGCGCTTTCCGGAGTGCGCTTATGACTTTCTTTGCCGCGGCAGTGTGCTTTTCCGAAGGTGATGAAGTGCCGACAACGTTTACGAAAGGATTCTCTACATCGTACGCGGCAGTGGCAACGCTAAGGAATTCGGGGCAGAAGAGCACGATGATGTCAGGGTACTTTTTCTGAAGCTCGCGCGTCATTCCGGGAACGATCGTGGATTTGATGACAGCGGTCTTTCCCTTCCCGACTAGCGACAATGCCTCCTCGACAATACTGCCGTCGAATCCCTTGGGAGTAGAAGGAGTCGGCACCGCAATAAAAACGATATCCGCGTCCCGTATGAGGTCTTTGTTGTTAATATACGGCTCTTCAAGTGAGTAACGCACGACGGGATAGCCGCGCGTTTCGAAGTCGTCGGCGTAGTTCTTGCCGACGTATCCTTGTCCGACAAAGCCTACGAGCGGTTTTTTGCCGCGCTGCGAGGAAACCTTTTTCGCCATGGGCGCGACTATACTACGAAATCGCCTGTGAGCCAATTCGCGCCTAGCGCACCGTGAGCGAAAAGAACCTCCGGTAGGAATCGAGGACCGGCGTACGCTCGTTTTCTATCGTGAAGTGTGCGCGAAGCGCCGCCCGGAATCGCGCCAGCGTCATGCCGCGACCGTCGATCTCCCAGTAGTGCTGCGTTGATACAGCAAACCCGGGGAATTTGACCGGGACGTAGAGCTTCAGACGCAGATATTCCCGGCCTGTGAGGGTCTTGATGAACGGAAAGCGGACGACAATCTCGAGTCCTGTGCGGCGATGCGGAACAGATATCAGAGCAGAGCGCTTCGCGACGCGGGCTATCTCAGCAAGCGCCTTTTTTGTGTCTTCAAAGGGCATGTGCTCCAAAACCTCGAAAACACAGACCGCATCGAAACTTTTATCCGGAAACGGTATATCGCGCACATCGGCGATGACGTCTGGAGCAAGTGCGGCGTCAAAGTCGAGCGTCGTCACGGTTATGCCGCTCCGTCGCAGAAAGTCTGGCACTACGCTGTCTCCCACTCCGACGAAAAGCACGGTCTTCGGCGCGGCCTCGCGCACGGCTTTTATTTGAAAGTAGTACGAGATGAAGCGGTTAAGCGAGGCGTACCGCTCACCAACGTAGTATCCCTCCCTCACCTGAACGTTCATATCGCACCCAGCGTAGCACGGATGTTGGCCGCGTATTCTGAGGCGTATTCTTCAAAACTTCCGTACGAACGCATTGACAATTCTCCCCTCCGCGGGCCTTCAGAGAACCAGTGCGCGAGAGAGCGGCCGAAGCCTTCCTCACTTGTCACGATCGCGCCTGCTTCGCGCGCGATTCCGACATCCGTGGAGAGTACGGGTTTCCCCGCAGCCAGCGCTTCGACGATGACCATGCCGTACCCCTCGTACCTAGACGTTACGAGAATAAGATCCGCCATTTTGTAATAGGAGGTTGTGTCCTTCGTGCCTTCGAAGAAGACGCGATCATCCAAGCCGAGCTTGCCGCACAGAACTTTTAGTTTCGCCTCTTCGCGTCCTTGTCCGACAATAATGAGACACGAATCAGGAGGTGCGCTCTCCTTGAACGCGTGGAGTGCAAGTGCGACGTTCTTTTCAGCTTCGAGTCGAGCGACAACGAGTACTTTCGTGCCAAACGCAGCGAAACGCACCTCAAGCCCCGCGTCGTGCACTGCAGTGCGCACGCGCTCGACATCGACGTAAATCGGGAGCACAGCGAGAGGACATTTCACATCCATGCGGACCTCAATGTCGCCCTTTATCTTTTCGGAAACGACGCGGATGCCGTTCGCCTTTTTGAGCACGTAGAGGGCGAGGTGAGTGCGCACGAAGTTGAGAGGAGAGAAGAGCGTGTATGAGAAGGCGAAGGCGTCGGTGTGTACCTGCACATGTAGAGGTACTTTGAAGCGGCGTGAGAGCAAAAGCGCGACGAGACCGACTTCAAACGGGTCTTGTACCGTTATGATGTCGGGTTTCGGAAGCTTCGTTGCGATGCGAAAGGCATCAAACGCGTACGTAAGGCGGGAAAGCGAGTTCGTCGGATGTACATGTACATTTTCCTGTTCGTACGGTCGGGCGCCGTCCCGCACGAGGGAAAGTCCGATTATGTGGAGTTCGCCAAGGTGCTTGGCGTACGCGACCTGGCGCTTCGCAGCCTTCGTGTCGGGAAAGAGAATCCCCTGTTGCGACCTATCCGATCCTAGGGCGAGTACTCTCATAGAGCTTTGAGCTCTTCTGCGAGCCGGTCCATGATGCGGTCCACACTGTACTCAGCGGCCTTTTGCTTCGCGGCAGTGGTCCTCTCCTGCCACTTCGCCGGATCTTCGAGGACCTCCCTGAGCGCGGCGCGGATCGCATCTTTGTCGCTCGGGGTAACGAGAACACCTTCCTTGCCGTCATCGATAAGCTCTGGGATCGCCCCGACACGGGTCGCGATGACCGGAACTCCGGCAGCCATGGCTTCAAGCACTACGTACGAGAATGACTCGGACTCGGAGTTGAGAACGAAAGCACGTGCCGTGCGGTACCAACCAGCCATCTCAGCCGGAGACACCGAACCGACAAAGGTCACTCTGTTCTCAAGGTCTTCGCCCTTAACGAGACGTTCCAAATTCTCACGTAGAGGACCATCTCCAGCGATGACGAGATTCCATCCGGGCATGTGTGGCATCATCTTAATGAGATCCTCGTATCCTTTGCCAGCCACAAGACGACCCGCCGTCAGGACGATAGGTCCTTGGGGTACTTGTCCGGGAAGTACAGGGACCGCGTTCGCTATCGCGTTCGGGATGACGACGATCTTACTCGCTGGAACGCCCCACCCCTGGACGATGCGGGAATAGTGCACGCTTGCCACGATAACCCGGCGCGCCAGTCGTGGAACGAGTGCGCGAAGGTATCTGAAGAATTCGACACGCATTCCGTATCGCCTCGTTTGAAAATCATCGAGCGATCCGACTACCCCCCATCGCTGCTTTCCCTGCTCCCATGCGTAGTCTCCAGGGACACGCACCACGAGCGGCCGCGCTCGAAGGATCGCGGCAATGAAGGCGGGAATGCCAGTGCTCACAGTGTCCTGTACGAAAACGATGTCCGCGCTACCCGCAAAGCGGAATATTCGCCACGTGTAGCTCAGGTGCCTCACAATGCGGGGAAGGTGCCGTACTGAAGAGAAAGGGAGTACATCCACTTCGATGCCGCGTCTCGGTAGCTCCTCCACGACTATCTTCGCGTAGGTGGCCGGACCTCCGATATCAGGCGGATAGAGGCCGGTCACGAGCAAAAGCTTCATAGCGCTAAGAATATAGGAAAGTGAAACGGGGCGCGAGAGCGTCCCGTTCAGTAGCAGCTGTGTGACCGCTACTTACCTGTCGACATCGGATCTGACTCCTGCTCCTTGCGAGTGAGCGCAATGGAAAAAGCGAGGCCGATGTTGAAGAGCACGAATGGCGGAGTCATATCCAACCATTGACCTTGGAATTCAGCCAGAGTTAAGGGTCTCGACTCTTCCTTTGCCCGGCTCGCGGTGGTGGTCATCTGCCGTTCCTCCAGACTTTAGCAAACACCCGCCGCGTTGAATCGCCTAATCACTTATCCCCTTTTGTAAGGCGGCCGAATACGCGCTCGCGCATGGCGCTCGCTATGAGGTCCCAATCGTACTTTTGTGCGGCGAGCTCTTTCGCGTTCTTGATGATGCGCGTCGTGAGCGCTGGGTCGTCGATGTAGCGGCGTACTGCATTGGCCACAGACTCTGGGTCGCGGACGTTGCAAAAAATTCCGGTGGGTTCCATATCGGGATTCTTCTCTGGATCAAAGAGAAAATCCGGAATTCCGCCGACCGGCGTCGCCACGACGGGGACACCTGCAGCGAATGCTTCGACGAACGCGCTTCCCATCCCTTCAAAGAGTGAGGGGCGCACAAAAATATCGGATATCGCAAGATACCGAGGCAATTCGGTGTGAGGGACGTGCCCTGCAAAAATAACGCGCTCGGCAACTCCATCCGTGGCGGCAATTGCCTCAAGCTTACCTTTGTCTTCCCCATCACCAGCGATAAGAAAGTGCACATTCGATGGCAAAAAACGTAGCGCACGTATGACGTCTTCTACACCGCGTGAGAGTACGAGGCGCGACGCGGTGAAGAGAAAAACGTCGCCCATCTTCTTTCCTAGTCGCTGCTTCAGTTCTGCCTTCTCGTCCTCGGAAACCGGCGCGGCGAAGCGCGCCATATCGACGCCGTTGGGAATCACAACGGCCGCTGACGCTCCTACCTCGGCGACGAGACGCTCGATGAAGTGCGATATCGCTTTGATGACGTCGGCCTTTTTATATATCTGCTTGTAGAGCGGCCACAGGAGACGCACGATTGGACGCCGAGCCTTTACCTGCGAGAGCGTGTTGCCGTCCTGTAGTTCAAGAAAAAATGGCACATGGGGATGCGCATACTTGAAAAAGAGCGCGGCGAATCCGGCCTGGTTGGCGAGCATGGCCCACGTGGCATCGAAGGGCTTTTTCTTGTGCAAGGCATGTGCCGCAAGGAACGCCGTGAATGGAAAGAGATACTTCGCCAGCCGCGCAGCGAGCGGCAGCGCACGGTCAGAGACTTTGACGTTTTTCGACGCAAAGCCAATGCGGTGGACGAGTACGCTGCCTATTTTTTCCTCACGTGGAAGCTTGCTGTCGAAGCGCAGGGTTACCATCTCGAACTCATAGTCCGGAAGCCGGTCCGTCATCTCTTTGATCGCGAGCTCTGCTCCGCCCACGAATGGCTCGTACGCGATCGAAAAAATGAGGATGCGTTTCATTTCTGCTTCTTCAGGGATTCGATGTACTGGCGTACTGTCATTTCAGGTTTCCAGCCGAGCGCCTCGACCTTCGCCGTATCCACCACCGAATCGAGCCGATTACCCGGACGCTCGGGGAGCATGACAATGTTGTCGGTGAACATCTTGGCGATCTCGAGAATGGAATAGGATTCCGGACTCCCGATCCCGTACTCATCGCCCTGTCCCTTTTCGCCGACGAGAAGCAGTGCGCGCGCGGTATCGCCCACGTATGTGAAATTGCGCTTCTGCGTCCCCGGCGACGTGACAGTCAGCGACTCTCCTGCCCAGTACTGCGTCTTGAAGCGCCCCATCACGGATGCGTACGGGCCCTCCGCGAGTTCGCGCGGACCGTAGTTGTTGTAAAAATAGGTGATCGCATACGGAAGTCCGAACCATGTGCCGTAGTTGTTCACGAGCTCCGTATTGGTCGCTTTCATCCACGCGTACGGACTCTGGTGCCGGCCTGCGCCTTCTGCCGAAAATTTCGTGCTTGAGCCCGCGTAGACGAGCTTACACTTTCTGTCGCGCCAATATTCAAGTACGCGGAACGTGCCTTGCACATTAAGCTCCCAGACAAGCGCGATGTCCGCAAAGCTCTGCTCCACGCGGGAGTACTCGCCGAGGTGGAAGATGATGTCTGGATGCACGTCAGAAAGCAGCGTCGTGATGTCGCGCGTGTGTCCCTCGCGGTACTCCGCGCCTTCGATCTGGCTCTCCTTCTTGCCGATGAAATAGTTGTCGAGCGCCACGACGCGATAGCCCTCTTTGAGGAGAAGTTCGATGAGGCTTGAGCCGATGAGTCCGGCTCCGCCCGTAACGACCGCTGTCTTTTGCGCCATTTGGGTACTATACCGCCATTATTCGACGATAGTCCACTCATGTGCGGCTGCACGTCGTGCCATCTGGATTGCGCCAGCGCCAATGAACGCGAGTCCGAGCGCGCTGAGCCACCACCCGAGATCGGCATTGAGCGCGGTTGACGCCGTCGCAGCGTGCATTGCGGAAGTAGCGACGTCCGTTTCGCGCTGCGCCTCAGTTTCGGCGGGGACATACACCTCAAGCGGTGCCTCGAGCTGTATCGGGGCGCGCACGGAGGGAGCATTCGGTACAGACGGCGGGGGCACCTCCGGAGGAAGCGACTGCGTTTGTTTGTATGCAACCCCGTTCGGATATTGCAATTCGGCGCTTGTGGAGAGCGCAAAAAAGCGCAGCGTCGATTGCGGAATGCGAAGTGTCTGGCTGGCCAGAAGAATCGTGTCGTCCGGGAGTATGAATGACTGATTGAACGATTTGATTATCCAGAGGGAGAGATCCAGATCCCGGCCGGACCCATTGCCGATCGATACACTGCCATCACTGTTCACGCTGAACGAAAGGCGCGCAGGCTCCGCCGTCACTACGATGCGATCGCCGACGGCATCCATATTGTGCGCAACGTTGAGGATAACCGCATATTTCGCCGGATAAACGAAGTGATGCATCACGTTCGCGCCTTCGGCCGTCGTTCCATCACCAAAATTCCAGCTAAAGCGTACGTTTTCGACGATCTCCTGCTCGCGGTTGTACGCGCGCCCACGAAACTCTACGTCAGCACCCGCAATTACTGTTACGTCATCGCCGGCGTCCGCAAACAGCTTCGGGACTGGCGGAGGGACGTATGACGAAACTGTCGACGAAGTCGGCGTCGTAGACGTGGTCGTGCTCGTACTTGTGCTCGTTGTCGTCGCGCTTCCCGTATCCTGCACCCCATTGCTTGCGGCCAATGCCCCGCTTCCGGGCGTCGGGCTCGCGGCGCTCATCGTCGCGCTCGCGACGCTCGCGCGGTGCAGCGACTTACCGTCTCCTGCACCGCCGGCCTCGCCGTTGTACGTGATCGAATCTTTGTCGAGAAGATCACTGGAGCAGCACCGCAAAATCAGCGTCTCACCGCTATTGGAGAGTGAGAACGCCGAATCGAAGAGCATCCCGCTGAAGCCCGGCCAGTCCTCAAGGAATTTCGCGGGATTGTCGGCAATGACCGCATAAGCGCCTGCGGCAATTGTCTCGCCCCCACTGTGTGCGCTAATCGAGTGATTAGTGCTTCCTTCAAAGAGCTTCCACTCGGTGAGCGTCGCAGAATTCGTGCCCGCATTGAACACCTCGACCCATTCGCGCCCGGAATCGGAACCGCTCTCGAGGTCGTACATCACTTCGGAGATGACAAGATCCCCGAATGCGATGGAGGGGGCGAGAAGTGCGAGCCAGAACGCAGCTCTCATACCGCGCATTATTGCGCCGCCGCTCGCTTTTTCACCTCCCGTTGTGGATAGCTATTCTTCCCGCAAAACGCGCTGCAGTTCGTCGGTGGAAACCTCTCCGGTGCTCTTCGGCTGGACGGGCTCATCAGGAATATCCTTCACTCTCTGCCGCATTTCATCCACGATTGGTGCCTGCCGCTCTGCTTCCTGTACGGGGGGTCGCGGGACATGGTGAGGCTGCGGTTGATTGCCCTGCCGCGCTTCGCGGGCCGCGCGCTTCGCGCGGAGGATATCGGCTGGCGAGCGCATGCCGTGACTTTGCGGCGCATGGGCGCTTTGTGGCGAAGGCGGACGCGCCGCCTCTATCGCTGCGCGGAGCGCGCTCTTCCCTTCCTCGGGGCGGATGATGCGCGGTTCACGGGGCTGGAATGGTCGCGGTGCTTCAGGCGCGGGCCGCGGCTCAAACGTGCGCTCCTGCGGACGCGGGTACGCGGCATTGCGGATGGGTGGACGTGCACCGTTGTTTTTCGGGATTTTGGGCGGCATCGCGAATTGCTGCTGGCGCTCTAAGATCATCTTCTCCATTTCCGCGCGGGGACGGGAGAAAAGTTCCCGCGAGCTTTGGATGCAGTCGTCGCGATATGAGACAGGCGGCGCTTCTATCGGCGGGATCGTTTCCGCAGAAAAGGGAGGCGAGCCGACACCGTCAATCATGAGCGTGAGGTAAATCTGCCCGATACCGAGGCCGACGAGATCTTCCGCCGTAAACGTGGGTTCGAAAACGGTCGTCAGCACTTCGGCGTCGAATGGCCCCACTCTGAAGCAGATAAGGGTACCGACGTTGCCGAAAACAGCGTCGCGTACCTCCTCCTCCATCTGCTCGATGTACTGGTTGGCCAGCGTCAGCGCAAGCTTGTATTTCCGTGATTCGGAGAGAATGTCTGCAAAGGCTTCGTTCATCATCGACTGGAACTCGTCGACGTAGAAGTAGAAACGCGGCAGACGAGCGATGCGCGCCGCGGGCTCGTCAGCGCGCGACATCGCCGCAAGGTAGATCTTGACGACGAGCATCGAGCCGAGGAGTGCCGCATTCGTCTCACCCATGCGGCCCTTCGAGAGGTTGACGATGAATATCTTTTTTTCGTCCATCATTTTGCGCAGGTCGAAGGATGAGCGCGGCTGCCCGACGATGTTGCGGATGAGCGGGTTCGAGGTGAACTGACCGACCTTGTTTTGGATGGCGGGCGTCGCTTCACGGGTGTAGGTGTCGGTAAAGGCCGCGAATTCGTCGGTCCAGAACGCCTTAACGATAGGGTCCGTTATTTTCTCGACGACGGCCGCGCGGAAGGCCTTGTTCGTCAGCATTCTGTTGACGTCGAGCAGCGTCGAGTCCGGATACTCGAGGAGCGCGAGCAGCGTATTTTGGAGAATGTATTCCATACGCGCGCTCCACGCATCGACCCAGATGCGCTTCAGCGCGCCCATAAGACCCGAAACGACGAGGTGACGCTTGTCGTAGCCGACGTCTTCCATCACGTTGAAACCGATGGGGTTATCAGTGTCGAAGGGTGCGAAGTAGAGGACGTCCTTGATGCGATCGTGCGGAACGAAATCGAGCAGCTTCTCGGCGGTGGAGCCGTGTGGATCGATGAAGGCGATACCTTCCCCGTTCTGGATGTCCTGTATCGCCATGTTCTCGAGCATGGTCGATTTGCCCATACCGGTTTTACCGATGACGTAGATGTGTTTGCCGCGGTCGTTGGCGCGTATGCCGAACATCTCGCGTTTGCCGCGCGTGTGAGTCGCTGCAAAGTATGTGATACGACTCTCGTCGTCCTGCTGATCGGCTTTCATCACAATAAGTATAGCGCTCTCTGGGCGCGGTGCGAGCGACTCAATTGATCTCTGCCGGCGCGTACTGCGTCTTAACAAAGGTCAGCAATTTCTGCACGTCGGCGATCGCATCCTTAGAATCGAGAACGATGATGGCTATCTCGCGCTCCTCGCTTCCCACTGTTACGCGAAAGACGCCCGCGTAGGTCTCACCCGCCTGATTCGTCTGCCCAATTTTGCCCCCAAGCAGCGTGCCCGCGGCTCGCGGGATCAGATTGAAGTTGTTGATGTTCTTAAAGGCTGGCTGGCCATACGCGCTGTTTTTCAGTGTGCCGGCCGTAATGTCGAAGACAAAGCTGCGATTGTCCTTGATGTAGCGCAAAAGTGTGAAGAGATCTTCGGGCGTCGAGAGGTCGTTCTTCGCGCCGGAAGGATCGGCGAAGAGCGTATGCGTCAGATTGATGGATCTGGCCTTCGCATTCATGTATGCGACGAAGTTGCCGCGCCCGACGCTCGAGGCGAGCACTTCCGCTGCTTCATTAGATGATTCTTGGAGGAGGAGGAAGAGCAGATCGTACGCTCGCGCGCTGCTTCCCGCCTTCAGCCGCGGCACAGACGTATATACCAGTGCAGATGAGGGCACGGTTATTTCTTTGTCGAGGTTGATGTATTCGGTCGCGATGAGCGCGGTGACGAGCTTCGTTATAGACGCGATCTGCGTCGGTTGTTCGGGCAGCATGCTCGTTAATACAGTGCCATTTAGCGCGTCAGCGACGAGGTACTGCTTCGCACTTACGGCCGGTGCTTTCAATTGATACTTAAAGTTGTCGGACTCGCTCTCAGCAGAATAGACGACGACGGGCATGCCGACAGCGGCGAGCGCGAACACTTTCTCGGCATCTGCCGTGGAGAGGCGGATGCAGCCTCCCGAATAGCTCGGAGGTACCTCTTCTCCTCCTTCGTAGTACGGCCAGCCGTGAATGAAGAAATTTCCCTGGAAGGCCATGCTGAAAGGCTGGTATACCTGCCCGAATGATGAGAAGTGGTTGCGCTCTTTTGTTTGTATCTCATAGATCCCTGCTGGTGTCTCCCACCACGACCCCGGCCTGCCCTTCGAGAGGATGGGGACTTCCAGCGCCTTCTTGCCGTCGGTGTAGACGGTGAGGCGCATTGCCGAGAGATCAGCATCGACGAACGATACCGATTGGTCGGCGAGGCGTTTTTTTGTTTCCTCGTAAAAATCCCGGTCGGAAAGCGCCGGCAGTGCGCCGTACGTCAGCATAGGTCCCGAAGTCGCTGTCCCTGACGCGAGTGAGATCGAATAGACAACCGGCGGCTTGATGTACATGTAGACGGCTGCCGCGATACTCCCGACCACGACAAGTCCGGCAACAACAAGCGTCCGTGAGACACTCCTTTGCGGCTTACTGGCGACGATCGGAGCTGAGGGCGGCTTCACGTACGTCAGCTCCTGACCCATCTCCTCCTTTTGCATGCCGCGGGCCGAGAAAATGGGCTCGAGGTCCGCAGCGGTCCAGCCCTCGAGGAGGAGGCGGCTGAATATGACAGAGTCGTTCATTCCGCTCGCACGCAAACGATGGATGAGCGGATGTGGATCATCTTTGCGCGGCATACACCTATTCTACCGTCATTCGGGCTTCAGGATCTGGCGAAGGCTCGAATATTTGTTGGCAGGATCCCAGAACATGTAGCTATTGAGTCCTGCGTCTTCATTCGCCTTTATTTGCGCAGCGACCATTGCGGGCGTGTACTCGACGGGGTAATCGAAATCCTGGAGCCATGGCCGCATCTTCAGTTTGTCGTACGCGGGCTTAGAGTAGAGCGCGGGCGTCGATGTCCCTATCCTCGTGTGCGCGAACGATTCAATAGGAGTCGTCGTCGCAGTTGTGCGAGCTACGGCTCCCGCCATAGATGTGTAGACGATCTTGTACGGGTCGCTGTTCACGTTTGCGACGCCCGCAAATCCATTGTTGTAGTGCGAGGGGTAGACCATGGGGGCAATGTAATCGAAGTACGGCAGCGCGCGCTCAAGAATTTGTCCAATACCGAGGTCGTCCTGGTGCACCGTCGTGTATCCGAAGAGGTCGGCCGACGTCACGACACCGAGCGGGCCCACCTTCTCGTGCAAGTATCGGAAGAATTCTTCGAGTGCTTGCGCCTTGCTTTTCCCGGTACTCCAGGAATAGACAGCAGACTTCATATCGCCGTCTGACGGAAAGCGTATGTAATCATAATTGAGTTCGTCGAAACCGATGGCGTACGATTCCTTCGAGAGTTCGACGACCGTGTCCCAATACGGCCGTGCACCGACATCGACGAACGCGAGGCCCTTGCGGTCTTTCCATACACCGCCATTTACGTGCTGCACTGCGTGCTCAGGATGCGCCTTTGTGTATGCGGGATTCTGAAAAACGGTGATGCGGCCGATGACGTAGATATCTTTCTCGTGGAGCGACGCGATGAAGTCCTTCATGTCGCGGGCACCGCATTCATCCGAGACGAAGTCTTTCAGAACGGGGTTCTCCGTGGGAAAAGAGATGTAGCCTGTGTAATCGCGGATGTCGATGATGATGGAATTGAGCTCCGTTGTATCGATAAGTTTCGTCAGGTCCTCGCGGAAGGATGGCGTCCCGGCGGCGCACTGCGACATGTAAATGGCTTTCACCGCATCAGGCGTTGGCACGTGGTCCGAGCGCTCGAAGGTGGGCACGAGAGTGGTCCCGATGAGCGGTGTTGACGTCGCCGAACGAACGAACGAAACGCTGGGTACGTTGGCGAGCGCCGCAAACGCGCCGAGCGCCGCGAGAACGAATACACCGCCGATGTACTTCCACTTACGCCTCTTCATGGACCTCACTACGTGGACTGTTTTCGATGTAGTGGGTGCTCATGGGTGCTCCGCTGCGACGCCGCACGATGATGCCGAGCGCGATAATAACGATGCCGGCGATGAGGAAGAGGACCGCATCCCATGTATTCGGGAACCCCAAAAACGGCAGGAGTGCAACGAATGCCCCGCTTATCATGATGAGGACGTCGAGTGTCATAGCGCCAGTATACCCTAGCGCTCATCACCAGCCTCGCAAAAAATGTTGTGTATTATGCCGGCTCGATGATCACGACGAATTCCCCTTTTGATTTGCTGCCTTTTTCAAGCGTTTTTCGCACTTCGGCCGCAGCGCCGGCGACAACTTCCTCGTGCATTTTAGTCAGCTCTTTCGCAACGGTGACGCGATTCGTCGGAGCTACATCCTCCAGTTCCTTCATCAACTTCACGATGCGGTGCGTCGATTCGTAGAGGACGACGGGGATGGAGCTCTTCGCGATGCCACGCAAGGCGGTCTGCCGTCCTTTCTTGTGCGGAAGAAATCCCAAAAAGGCGAATTGCGTCGCATCCACCCCAGCAATGGAGAGCGCCGCCGTAAGCGCTGACGGGCCTGGGATAGCGTCGATCGTGGCGTTCGGGAGCGCTTCGCGCACGCGCGCCACAAGGCGCGACCCGGGGTCGGAAATGCCTGGCGTCCCTGCATCCGTGACGTAGGCCACATGCTCCCCCGCTTCGAGGCGCGCCAAGACCTCTTCAGCTTTCTTTGTTTCGACGACAGCATCGAGCCGAAAGACCGGCGTGCGGACGCCATAGTGCATAAGGAGCTTTGCGATAACGCGCGTGTCTTCGGCGTAGATGGCATTCGCCTCCTTCAAATTCCAAAGGGCTCGGAATGTGATGTCGCCCATATTGCCGATGGGCGTCGCGACGATGGAGAGCTTGCCCGCCATACCACGGCACTCTGCCACGCCCCGCACTTCGGCGCAACGAGCTAGTCTGCTATCTGTTCCGCTACTTTATATATATCCCCGGCGCCCATCGTGATGATGAGGTCGCGACCTGATGCGCTCTGTAAAAGCTCCTCGCGTATCGCGTCGAACGTGTGGAGTGAGAGGACGTTATCGTTGCGCTTCGCTATCGCCTTCGCGAGCATGTCACTCGAGACTTCGCCAGTATTGCGCTCGCGCGCTCCGTAGATAGGCGCCACGATGATGTAGTCGGCGAGCGCGAGGGTGTCGACAAAACCGTCGAAGAGGTCGCGTGTGCGTGAATAGAGGTGCGGATGAAAAACGACTGTAATTTTCTTATTCGGGAATTTCTCCCGCGCCGCCTCTATCGTCGCGCGGATAGCCGTGGGGTGATGCGCGTAGTCGTCGTACACGGTCGCGCCGAGCGGCGTTACGCCCTTGTACTCGAATCGGCGCCACGCACCGCGGAACGACATCAGCGCGCGATCTGTGTATTCCTCCGCGAGATGAGGAAAGAGCGCTCGCGCTGCGGCCTTGGCCGCCCGCGCGTTTGAGCGGTTGAATTCGCCTATCTGCGCGAGATGCGGCACCGTTTGTGTCGTGTAATCGAGAATGGGCGCCTTCGCGCTGCTCAAAGCCGAGGCGATAACCGGGTCGTACGGATTCGTAACGATGACGCCGTCGTGGGGGACGCGTTCTGCAGCCTTGCGGAAGGTCGCTTTCAGCGCCTCGATGTTGGGGAAGTAATCGGTGTGATCGAGCTCGATGTTCGTAATGACAAGAATGTGGGGCGAGAGCTTCAGCAGGTGGTCGCGGTACTCGCACGCCTCCACAACCAAGAGGTCTTCGCGTCCCGGCAGGAAATTCGAACCGAAGTCCTGCACGATGGAGCCGACGATCGCGGTCGGCTCTTTGTCGCAATACTGGAGTATCTTCGCGAGCATCCCTGTCGTTGTCGTCTTGCCGTGTGTTCCAGCGACGGCGACCGTTTTAGCGTCTTTCGATATTTCTCCGAGCGCCTCGAAATACGACATTTCCGGTATGCCGCGTTCTTTCGCCTGCACCCGCTCGCGGTTCGTGGAAGGTACCGCATCCGAGTAGATAAGGAGCTCCGCGTCTTTCGGCACCTTGCCGTCTTCCCCTATCCAGAGCTCGATCCCCTGCCCTGCAAGCATTTCCGTCACCGGTGAGAGCTCGCGGTCCGAACCGCGCACGTCCTTGCCGCGGTGCACCAGGAGCTGCGCGAGCGCCGACATGCCGATACCG
>Ga0196963_10000778_pt1 | contig 24903 bp, 23 predicted proteins | sample S1_5metaG_FD_148600 | JGI IMG/M metagenome (GOLD analysis project Ga0196963, IMG submission 148600) | Soil microbial communities from Anza Borrego desert, Southern California, United States - S1_5 | ecosystem: Environmental > Terrestrial > Soil > Desert | place: USA: California | collected...
TGGGACGCGGTCGGCGACTATGAGCTTTTCGTCAAGGACGTGACCGATCAGCCGACCTACACGCCCTATTACGACATCGACAGCCCGCTTCACTCCATCGACTGGGGCAGCCAGGTCGACCGCACCTCGCGCAACCCCGACGGCCAGGAAGGCCCCCGCGTCACCGGCAACGACTTCACCGGCGTCGGGTGGAATCCCTACGGGATCGAGGGCAAGAACGTCATCACCGTCTATTTCGCCAAGGCCGGCGACGTCTTCGTCAGCCAGGATCCGACCAACCCGGGTCTTACCGAGAACATCGTCGCTCAGGGCCTCACCGCCTGGGAGAAGGCGGCGTTCATGGAGGCGTTCGGCCTCTACCAGCAGGTCGCCGACGTCGTCTTCGTCGAGGTGGACAACCGCGCCGAGGCCGACTTCAAGATCATCACCTACGAAGGCACGCCGGGCGTCGGCGCCTCGCTGCTCGGCCGCATGAACCCGCCGAATGAGGGCAATGAGGGCCAGGCCGAGTTCAACTCCGGCGACGCCCGCTGGACCGAGGCGGGCCTGCAGCGCGGCGGCTTCTACTTTCCGACGCTCCTCCACGAGTTCGGCCACGGCATGGGCATGGCTCACCCCCACGACAATGGCGGGCGTTCGAGCATCATGCGCGGCGCCGGCGGCGGCACCGCCGGAATCGGCGGCGGCTACGGCGATTACGGCCTCAGCCAGCAGGTCTTCACGGTGATGTCCTACAATGACGGCTGGTCGCTGTCGCCCTACGGGCAGCCGCGCTCCGGCGGAATCACCGGGACCCAGGTGGACCATTACGGCTGGGTCGCCTCGCTCAGCCCGCTCGACATCGCCGTCATCCAGGACAAATACGGCGTCAACGAGGAGTTTCGGACCGGCGACGACGTCTATCAGCTGAAGGACGTCAACGCGCCCGGCACCTTCTACGAATCGATCTGGGACGCCGGCGGCATCGACGAGATACGCTATGGCGGCGCCCGCGACGCGGTCATCGACCTGCGCGCCGCGACCCTCAAGTACGAGGAAGGCGGCGGCGGCCGGGTCTCCTATGCCTGGGGCATCCACGGCGGCTTCACCATCGCCAATGCCGTCACCATCGAGAACGCCACCAGCGGCGGCGGCAACGACGTGCTGACCGGCAACGATTCGGCCAACCGTCTCGATGCGGGAGCGGGCGACGACACGCTCGTCGGCGGCGGCGGCAACGACGTCCTCATCGGCGGCGCCGGCGCGGACATGCTGACCGGCGGCGACGGCGCCGACACGTTCCGCTTCGGCACCGGCGACAGCGGCGTCGGCATCGGCCGCGACACGATCGCCGACTTCCAGAAGGGAGCGGACAAGATCGATCTCGCGGGCGCGTCGAGCTTCATCGGCAGCAACGCCTTCACCGGCAGTGCCGGCGAGGTGCGCTACGCGGCCACCGCGGGCCAGACGGTGATCGAACTGGACTCGAACGGCGACCGGATCGTGGATCTCCAGATCCTTGTCTCCGGCGACGTCCTGCTCGACTATAGCGACTTCACCGGAGTCCGGGCGGCGGCGACGCAGGGGAACGACGTGCTGACGGGCACCTCGGGCGACGACAGCATCTCGGCCCTCGCCGGCGACGACGTCGTCTACGGTCTGCTCGGCTCCGATACGATCGACGGCGGCTCGGGCGACGACATTCTCGTCGGCGGCTTCGGGCGCGACCTGCTGACCGGCGGGACCGGCTCCGACGTCTTCCGGCTGGAAGGCCCGAGCGACAGCCTCCCCGGCGCGGGCCGCGACCGCATCCTCGATTTCCAGTCGGGGGTGGACAAGATCGACCTCAGCTCGACGGGCGTCTTCAACTTCATCGGAAAACGCGCCTTCTCGGGTACGGAGGGCGAGCTGCGCTACGTGAAAAGCGGCGTCAACACGATCGTCGAAGGGGATTTGAACGGCGACAAGATCGCCGACTTCCAAATCGAGCTCCCCGGAACGGTCACGCCGATCCTGAGCGACTTCATCTTCGTCTGAGGGCGCATGCAGGCGAGAAGGGCGCTCCGGCCGACGGCTGGGGCGCCCTTTCGCTGGTCAGGGGCCGGCGGGGAGAATCTCCTCGGGCGCGTTGGCGACCAGGGCCAGCATCGCCGTCCAGGCGGCGACGTTCTGGCGCAGCTGCTCGGGATCGACCTTGTCGAGGGTGTCGTCGGGCGTGTGGTGATAGTCAAAATAGCGGGTGCCGTCCTGCTGCAGGTCAACCGCGGCGATGCCCGCCTTGACCCAGTCGCCGAGGTCGGCGCCGGCGCTGGCCGCGGCGGTGCCGCGCGAGATACCGAGCGGCGACAGCAAAGCCGCCAGCCGGTCGCCGAGAGCCCGGTTGGCGGCGGCGAAGCCCGGATCCATCCGCCATATCCGGTCGGCCCCGAAATCGGATTCGGAGACGAAGACGATCTTCTCGTCCTTGTGGGCGGCGCGATAGGCGGTTCCGCCATTGCCGCCCACTTCCTCGGCGCCGAACCAGACCACCCGGATCGTTCGCCGCGGCCGCCCGGCCGCCATCACCCGCTTCGCCGCGGCGGCGGTAATCGCGACCCCGGCGGCATTGTCGATCGCCCCGGTGCCGAGGTCCCAGCTGTCGAGATGGCCGCCGACGACGATGATGCCGGCGCCGGGGTCGCTTCCGCGCACCTCGGCGACGACATTGCCCGACTGGCGGATACCCAAGTCGCGCGGCGTCAGCGTCAGACGCATCGTCACCTTCTTGCCGCGCTCCAGGATGCGCTCGAGCTGCTCGGCGTCGGGAATGGACAACGCCCCCGCCGGAATGGGCGTCACGCCCGCCGCGACCGTCTGCGTGCCGGTATGGGGGTTGCGATGATAGTCGGTGCCGAGCGAGCGGATGACGATCGCGGCCGCGCCCTTGCGGGCGGCGAGTGACGGCGCCAGCCGCCGCACCGGACCAAAGAAGCCGTATTGCGAACCGTCCTGGGTCGCCGTCATCTTGTGGCTGACGAAGACGATCCGGCCACGAACGGCTGAGTCCGGCGCCGCCTCGAGCTCGGCATAGGACTCGAAGCCGACCACTTGCGCGGTCAGTCCGCCCGGGGGAGTCGCGCCGCTCCGGCCGAGCGCGGTGACCGTCAGCTTCTGGGGGAAGGGGGCGACGATCTCGGCCCTTTCCTCGCCGCGCACCCAGACCGGCATGTCGTAGGTCTCGACATGGACGTCGGCGAAGCCGAGCGCCTTGAGCTTCCTGACCGCCCATTCGCGGGCCCGCGCCTCCGCCTCGGTGCCGGCGGGGCGGGGACCGACCTCGGTGGTCAGCCCTTCGACGATGTCCCAGGCGATTTCGTCCTTGAGCGCGGCATCCCGTAGGCGCTCGACCTGACCTGGATCGTGGGCGAAAGCCGGGAACGCGAGCAGGGCGGCAACGGCCGCCAGCAAAAGCTTGTTCATGCCCGGCCACCTAGCGGCTGCCTAGGCGGGTGACAATGCGCCGCCGCCCCACTAGGTAGGCGCCAAATCCCGTATCCCATTGGAGAATGAGCGCCGCCATGGCCGCACAGTACAGCTTCGTCATGAAGGGCATGACCAAGACCTTCCCGGGCGCGCCCAAGCCCATCCTCAACAACATCAACCTGCAATTCTACCCGGACGCGAAGATCGCGATCATCGGTCCGAACGGCTCGGGCAAGTCGACGCTGATGAAGATCATGGCCGGTCGCGACAAGGAGTTCCAGGGTGAGGCCTGGCCGGGGGAGGGGATACGCGTCGGCTATCTCGAGCAGGAGCCGCAGCTCGATCCGACCAAGACCGTCAAGGAAAACGTCATGGACGGCGTACGCGCGACCGCCGACATGATGGACCGTTTCAACGCCATTTCGGCGCTGATGGCCGATCCTCCGGAAGACGCGGACTTCGACGCCCTGATGACCGAGATGGGCGAGCTCCAGGAGAAGATCGACGCCGTCGACGGCTGGACGCTCGACAACCAGCTCGAGATCGCGATGGACGCGCTGCGCTGCCCGCCGGGCGACGCCGAGGTGACCAACCTCTCCGGCGGCGAGAAGCGCCGGGTCGCACTGACCCGGCTGCTGCTCGAGAAGCCCGACATCCTCCTCCTCGACGAGCCGACCAACCATCTCGACGCCGAGAGCGTCCAGTGGCTCGAGAAGCATCTCGTGGACTATCCCGGCAACGTCATCCTGGTCACCCACGACCGCTATTTCCTCGACAATGTGGTGAACTGGGTGCTGGAGCTCGATCGGGGCCGCTACTATGTCTATGAATCCAATTATTCAGGCTACTTGGAGAAGAAAGCTAAGAGACTGGAGCAGGAAGAGCGGGAGGAGCAGGGCAGGCAGAAGGCGATCCAGGAGGAGCTGGACTGGATCCGCCGCTCGCCCAAGGCGCGGCAGACCAAGTCGAAGGCGCGGATCAAGGCGTTTGACGAGCTGGTCGAGGCGCAGGAGAACCGCACGCCGGGCAAGGCCCAGATCCTGATCCAGGTCCCGGAGCGCCTCGGCGGCACCGTGATCGAGGCGCAGGGCCTGGCCAAGGCTTATGGCGACAAATTGCTGTTCGACGATCTCAGCTTCAGCCTGCCGCCCGGCGGCATCGTCGGAGTGATCGGCCCCAACGGCGCCGGCAAGACCACCTTGTTCAAGCTGATCACGGGAGCCGAGCAGCCCGATTCCGGCTCGATCCGGATCGGCGACACCGTCCATCTCGGCTATGTCGACCAGAGCCGGGACGCCCTCTCGCCCGACAAGAACGTCTGGGAGGAGATTTCCGGCGGCGTCGACGTGTTCCGCTTCGGCAAGCACGAGGTGGGGACGCGCGCCTATGTCGGCGCCTTCAACTTCCGCGGCCCCGACCAGCAGAAGAAGGTCGGCCAATTGTCCGGCGGCGAGCGCAACCGCGTCCACATGGCCAAGATGCTGAAGGAAGGCGGCAACGTCCTCCTGCTCGACGAGCCGACCAACGATCTCGACGTCGAGACCCTTCGGGCGTTGGAAGAGGCGCTCGAGAATTTCGCCGGCTGCGCCGTGGTCATCAGCCACGACCGCTTCTTTTTGGACCGCCTCGCCACCCACATCCTCGCCTTCGAAGGCGACAGCCACGTCGAATGGTTCGAAGGCAATTTCGAAGCCTATGAGGAGGACAAGAGGCGGCGGCTGGGGCCGGAGGCGGACCGGCCGCACCGGGTGACGTATCGGAAGCTGACTCGGTAGGGGGGCGCCCGCGGCAAGATGAATCTCCAGCCGGAACAGGAGCTTGTCGACCGCTGCTACCAGCTCGCTCGCAATGGCTATGAGGAGGGCGGGGTGCCCGTCGGCTCGCTGCTCGCGCGCGACGGGGCGGTGGTCGGGGAGGGCTGGAACCGGCGGGTCCAGCATGGCGACCCGATCGCCCATGGCGAGATGGACTGCCTGCGCCGCGCCGGCCGCCAGGCCAGCTATCGCGACGCCATCCTCTACACATCGCTGTCGCCGTGCATGATGTGCTCGGGCGCGATCGTGCAATTCAAGATTCCCGCCGTCGTCATCCTCGAGAACCGCAATTTCGGCGGCAACGAGGATTTCCTGAGGGCGAACGGTGTCGCCGTCGCGGTCGTCGACGACCGCCGCTGCATCGACCTGATGGCGCGCTTCATCGCCGAAAAGCCCGAGCTTTGGTACGAGGACATCGCCGAGGCGCTCGCCGATCGGCGAGGGCCAAGCCTTTGAACCGGCTCCTTTAATTCGCCTCTGGCGCTTTGCGGCTTTCTGCGGCAGAAAGCCGGAAGCCATGGCCGGTCCGCGCAGCCTCTATGACGTGCTCAACGTCGCTCCCGAAGCGGAGCCGGTGGTCGTCGAGGCCGCCTACAAGGCGCTGATCAAGAAATACCATCCCGACCAGGCCGCCGAGGCGCCGGTGTCGCGCGACGCCGCCGCCATCAACGAAGCGTTCGCGGTCCTGAAGGATCCGGCGCGGAGAGCGGATTACGACCACCGCCTGTGGTCGAAGCAGCAGGCGCTTCGCCTGGCCGAGCTGCAGGCCGGCGGCGCCGCCTCCAGGTCGCGCTTCGCCGCCTGGGGCGGCTGGATCGTCGCCATGCTGCTCGCCTGCGCGCTCGCCGCCGTCGCGGTCGGCAAGAGCCTGGCGCCGCCGCCTCTGACCGCGGCGGCCGAGGCCGCCGAGCCCGCCAGTGCCGAGGAGCCCGCGCGAGCCGCCGCCGCCAAGGCCGCCGCCGCCGAGGCAGCCCACGACCGGGTCGTGCTGCCGAGCTCGGCCGCGATCATCGCCCGGGTCCGCGCGGAACGGCAAGTGCGCGAGCCGCGGGTCTCGAGAGCGCCCCGCGCCGCGCCGGCCGCTCCCCGCTACCGAGCGCTCAAGGCCGCGTCGCGGGCGCAGTCAGAGCCGCGCCGCGAGAAGGATTTCCTCGAACGCCAAGGCTATATCTACTAGGTCAGCGGCGGCAGGGGACAGTGCAGGGCCGGGTCGGATCGGCCGGATCGCGACGGCGGGCACGGTCGTCGCTGGCGGCGCGCTTGACCTGCTCCTGGAAACCGGATTTCTCCTTGCGATAGCCTTTGGCCTCGAGGCAGTCATAGGCGTTGAGCAGGGCCGCGACCGGGTCCATCCAATATTTGTCGTTCGCCCATTCGGTGCAGGAGTCGATGTCGACCTGTTGCTCGGCAAGAGTCTTGGTCGGGTGCGAGACCTGGGCGGTGCAGGCGGCAAGGACGACACCGAGGACAACAAAGCAGCAGAGCCTCATCAGTGCCTTCTTGCATCCGCGACGCCGCTTCGCAACATTGCTGGGATTGCGGTTCCGACGGCTGGCGCCGTCTCGATCGCCTTCACAGCCTGCGCCGGGGATGATAGATCCGCGGGGAGGGGGCAGGGGGCCATGAATCGTGGAGGCAAGGCGGGCGCCGGCGGTGCCGGCGCGAAAAGGACGATCGCGCGCGATCCAGAAGCCGGGTCTCAGCGCGATCCGCCAACGGCGAGCGGACGATTCCCGGTTGGTGCCTGGCTTTACCGAGGTTTCCAACTCCTCGTCGGCCCGCTTCAAAACCGTCCGATCCAGGTCTTGCCGGAACGGCCTTCGGATCGCCTGAAGGTCATCGAGATTCTTATCGCGCTGTTATTCCTGCTTCTGTCCGTCGCGATAGGCACTGCGGCCAATTCCATCCTCAAGAAGCAAAACGAGATCGTCGAAGGCCAAGCCCGGGTCGCGGACGAGCTTGGACATCGACAATATCAAGCGAGCCTGCTTCAGGCCTATGTGACAGCCAATGCCAATGCCGGCTACGAGAATAAGCCACAGCTTCGGATGCTGAACATGGCGATCGACCTCTATCTGCGCTTGAGAAAGGACGACCCGTCTTTCCAAACGCTGTCGCGGACCATGCCAGATTTGACGGGCCCGCAACTGGATCAGCTGGTTGCTGATCGGCCTGAAGATAGGGAGTTGATCCTGCAGCTGTTTGGACGCCGCAGCGAGGTCGAGCGGATCCTGGACGACACCGGAAATTACCACATCGTGGTCGGTACCTACCGCATCGCCATCCGCGCCCAGGCTGCTCTCGCCCGAGCGGTGGGGTTCCTCAGCAACACCCCCGTCAGACCCCGCATGAACGTAGTACGAAACGAAGTAGGCCTTTACCTGGCGACGCTCTCATCCTTTCGCTCGAAGGAAGCCGCCGACAAGGCGATACGCGATTGGCGGCTCTCAACCCTTTTCGAAGGCGTATATTCGTCACAGGACAAGGGCTGGGAAACGGAATGCACCGCGCAATTCGCCGAATGCCAACCGACAGCGACCCGGTCCGCCAGAATCGACGCCGGACAGTGAGCCAAACCGATCGGATGTCGAACTCCGTCTAATGAAAGCTGTCTCCATCTGGCCGGCATTCTTGATGGGGGTTCTCTCCGCCTGCGGCTCCCGGCCCGAATGGGCGGACGGGCGGATGGTCCATGAAGAACGGCCCGCGGCCGCGCCGCAGGACCTCTCCCGCCTTGAGCCGCGCCTCCTCGCTCTTCACAACCGCGAGCGCTCTGCCGCCGGCGCTCCGCCGCTGGTCTGGGACCAGACTCTCGCCGCCGCTGCCGCGGCCTATGGCCCGGAGCTGGCCCGCCGCGGCCGACTCGCCCATTCGCGGCCCGCGACGCGGCCGGGGCAGGGAGAGAATCTGTGGATGGGAACGCGGGGCGCCTACGCCCTCGAGGAAATGGCCGGCGGCTGGGCGGCCGAGAAGCGGCTGTTCCGGCCGGGCGTCTTTCCCAAGGTCAGCCGCAGCGGGAAATGGAGCGACGTCGGCCATTACACCCAGATGATCTGGAAAGGGACGGTCCGGGTCGGCTGCGCCCTCCACACGAGCCGCGACTGGGACTTCCTGGTCTGCCGCTACTCCCCGCCCGGCAACGTGGTGGGCCAGAGCGTGCCTTGACTGGGCTTGTCCGCTCACCGCAAATCGTTTCACATGTTCGAAAGCAGGGGGAGGGCGTTGATGAACCTGTTCGCGCGCAAGGCCGTCGTCGGCGACGAGGAGCTGGCGCCGGAGCATAGGCTCCACCGCAGCCTCGGCTGGCCGCACCTGATCGCGCTGGGAGTCGGAGCGATCGTCGGCACCGGCATCCTCACCCTGACCGGGGTCGGGGCGGCCAAGGCCGGCCCGGCGGTGATCCTGTCCTTCGCCATCGCCGGCCTGATCTGCGCCTGCGCGGCGCTCGCTTATGCCGAGATGGCGACGATGATCCCCGCCTCGGGCAGCGCGTACACCTATTCCTACGTCGTCATCGGCGAGCTGATCGCCTGGATCGTCGGCTGGAGCCTGATTCTCGAATATTCGCTGGTGGTGAGCGCGGTCGCGGTCGGCTGGTCGGGCTATGCGGCGGGCTTCATGGCCAGCGTCGGCGCCGCTTTGCCCGACGCCCTGATCAAGGGGCCCGAGCTGGACGGCATCCTCAACCTGCCCGCCATCTTCATCATCGCCGTGATCGCCGGCCTGCTGATCTACGGCACCAAGGAGAGCGCGACCGTCAACGCCCTGCTCGTTGTCGTCAAGGTGGTCGCCCTGCTCGTCTTCGTGGCCGTGACCCTGCCTTATTTCGATCCCGCCCATTTCGAACCGTTCAGCCCGTACGGCTTTCCCAAGACCGTCGGTCCCGACGGAGTCGAGCGCGGCGTGATGGCGGCCGCGGCGATCATCTTCTTCGCCTTCTACGGCTTCGATGCCATAGCCACCGCGGCGGAGGAGGCGAAGAATCCCGGCCGCGACCTCGCCATCGGCATCGTCGGCTCGATGGTCGCCTGCGTGATCATCTACATGGCCGTCGCCGGCGCCGCGATCGGCGCGCTAGCCTACACCCGTTTCGCCGACAGCCCCGAGCCGCTCGCCCTCATCCTGCGCGAGCTCGGCCAGACGTGGACGGCGCGCTACCTCGCCGCCTCGGCGGTGATCGCCCTGCCGACGGTGATTCTCGCCTTCTTCTATGGCCAGAGCCGGATTTTCTTCGTCATGGCGAGGGACGGTCTGCTGCCACGCGGCCTCGCCCGGGTCTCGGGCCGCGGCTCGCCGGTCCGGATCACCCTGTTCACCGCGGTGATCGTCGCTGCCCTCGCCGGCATCGTGCCGCTCGCCGAGCTCGCCGCCCTCGCCAATGCCGGAACCCTGACCGCCTTCATCGCGGTGTGCGTGTGCATGCTGATCATGCGGGTCCGGGCTCCGGACCTGCCGCGCAGGTTCAGCACGCCTCTGCCCTGGGTGGTGGGCCTCGGCGGCATCGCCGGGTGCCTTTACCTGCTCTACAGCCTGCCGTGGTCGACCCAGCGCTACTTCCTGATCGCGCACGCCGTCGGGCTGCTGATCTACTTCGCCTACGCCTCCCGCCGAAGCGTCGCCGGCCAGAGGTCATAGTCCCCGGCGCAGGCCGGGGTCGGTGGGCGGACGTGAGCCGCCGGGCGTCGGCCCGTCGCGGCGACGTAGCTCAGGTCGGCTCGAACCGGCCGGTGGCTTCGTCGAGCAGGTAAAGAATGCCGTCGGCGATGGCGAAATAGGCGCCGTGGAGCTTGAGCCGGCCGTCGGCCTCGCGCTCCTCGACCCACGGGAAGGTACGGAGGTTGGCGAGACTGACGCGCACCGCTTCGAACTCCATCGCCCGAAAATCCTGGCCATGCTCGGCGCGGACCCTGTCGCGGGCCTCGCGCAGCAGCTCGATCCAGTCGGCGATGAAATGGCCCTCGCCATGGGCGGCGTCGTCGAACTGGCCGGTCAAGGCCGCCGCGCAGCCGCCGCAGAAGCCATGGCCCATGACGACGACTTCCTCGACCTCGAGCTGGGTGACGGCGAACTCGAGCGCCGCCGAGACGCCATGACGGCCGCCGGTCGTCTCGAAAGGCGGCACCAGGGCAGCGACGTTCCTGACCACGAACAGCTCGCCGGGCCCGGCATCGAAAATCTGGGTGGGATCGACCCGGCTGTCGGAGCAGGCGATCACCATCACGGAGGGGTTCTGCCCTTCGGCGAGCCGCGACCAGCGTTCGCGCTCACGCTCCCACCCGGTCTCGCGGAAGCGGCGATACCCCTCGATCAGCGTGTTCAGGCTTCCCATGGCCGCGCGCTAGCGGGAAGAGGGCAGGGGTGGCAAGAGCCGCTTTGGATCGCTATCTGGCCGCCATGAGCGAAGCCGATCCGATCCGCGCGCCGCGTCCGCGAAAGCCCGACTGGATCCGGGTCAAGGCGCCGACCAGCGCCGGCTTCGCCGAGACGAAGCGGCTGATGCGCAGCCTCAACCTCGCCACGGTGTGCGAGGAGGCGGCCTGCCCGAATATCGGCGAGTGCTGGACCAAGAAACACGCGACGGTGATGATCCTCGGCGACACCTGCACCCGCGCCTGCGCCTTCTGCAACGTCAAGACGGGCATGCCGCGCGCCGTCGACCCGCTCGAGCCCGAACATGTCGCGACCGCGGCCGCCGAACTGGGCCTCACCCACATCGTCGTCACCTCGGTCGACCGGGACGACCTGCCGGACGGTGGCGCGAAGCAGTTCATCCGGGTGATAGAGGCGCTCCGCCGCAACACGCCGTCGACGACGATCGAGATCCTGACGCCCGATTTCCGCAACAAGCCCGACGCCGCGGTCGAGGCGATCGTCGCGGCCCGGCCCGACGTCTACAACCACAATCTCGAGACGGTGCCGCGGCTCTATCCGACCATCCGTCCCGGCGCCCGCTATTATGCGTCGCTGCGTCTGCTGGACAGCGTCAAGAGGCAGGATCCGACCATCTTCACCAAGTCCGGGCTGATGGTCGGCCTTGGCGAGGAAAGGCTCGAAGTCCACCAGGTGATGGACGACATGCGCTCGGCCGACGTCGATTTCCTGACCATGGGCCAGTATCTCCAGCCGACCCCGCGCCACGCCCGGGTCGAGGAATTCGTCACCCCGCAGGCTTTCGCCGCCTATGCCGCGATCGCCCGCGCCAAGGGCTTCCTGCTCGTCGCCGCCTCGCCGCTGACCCGCTCGAGCTATCACGCCGGCGACGACTTCGCGAAGATGAAGGCGGCGCGGGAAGCCAGGCTGGCGGTGGTGGGTTAGGCGGTCATGCCGCGCCACACCGAGACCCGCCGCGTGCCCTACGCGCCCGACCAGATGTTCGACCTGGTCGCCGACGTGAAGCGCTACCAGGAATTCCTGCCCTGGGTGGCGGCGGTCCGGGTCCGTTCGGACAGCGAGACCCTGATGATCGCCGACCTGGTCGTCGGCTTTCGCGCGATCAAGGAGACCTTCACCTCGCGCGTCGAGAAGCAGCGGCCCCACCGCCTCAAGACCGACTATATCGAGGGTCCGCTCAAATATCTGCAGAACAGCTGGGTGTTCAAGCCGGACGGGGCGGGGGGCACCGAGATCGATTTCTGCGTCGACTTCGCGTTCAAGAACCGAATCTTCGAGAGCCTGGCCGGTCAGATGTTCGACCGGGCGCTGAGACGCATGATCGGCGCCTTCGAGGACCGGGCGAGGCAGCTTTACGGAGAAGGGGCGGCGCAGAGCGCGGCCTGAACTTGCCGTCACCCCAGCGCAGGCTGGGTCCCGCGGGGTGAAAGGCTCGGGCGATCCTCACCCGCTGGGCCCCAGCCTGCGCTGGGGCGACGGGTCAGTCTTCCGCCCCGCTCTCCACCGGCATCAGCAGCTCGAGCGCGCACAGCGCCGCCTGGAGCCTTACGCCGCCGCGGCCGAGATCGCCGAAATGGCGGGTGTCGGCGACGATCTCCTTCGGGTCGGCGCCGCGCCGGGCGCGGGCGAAAATCACGGTCCCGACCGGCTTCTTGTCGCTGCCGCCGCCGGGCCCCGCGATGCCAGTGACCGCGACCGCGGTGTCGGCCGCGGTCCGCTTCAGCGCTCCCTGCGCCATCCCCCAGGCGACCGCGATCGAAACCGCCCCGAACGTCTCGACCATGTCTTCGCTGACGCCGAGCAGCGCCATCTTGGTCTCGTTCGAATAGGCGATGAAGCCGCCCTCGAGCACGTCGGACGAGCCCGCTATCTCGGTTAGCGCGGCGGCGACGAGGCCGCCGGTGCAGCTCTCCGCCACCGCCAGCCGCCGGCCCGCGGCGCGATTGGCCTCGACGACGTCGCGCGCCTTGGCGACCAGCGCCTCGGGCAGGCAGAAATCGCGCCGCTCGCTCATCCTTCCTCCGGCAGCCGGACGGTGGCCACGGCCTGGGCGGCGATGCCTTCGCCGCGGCCGGTGAAGCCGAGCCGCTCGGTCGTCGTCGCCTTGACGCTCACCCGGGTCTCGGCGATGCCGAGCAAGGCGGCGATCCGCGTCCGCATCGCCGCTCGGTGCGGGCCGATGCGCGGCGCCTCGCAGATCAGGGTGACGTCGACATGGTCGATGCGGCCGCCGCGCGCCTCGACCAAGGCCCGGGCGTGAGCGACGAAGCGCGACGAGGCGGCGCCGCGCCAGTGCGGGTCCGACGGCGGGAAATGGTCGCCGATATCGCCTTCGCCGATCGCGCCGAGCAGGGCGTCGGTGACGGCGTGGAGGACGACGTCGGCGTCGCTGTGGCCGCGAAGGGCCCGGTCGTGGGGAATGCGGACGCCGCCGAGCCACAGGCCGTCGCCCGCCGCGAAAGCGTGGACGTCGAAACCGAGCCCGGTGCGGCTGGTCAGGCGGGCGGCCAGGCGGTGCTCGGCCGCCTCGAAGTCGCTCTCGAAGGTAAGCTTTTCGAGGGCAGGATCGCCGGCCACCATCGCCACTTCGATGCCGGCGGCCCGGGCTACCTGGGATTCGTCGGTCGGGGGCGTCGACCGCCAGCCGTCGAAGGCCTGCAGGATGGCGCGCGTGTCGAACGCCTGCGGCGTTTGGACCCGGAACAGACCCTCGCGATCGACGATCTCGCGCAGGATGCCGTCGCCGCGGACGACCGTATCCGGGATTGCGAGCACCGGCACCGCGGCGCGGTGCGTGTCGAGCGCCGCGAGCAGCCGGTCGATCACGGCCGGCGGGCAGAAGGGACGGGCGGCGTCGTGGATAAGGACCCGCTCGGCCGTCACGGTTTCGAGCCCGCGATACACCGAGCAGGCGCGTTCCGCCCCGCCTTCGACCGGTTCGGGCGGATCGCAGCCGGCCATCGCCTCGCGATAAGTCGCCTCCTGGCCGGCGCCGATGACGATCCGAACCTCGTCGATCCGGGGGTGGCTCCGCAGCGCGTCATAGGCGCGGCGGAGCACCGCCCTGCCGCCGATCCTGCGAAATTGCTTGGGGACGCCCGGCCCGGCCCGGCTTCCCGATCCGGCGGCGACGATGAGCGCGGCGGTGGACGGCATGGCGGCCCCTCTAGCCGAGGGCGGCCTTGCCCGCCAGCGGCTTTGCCCCTATCTCCCCGCCTCCCATGAGCAAGCTGACGCCCCTCCAGATCGGCCCGGTACGGATCGATGCGCCGGTCATCCTGGCGCCGATGACCGGCGTCACCGACCGCCCGTTCCGAAAGGTGGTGAAACGCTACGGCGCCGGCCTCACCGTGACGGAGATGATCGCGTCGCAGGCGATGATCCGCGAGACCCGCCAGTCGCTGCAGAAGGCGGCCTGGGACCCGATCGAGGATCCGGTGTCGATGCAGCTCGCCGGCTGCACGCCGCACGAAATGGCCGAGGCGGCGAAGCTCAACGAGGATCGCGGCGCCGCGATCATCGACATCAACATGGGCTGCCCAGTCAAGAAGGTGGTCAACGGCGAGGCGGGCTCGGCGCTGATGCGCGATTTGAAGCTGGCCGCGCGGATCATCGATTCGACGGTGAGAGCGGTAAAGGTGCCGGTGACGCTGAAGATGCGGATGGGCTGGGATCATAGCAGCCTCAACGCGCCCGAGCTCGCGCGGATCGCGGTCGATCTCGGCGTCGGCATGATCACCGTGCACGGTCGCACCCGCTGCCAGATGTACAAGGGGCAGGCCGACTGGGCGTTCGTCCGCCGCGTCAAGCAGGCGGTCGCCGTGCCGGTGATCGTCAACGGCGACATCGGCTCGATCGACGACGTCGAGGCGGCTCTCGACCAGTCCGGCGCGGACGGGGTGATGATCGGTCGCGGCGCCTACGGCCGGCCGTGGCTTCCCGGCCAGGCGATCCACTGGCTCAGGACCGGCGAGCGCCTGCCCGACCCCGGCCTCGACGAACAGTTCGCCGTCCTCCTCACCCAGTATCGCGAGATGCTCGACCATTACGGGCCGGAGATCGGAGTCAACGTCGCCCGCAAGCATGTCGGCTGGTACACGCGAGGGCTGCACGGCTCGGCCGAGTTCCGCAACGCGTTCAACCAGGAATCCGACCCGAAGCGAGCCGTGGGCAAGCTCTACGACTTCTACGCCCCTTGGCTGAGCCGCGCCGCCGCCTGACCGGGCGCCGGACGACCCGCCCCAAAAGCGCGCCACATACTGTGTTCTTTTTACCACAGGCTTGTGGTAGTTCGGTTCCATGAACGCCGAAGCTCCGATCAGGATCGACACCAAGCCCCGCTGGCGGCGCCGGCTGACGGTCGCGATCCGGCGCAGCCCGATCATGCCCCTGGTCGAGATCGCGGCGGTCGCCGCCCTGCTGATCATGGCGACGGTCAGCTATTTCGTCGTCGCCCGGGAAGGCGCTCCCGAGAAGCTGCTGAGCCCGCCGACGGTGGCGGCCTTGCTGGTCGCGACGCTGGTTCCCGCGATGGTCCTGATGGTCTTGATCGCGCGTCGGGTGGCGCTTCGTCGGGCGGCGCAATCCCCGGTCGGCGGCAAGGGACGGCTTCACCTGAGGCTGGTGGCGCTGTTTTCGGCCATCGCCAGCGTGCCGACGCTGCTGGTCGTCATCTTCGCCTCGCTGCTGTTCCAGAACGGCATGCAATTCTGGTTCTCGGAAAGAGCGCGCGTGGTGCTCGCCAATGCCGAGAATGTCGCCCAGATCTACGAGGAGGAGCATACCGCCCGCCTGTCGCTCGACCTCAAGACCATGGGCGGCGACATGGTCAATCTGATCAATACCTACGGGGTCGAGAGCAAGCGGTTCGAGGACGAGTTCTGGTTCCAGACCGCCGCCCGGCAATTCACCGAGACGGCGATCACCACGGTCAATGCGAAGAACGAGATCCAGATGCAGATCGGGGTCAATCTCTACGACCGGCCGCTCGACCAGAGGTTCAAGGCCGCCGATCTCCTGCGCCTGAAAGCCGGCGAGGTCCGAGTCGTGCTCGGCACCAAGGACCGCGTCGAGGGAGTCATCCGGCTCGATCCCCAGGCCCCCGTCTTCCTCTACGGGGCGCGCGCGGTGAACACCGCCGCGGTCGCCTCGATGGACCAGGCCAGGAACGCGGCCAGCGACTATCAGAAAGCGCTCGAGCGCGCCCGAACGCTCCAGTTCCGGTTCAACGCGCTGCTCCTCCTGATCTCGCTGCTGATCGTCGGCCTGTCGATCTGGATCGCCCTCAAGCTCGCCGACAGGCTGGTGAGGCCGGTGGGACAGCTGGTCGACGCGGCGACCCGGGTGACGGCCGGCGACCTGTCGGCGCGGGTCAGCCCGTCCCGGGTCAAGGACGAGCTCGCCACGCTCGGCACCGCTTTCAACCGGATGACCGGGCGGCTCGAGGAGCAGACCGGCGCGCTGGTCACGGCCAATGCCCAGCTCGACAGCCGCCGAGCCTTCATCGAGGCGGTGCTCGCCGGGGTGACCGCCGGCATCATCTCGCTCGACCAGGCGCGCAATGTACGGCTGATCAACAGCTCGGCGGAGGCCTTGCTCAAGGTCGACAAGGATCGCGCCGTCGGCCGCAAGCTCGCCGAGCTGGCGCCGGAGCTCGACGCCCATCTCGACAGCGACGCGCGCGAGGACATCATCCAGTTCGCGAGCGGAGGCGAGCCGCGCACGCTGGCGGTGAAACGGGTTCGGGTCGAGGGCGGACATGTGCTCACGTTCGACGACATCACCGAGCAGTTGCTCGACCAGCGCCGCGCCGCCTGGTCGGACGTCGCCCGCCGCATCGCCCACGAGATCAGGAATCCGCTGACCCCGATCCAGCTCGCCGCGGAACGGCTGCAGCGCCGCTACGGCGGCGAGATCGTCTCCGACGCCGGCACGTTCGAGCGGCTGACCGGGACGATCGTCCGTCAGGTCGGCGATCTCAGACGAATGGTCGACGAATTCTCCTCGTTCGCGCGCATGCCCAAGCCGGTCTTCCGCGAGGAGAAGGTCGTCGACATCGTCCGCGAATCGCTGTTCCTCCATCAGGTCGCCCATCCCGACATCGGCTTCGCGCTCGACGCTCCGGAGCCGTCGCCGCGGCTGGTCTGCGACCGCCGCCAGCTCGGGCAGGCGCTGACCAACTTGATCAAGAACTCGGTCGAGGCAATCCAGCAGAAGCGCGAGGACGGCCGCAAGGAGGGCGACGACAAGGTCGCGGTCACCGTCCGCCGGGCCGAGAACCGGGTGACGATCGAGGTGGCCGACACCGGCATCGGCCTTCCCGGCGACCGCGGCCGGCTGACCGAGCCCTACATGACGACTCGCGCCAAGGGCACCGGCCTCGGTCTCGCCATCGTCAAGAAGATCGTTGAGGAGCATTTCGGCAGCCTCGAATTCGACGACAAGGCCGGCGGCGGCACGCTGGTACGGCTGGTGTTCGACGCCGAATCGCTCGCCCGCCTGGCCGGCGCGCCGGCCGGCCAGCCCCAAGACACAGCGGCAAACGGATAGGCCATGGCTCTCGACATACTCATCGTCGACGACGAACAGGACATTCGGGATCTCGTCTCCGGGGTGCTGGAGGACGAAGGCTATTCGTGCCGCACCGCCGCCAGCAGCGGCGAGGCGCTGCAGGCGCTGGCCGACCGCCGGCCGTCGCTGCTGCTGCTCGACGTCTGGCTGCAGGGCTCGAAGCTCGACGGCCTGCAGCTGCTCGAGGAGGTCAAGCGCCGCGACCCATCGCTGCCGGTGCTGATGATCTCGGGCCACGGCAATCTCGACACCGCGGTCGCCGCCATCCGGCAGGGGGCGGTCGACTTCATCGAGAAGCCGTTCGAGGCCGGCCACCTTCTCCACCTGGTCGCGCGGGCGACCGAGACTGACCGGCTGCGGCGCGAGAATGCCAGCCTTCGCGCCCAGATCGGCCAGGAGACCGAGCTGACCGGCTCGAGCGTCGCGATCAACGCGGTCCGGGCGACTCTGAAGCGGGTCGCCGGAACCGGCAGCCGGGTCTTGATCTCGGGTCCCGCCGGGGTCGGCAAGGAGGTCGCCGCCCGTCTGCTCCACGACTGGAGCAACCGGGCGCAGGCTCCGTTCATCGTCGTCAGCGCGGCCCGGATGACTCCGGAGCGGGTGGAGGAGGAGCTGTTCGGCGTGGAGGAGGGGGGCGAGCTCGCCCGGCCCGGCCTGCTCGAACAGGCCCATGGCGGCACCTTGTTCCTCGACGAGATCGCCGACATGCCGATCCCGGCCCAGGCCAAGATCTTGCGCGTGCTGACCGACCAGAGCTTCACCCGCGTCGGCGGCCAGCGCATGGTCAAGGTCGACATGCGCGTGGTGTCGTCGACCTCACGGCACCTTGCCGACGAGATCGCCGCCGGCCGCTTCCGCGAGGACCTGTTCTACCGCCTGAACGTCGTCCCGGTGCATCTGCCGGCACTGGCCGAGCGACGCGAGGACATCCCGGCCCTGATCGCCCATTTCGCCGCCCGCTACGCCGCCGAGCAAAGGCTGCCCACGCCCGATTTCTCGGCCGACGCGGTCGCGGCTCTGCAGGCCTATGACTGGCCCGGCAACGTCCGCCAGCTCAGGAACGTGATCGAGCGCACGATCATCCTCGCTCCCGGCGCAAGGGTCGGCTGCATTGAGCTCGACATGCTGCCGCCGGAAATCCTCAACGAGCAGGCGAGCCTGAGCTCGGGGGAGGCGGTGAAGGCGATCATGGGCACTCCGCTGCGGGAAGCGCGCGAGACGTTCGAGCGCGAATATCTGAAGGTCCAGATCCGCCGCTTCTCGGGCAACATCTCGCGCACCGCGACGTTCATCGGCATGGAGAGGTCGGCGCTCCACCGCAAATTGAAGGCGCTCGGCATCGGCGACACCAAGGGGGAGCCCGAGGAGTAGAGGGCTCTCGAAGAGTGGGAATGGCGACCACCCACGATGCGGCGCCCGGGGCCCCCAGGCCATGCTTCGCACGGGGAGGACAAACTGGCGCGCCCCCGCCAGCGGTGCTATTGTTTCAGCCGGCTGCACTCCCAGCTATGCAAGACGCCTGAGGCGGGCGCCTCCGCGGGCAACGACCCGCCAATAAGGAGAGTGGGAAATGGCCGACAAGGTCAACAACCTCCAGGATATGTTCCTCAACGGCCTGCGCCGCTCGAAGACGCCGGTCACCATGTTCCTGGTCAAGGGGGTCAAGCTCCAGGGCATCATCACCTGGTTCGACAATTTCTCGGTGCTGCTGCGCCGCGACGGCCAGGCGCAGCTGATCTACAAGCATGCCATTTCGACGATCATGCCCTCCCATCCGCTCGACATCGGCGAGATCGAGCGCGCCTTCGAGGAGGGGAGCGGCCAGACGAAGAAACCGGCCCTGCTGCAGGAAGCCTTTCTCGGCGCGGTGCGGCGCTCGGGCGAGCCGGTCACCATGTTCCTGGTCAACGGCGTCATGCTGCAGGGCGAGATCGTCGCCTTCGACCTGTTCTGCATGCTCCTCCAGCGCGACGGCCTGTCCCAGCTCGTCTACAAGCATGCCATCTCGACGGTGCAGCCGGAGCGGCCTGTGAACTTCATCGAGCAGGAAGACGAGGAGCCGGCCGCCTGAGCGCCATCGATCGACCGGACGAAAGCGAGTTCACCCGCGGCGCCCAGGCGATCGTCGCCCTGCCCGACATGAGCGGGGGAAGGGGACGCCGCGACGTCCAGGCGCGGCTCGACGAGGCGGCGGGCCTGGCCGAGGCGATCGGCCTCAACGTCGCGGACCGCCTCCATTTCCGAATCCGAGCGCCGCGGCCGGCGACGCTGTTCGGCTCGGGCCAGGTCGAAGCGATCGCCGAAGCGGTGGCGCGCGACGAAGCCGAGCTGGTCGTCGTCGACGCCCCGATCACGCCGATCCAGCAAAAGAATCTGGAGACGGCGACCAAAGCCAAGGTGATCGACCGCACCGGCCTCATCCTCGAGATTTTCGGCGAGCGGGCGGCGACGGCGGAGGGCCGGCTGCAGGTCGAGCTCGCCCATCTCGACTATCAAGCGGGCCGGCTGGTCAGGAGCTGGACCCATCTCGAGCGCCAGCGCGGCGGCTTCGGTTTCCTCGGCGGCCCCGGCGAGACCCAGATAGAGGCCGACCGGCGGCTGATCCGCGACCGCATGGCGAAGCTGAAGAAGGAGCTCGAGCAGGTTTCCCGCACCCGCGCCCTCCATCGCGCCCGCCGCCAGCGGGCGCCGTGGCCGGTGATCGCGCTCGTCGGCTATACCAATGCCGGCAAATCGACCCTGTTCAACCGGCTCACCCGCGCCGAAGTGACGGCCGAAAATCTGCTCTTCGCGACGCTCGATCCGACGATGCGGGAATTCCCGCTGCCCGGCTTCGACAAGGCGATCCTATCGGACACGGTCGGCTTCATCTCGGAGCTGCCGACCCAGCTCGTCGCGGCGTTCCGGGCGACGCTCGAGGAGGTCGTCTCGGCCGATCTCATCATCCATGTCCGCGACGTCTCGCACCCCGACAGCGACGCCCAGCGCGAGGACGTGGAGGGCGTGCTCGCCGAGATCGGCGCGGGCGGGGAGGGGGGGGCCCCGCTGATCGAAGCCTGGAACAAGATCGACCTGCTCGACCGGGAGGCCGAGGACCGGGTTCGGGCGGAAGCGGCGCGGCGGGACGACGTGGTCCGAATCTCGGCGCTGAGCGGCGAGGGCGTCGACAGCCTGGTCGAATGCGCCGCGGCGAAGCTCAGCCAGGGCGCCAAGCTGCGCACGGTGACGCTCGGGGCGTCCGACGGCGAGGCCATCGCCTGGCTCCACGCCAACGGCCGGGTCGAGGGCCAGCGCAGCGACGGGGTCGAGACGGTGTTCGAAGTCCGCCTGTCCGATGCCGACTGGGCCCGTTTCCAGAGCCGGCAGCGGGTTTAGGACCGAAGTCTAAGGCTCGGTCTTGGCTTGCTGCCAAAGCGCCTCAAGGGCATCTATATCCATATCTTTCAATGGCTTATCAGCTATTTCTTCCACCTTACGGAAACGACGCTCGAACCGCTCCGAGGCGTCGCGCAGCGCGGCTTCCGGATCGATGTCGAGATGGCGGGCATAGTTGACGACGCTGAACAGCAGATCGCCGAGCTCCGCCGCCCGTTCGCTGGGCCCGGCGGCGGCGTCGATCTCGGCGAGCTCCTCGTCGATCTTAGCGCGCGGGCCGGCGACGTCGGGCCAGTCGAAACCGATCCGGGCGGCGCGCCGCTGCAGCTTCTCGGCGCGCTTCAAGGCGGGCAAGGCGCGGGCGACGCCGGCGACAGCGCTCCTGTCGTCGTGGCGGTGGCGCTCGGCGGCCTTCAGCGCTTCCCAGCCCGGGCTCGCCGCGTCTTCGCCGAATATATGAGGATGGCGGCGGACCATTTTCGCACAGATCGCCGCCATGACGTCAGCGAGCGTGAACGCTCCGATCTCCTCGGCCATGCGCGCGTGGTAGACGACCTGGAGCTGGAGATCGCCCAATTCGTCCTTGAGCGCCTCCATGTCGCCGCGCTGGATCGCGTCGGCCACCTCATAGGCTTCCTCGATCGTATAGGGCGCGATCGTCGCGAAGCTCTGAGCGACGTCCCACTCGCAGCCGGTCTCCGGATCGCGGAGGCGGGCCATGATCTCGACGAGGCGCTCGAGGGTGGCAGGGGGCGCGGTCGGCGACATGTTAGAGTGCGATAATATACATTATGTAAAGTGACTCTATGCTAGGACGGCGGGCAACGGGGCCCCTCACGGTCTCAGCACCAGCCACTGGCCTTCGACCCCCCAACTCGACAGCGAGGACAGGAAGTTCATGCCGAGCACGTTCATCGGCCCAAACGCCTCGGAGACGTGGACGGCGAGGTTGCGGCGCTCGATCGTGCCGACCTGGAGCCGTTCGGCGCGGGCGCGCCGGACCGGCACGACGCCGTTGGCGGTCTGGACCAGCGCCGGCATGCCGGCGCTCGGCGAAATCTCGGCCCGCCGGGCCGTCTCTGTCGAGATGCTGGTGATGGTGGCGCCGCTGTCGACGAGGAAGCGGACCCGGTGGCCGTTCAATTCGCCCTGCACCCAGAAATGGCCGTCGAGCGACTTGCGGATGCGCAACTCCTCGCCGACCGCGACCACCTCCCCCTCGCCCCGCCCTTCGGCGAGCACGCGCTTGCCGAGCGCCATGAAATCGTCCTTGAGCGTGAAGGCGACGAAGGCGGCGAGGAAGATCAGCACCCAGCCGGCGAACATCTTGAGCCCCTGGCCGAGCGGAATCCGCCGCACCATCAGCGCGCTGACGACGAGGATCAGCACTCCGACCAGATAGACGAAGCTGAGCGCCTGATCGCCGTCGTTCACAGGCGGATCTCCATGCCGTCGAAGCCCGGCTCGACGCCTTCCGGAAGCTCGCCCAGGAGCGTCTCGTAGTCCATCGTATTGTCCATGTGGGTCAGCACCGCCCGCTTCGGCCGGATTCGGGCGATCCATTCGAGCGACAAGGCGAGATGGGGATGGGTGGGATGCGGCCGGCGCCGGAGCGTGTCGACGATCCAGACGTCGACGCCTTGAAATCGGTTCTCCATTTCCGGCGTCAACTCATTGAAATCGGTCGAATATACGATCGAGTGGCCCCCCGCGTCGAAGCGCAGGCCCGCGGTCGTGATGTCGCCGTGCGGCTGGTCGACCACCTGCACCGAAATGCCGTTCAAATTCATGTGGTCCGGCAACAGATTGGCGGTGGCGACGGGGGGATAGCCGCTCTTGCCGTCGAACGCATAGGCGAAGCGCTGCGTGAGGCTGTCCAGCGTTTCGCGCCGCCCGTAGCCCGCGACCGGCCGGCCGCGCGCGTGGTAGAGCTGCCTGAGATCGTCGATGCCGTGGCAATGGTCGGCATGGTCGTGGGTCCAGATGACGCCATCGACGTCGGCGACGTCGGCGTCGAGCAGCTGCTCGCGGAGGTCGGGGCCGGTGTCGACGAGGATGCGGGCCTTGTTGTGGCTGACCAGGATCGACACTCGGCGGCGGCGGTTGCGAGGATTGGCGGGATCGCACAGCCCCCAGTCGTTGCCGACTCGGGGCACGCCGCTCGAGGTGCCCGAACCGAGGATCGTCACCTCCATCAGGCGACCTTGTCGAACAGGTTGCGGAAATTGGCGCTGGTGCGCTCGGCGAGCGACTCCACCGACTCGCCGCGCAGCGCCGCCAGGAAGCGGGCCGTATCGGCGACGAAGGCCGGCTCGCATGGCCGGCCCCGGTGCGGCACCGGCGCCAGGAACGGCGCGTCCGTCTCGATGAGCAGGCGGTCGGCCGGGATTCTCTTCGCCGAGTCCTGCAGATCCTTTGCGTTCTTGAACGTCACGATGCCCGAGATGGAGACGAACAGACCGAGTTCCAGAGCCTTGCGGGCGAAATCCCAGCTGGCGGTGAAGCAGTGGATGACGCCGGTGAAAGCCCCCTTCCCCATTTCCTCCGCGAGGATGGCGTGGGTGTCCGCCTCGGCGTCGCGGGTGTGGACGATGATCGGCAGGCCGGTGTCGCGGGCGGCGGCGAGATGGGCCCGGAAGCTGGCGCGCTGGCGGTCGCGGTCGCTGTGTTCGTAATAATAATCGAGCCCGCTCTCGCCGATGCCGACCACGCGATCATGGGCGGCGCGCTCGACGAGGGTGGCGGTCTGCACGTCGGGATGGGCGTCCGCCTCGTGCGGATGAACTCCGACCGACGCCCAGACGTCGGCCTCCCGCTCGGCGAGGCCGATCACCTCGTCCCATTCCGAGCGGCGGGTGGAGATGTTGAGCATCGCCTCGACTCCGGCCGCGCGAGCGCGCCCGAGCACCGCCTGCTGCTCTTCGACCAGGCCCTTGTAGTTGAGGTGGCAATGGCTGTCGGTGAACATGGCCGCTCCTTAGCCCCATCCCCTCCCCTGTGCGCAAGGTCCTTCCGCGGGCCGGGCCTGACGCCGAGGCGCCGGGTTTGGGACGGGGACAAGCCGATTGCAGGAATCGCGATCAAGCCGCTGGCGGCCGCCGTCTTTTCTGCTAGGAGCCATGCAGATATTGATCTGCGTTAATTGCTTTTGCCTGCTCTGTGGGGGTGCAGGTCGGGGAGCGGGATGAAGTCGGATTGCCAATTGGCCCCTCGGGATCGTGCCGATCCCGCGCTCGATGCCAGTGAGAGCCGAACCGGGCGGCTCGCCGTCGTCATCCCCTCGTTCCGCGCGACCGCGACGATCGCAGCGGTGCTTCGCGGCATCGGCCCGGAGGTCGATCGAATTTATTTGGTCGACGACGGCTGCCCCGATTCCACAGGCGCCCGGGCGCTGAGCGACAATCGCGATCCCCGCCTGGTCGTGCTTCACAACGGCCGCAATCTCGGAGTGGGCGGGGCGATGAAGCGCGGCTATGCCCGGGCGCTCGCCGATGGCGCCGAGATCGTCGTCAAGCTCGACGCCGACGGCCAGATGGACCCGCGCCATATTCCGCGCCTGATCGCTCCGATACTGGCCGGGACGGCCGACTACGCCAAGGGCAACCGCTTCGCGCCGCAGCGGCTGATGCCGTCGGGAAGCCGGCCGGGCGCGCTCCGCGACATGCCGCCCACGCGCCGGGCCGGCAACATGATCCTCTCGGTCCTGCACAAGGCGGGGACCGGCTATTGGCGGATCGGCGATCCGGCCAACGGCTATACCGCCGTCCACGCCCGCGCGCTCGAGCGGCTCGGGATCGACGCCCTGGCGGACTGCTTCTTCTTCGAAACCGACATGCTGTTCCGCCTGAACCTGGTCGACGCGGTCGTCGCCGACGTCGCCCTGCCGGCCTGCTATCCGGGATCGGGAAGCAACCTGCGGCTGCGCCGCGTCGCCCCCCGCTTCGCCGCGATGACCGCGAGCCGCTGCCTGCGCCGGCTCAGGGCCCGCTATTTCGCCGGCGCCTGGAACCTGGGCTCGGTCAACCTGTCGGCGGCGATGGCGATGATTTCGACCGCCGCCGTGCTCGCCGGATGGCGCGGAGTCGAGGCCTATCGCGGCGCCCCCGCCCCCGGCGGCTCCGGGGCGGCGCTGGCCTGTCTTCTGCTCGGCCTCGCCCTGCTCGCGGCGGCCGCTCTCTACGACGCGCGCCGGACGGTCCGAGAGCCGCTTTGCCGCCGGATCTCGTTCCGCTGAATGGCGGCTTCGACTTCCGTCCTGCAGCGCCTCGCCGGAGCGCCGCCGCCCTCGCTGCGGGCGGCCGCGCTGGCGGCG
>Ga0196963_10000779_pt1 | contig 24875 bp, 15 predicted proteins | sample S1_5metaG_FD_148600 | JGI IMG/M metagenome (GOLD analysis project Ga0196963, IMG submission 148600) | Soil microbial communities from Anza Borrego desert, Southern California, United States - S1_5 | ecosystem: Environmental > Terrestrial > Soil > Desert | place: USA: California | collected...
CCCTGCTCCCCTGCTCCCGCTTATACTCCTCACCGTGCTAACGCTCCTAGTCCTCCAAGGGCCGGACAAAGGCCGCCGCTTCGAGCTCCCCGACGCCCTCGCCGTCATCGGGCGCGAGTCGCGCCAGCTCCCGATCACCGACAACACCGTCTCCCGCCGCCACTGCGAGCTCCACCCCGACGAGGACGGCTCCTGGATCCTCAAGGACCTCGGCTCCGCCAACGGCACCTGGATCAACGGCCAGCGCATCGAGCGCACCGCCCCGCTCAAGCTCGGCGACCAGATCCGCGTCGGGCGCACCATCCTCGTCTTCGGCGCCCAGCCCGGCGTGTCGCGCGGGCGGGCCAATGACGTTCGCATCGCCGGCGTCGACGCGGTCGACGCCTCGATCGTCCACACCGTCCCGTCCAACGAGGACTCGATGGTGCTCGCGGTGCCCGAGCCCGCCGCGGCCGCGATGGGCAACCTCAAGCTGCTCTACCAGCTCAACGCGTCGCTCGGCTCCAGCTTCGACGCGGACCAGATCTTCGAAGTGGTGATGGACCTCGTCTTCGAGCACGTCCGCGCCGACCGGGGCATCATCCTCGCGCTCGACCCGCGCCGGAACGAGCTCATTCCGAAGGTCGTCCGCACGCGCGAGGAGGCCACGCGCAAGGGCGCCGCCACCGGCCCCGGCGAGAGCCAGAAGGTCAAGCCGCACGAGAAGATCCACGCCAGCCGGACGATCATCAACTACGTGATCGAGAAGGGCGAGGGCGTGCTCTCGTCCAACGCGATGAGCGACGCCCGCTTCTCCAAGGGCAAGTCCGTCCACAACCTGGGCATCCGCTCGGCTTTGTGCGTCCCGGTCAAGTGCCGCCGGGTCGACGGCAAGGATGGCGACGACTGCCTCGGCGTGATCTACATCGACTCGTCGGTGAAGAACTACACCTACTCGCCCGACCAGCTGCGCCTGCTCACCGCGATCGGTCTGCAAGCCGGCCTGGCGATCCAGAACGCCAAGCTCTACCGCGCCGGCGTGCAGGCCGAGCGCCTGGCGGCCATCGGCGAGACGACCGCCGCCCTCTCCCACTCGATCAAGAACATTTTGCAGGCCCTCCGCGGCGGGGCGGACGTGGTCGAGATGGGGATCAAGAACACGAACATGTCCCAGCTCACCAAGGGCTGGCGGGTCGTCGACCGCAACCTCACCAAGATCTACAACCTCACGATCAACCTGCTCGCCTACTCGAAGGACCGCGAGCCGCAGGTGCAGATGGCCAACGTCAAGACGCTGATCGAGGAGTGCGTCGAACTCGTCGCCCCCGGCGCGACGGAGAAGGGCGTGATGGTCGTCGCCGACATCGAGCCGGGCATGCCCCCCGTCCCGCTCGACCCGGCCGGCATGCACACGGTCCTGATGAACCTCCTCTCCAACGCGCTCGACGCGATCACCCCCGGCGAGCCCGGCCTGATCCGCGTCGTCTGCCGGTACGAGGCCGACGACCGGCGGGCGATCATCGAGGTGATCGACAACGGCGGCGGCATCCCCGAGACGATGATGGCCCACATGTTCGAGCTGTTCCACTCGACCAAGGGCAACCGTGGAACGGGCCTCGGGCTCGCCGTCGCGCGCAAGATCGTCGAGGAACACGAGGGCACGATCGCCGTCCAGTCCAAACCTGGAGAGGGCACGACCTTCACGATCCGCCTCCCCGTCGAACACGTCGACCTCGCCGACCCGAGCCACACGCACGGCCCGGCGCGGTGATGGCGCGTAGGGTGGGTGTACTCGCCCACGTCTTCTAACCGTCCGTCGCGCAATCGATCCATTTCGTGGGCGAGTACACCCACCCTACGGCCCGATTTGTCAAACCACCCCCCGGCGCAGACGATGCCCCGCATGGCCCTCGCCCTCCTCGTCACGCTTGAATCAGACCTCCCCGCCCCCGCCGCGCAGGCCGCGTACGCCAAGGCCGGCACCGGCAAGGCCCTGGCCCGCGAGGCGGACCGGCTCGACACGGCCGCCCGGACGACCCGCGTGACCGCCCTGACGGCCCTAATCTCCGAGAGCCCGGCCGCCCTGGCGGCCCAGATGACCGAGCAGGGCTTCGACCCGACGAAGATGCGCCTCCCGCCCGAGCGCTGGTTCCCCGCCGCCGACGGCCTCACGACCGCCCGCGCCCTGATCGGGCACGTCGAGGCGCACATGAACGACTTCAAGCAGCCCAACCCGATCCTCCGCGATTTGCGCGCCGCCGAGGCCCTCCTGCTCGCCGCCGACGCGGCGGGGGTGAGGTTCCACTTCACGAAGGGGAACATCTAATCCCCCACGAGCGCGATTCGCGGCGCTCGGCGTTCACGTAGGGTGGGTGTACTCGCCCACGCCTTACGCACGCCGCCTCGCCGTCCCACGCCGAAGCTTCATGAGATAGGACCGCCCCGCGCAACACGTACGGCCGCCCCCGCCGCACGCCGGGACGCGGGTCGGACGTTCGAACGGGCCTCGCCGGGCGTGCGTCGGGGTCGTTCCGGTGGACGATGAAGCGTTCTTGCGCGAGGGCTTCTCAGTGGGGCGGACATTCTTGTCTGCCCTGCCGGTGTCGTCGGGTGCGCGGCGCGGTACGATCGCGCGGCGCATGACCGACCCTGCGTCCACCTCCGATGCCCCCTTGGACTACGCCCCCACTTCCCGGCGACGCGGGCTCCGGCTGGCGCTGCGGCTTTGGCCGGTCTGGCTGCTCGGGGTCGTCGCCGGCGTCGGCGTCGCTTACGGCCCGGGCGCGTGGCGGCACTGCAAGCTGATGCGCCTCCAGGCGGCGTGCATGACGGCGCAAATGCCGCAAGACCGACCGGCCGAGGAGACCGATCCGGCGGCGGCCTCGGCCCTGCTCGCGGCGTGGCCAGCCGAGTACCGTACCGGTATGAACGGCTCGGCCGCGCGGGTCGACCCGCGGTGGGCGGCACTTTCGGCCGAGCTGGGCATGCCGCCCTGGCCGTCGGGCCCCGCGCCGTCGTCGACCGCGTTCTGCCACGAGCGCCACACGCCCGACGGGCGGCGGCGACTGCTCGTGGTCGAGGGCTTTGGCGCGGTCACTGTGATCGAACCGGGCAGGTGGGCCGGGGCTGACCCGCGGGTGCTCTGGCGGGCGCACGCCGACGGTTGGGGGACAGCCTACGCGGCGTGCCATCCGGCCTTCGGCGAGACCGGCCCGACCCGCGTCATGGGCGGCTCGCCCGACCCGGCCGACCCGTCGCGGCTCACAGTGCGGTTCATTATGAGCGGGGTCTCCGGGACGTTCGAGTTTCGGCTTACGGATCAGAACGCGGTCGCGATACGTCTGCTCGACCCTGGCGGCTTCGACGCTCGGGCTTTGACGGCGAGGCTGGCCGCACAGGCCGCACGAGAACGTGCGGCGACCCGCCCCGCCGTGCCCGAGGGCGGACCGGTCCGCCGTTAACGCGGCGCGATCACCCAATTCGATCGCGCGACGCCTCCATCGCGTCGCCCGATTCCTCCATTCCGCGGCGCGACGCCTCCGTCGCGTCACCCAACTCCCCCATTCCGCGGCGCAACTCCCCCAGTGCGCCACGCGATTCCTCCATTGCGTGGCGCGACTCTTCCATCGCGTCAGGCGATTCCTCCATTCGGTGGCGCAAGTCCTCCAGCGGGTCACGCGATTCCTCCATTCCGTGGCGCGATTCCCCCAGCGGGTGGCCCGACGGAGGAGTTGCGCGGGGTCATCGCCCCGTCGCGCGGGACATTATCTGAAAATTCCCATGAATCCGATCGTGCGGATGAAGTCATGTTGCTGCCGCGTCGATGGAATGGGCAACGCGGCGCGCGGATCGACGAATCGATCTGCTTGCGACCGCGAGCTTCGAACCCCGGAGGCGGCCGATGGCCATCCCAACGGTTGACGCCCTGCTCCTCGACTGGTCGACGAACGCGAACACGCGCCTGACCAGCGCGCCGGCGACTTATGGGACTACGGCGTCGGTCGCCACCGCCTATAACGCCGTCCACGCGGCGTTCGCCACGGCCTACGAGAATCTCGTCGCGGCGCGCAGCTCGGGCGTCCGCTCCGAACCGCTCACGGCCATCAAGTCGGCGGCGAAATTCGCCCTCCTGAATTTTGCACGGCCCCTGTACAAGCAGATCCAGGCGAACACCGCGGTGACCGCGGCCGCCAAGATCGAGCTCGGCGTCGTGGTGCCGAACACCGAGCCGACCCCGTGGCCGCCCCCGGGCGTCGCCCCCGAGCTGACGGTCGTCTCCATCAACGGCCGCAGCGTCCGCGTCCGCATGTCGGACCCGGCCCACCCGACCCGCAAGCGCCTCCCGCTCGGCGTCGACGGCGCGACCGTCCTGAGCTACGTCGGGCCCGTCGCCCCGACGATCGTCCCCGGCCCGTACAAGTACGAGGGCAGCACGGCCCGTTCGACGTTCGACGTCCTTTTTCCCGACGACGTCGCCCCCGGCACGCAGATCTGGCTCGTCGCGTTCTTCTTCAACGAGCGAAAACAGAACGGCCCGGCCTGCGCCCCCGTCGGCGCCCTGATCAACTACGGCGGCACGATCCCGATGGCGGCGTAGCCGGCGGAAAGACGAATACGCCACAGAGCCACGGAGACACAGAGAACAGAAGTCAGCCACAGACGGGCACGGATGGACACGGATGAGTCTTCTCTCATCTGTGCCCGTCCGTGCGAATCTGTGGCTGATTCTCCTTTGTCCTCTCTGTGGCTCTGTGCCCCTGTGGCGTATTCAGTTCGCCGGCTTGCGCGGCGCGAACAGCGGGAACTCGGGCGACTCCGTCCGCGCGTCCTTCATGACCTGCTCGATCCGCCGCACCAGGTCCGGATTCTCCTTCGCCACGTCGCGCGACTCGGCGACGTCCGACTTCAAGTTGTACAGTTCGACGGGCGCGTTGGCGTTCTTCCGCAGCCCGGTCCGCACGCCCTTCCAGTCGCCCAGCCGCACCGCCTGGTTGCCGCCGTAGCCGCCCTGCTCCCAGTAAAGGTACTCGTGCGGCCGCTGCCCCCGCTGCCCATTCGCCTCACCGGGCCCCCGCTCGCCGATCCCCAGCAACGTCGGCACGAAGCTCACGCCGTCCGTCCCCACCGGCCTGCCCGGCTCCGCACCCGACAGCTCCGCGAGCGTCGGCAAGACGTCCCAGAACGCCCCGACGAAGTCGCTCGTCTTGCCGGCCGCGATCCTGCCTGGCCACCGTGCGATGAACGGCACCCGAATCCCCCCCTCGTACACCGACCCCTTCAACCCGCGCAGCGGCCCCGCGCTCTCGAAGAACTTCACGTCGAGGGCCGGCAAGTGCGTCGGGCCGTTGTCGCTCGAGAAGACCACGAGCGTGTGCTCGTCGATCTGCTTCTCCTTCAGCAGCCCCATCAGCGCCCCGATGTCCCGGTCCATGCGCGAGACCATCCCCGCGTACGCCGCCCGCGGCGTCGGCTGCGGGCGGTAGTTGTCGCTCTTCGGCGGCGCGGGCGGGTCGGCCCACCCGAGAGCCTTGTACGGCGCCATCGAGTCCTCGGGCACGTCCAGATCGAAGTGCGGCACCGTGTACGCCAGGTACAAAAAGAACGGCCTCTCGTCCCCCGCCCACTTTGTCACGAGCTCCAGCGCCTCGCGCGTCATGAGGTCGTGCGAGTACGGCGCCCCCCGCGCGCCGCCCGCGTTCTGCGGCAGCGCCACCTTGTCCGAATTCCGCCACAAATACTCCGGGTAAAACCGGTGCGCCATCGACTGGCACAAATACCCGAAGAAGTGATCGAAGCCGTGCCGCCCCGGCTCGCCCACCGACCCCGGCCCGCCCAGCCCCCACTTCCCCACGCACGCCGTCCGATACCCCGCCCCCCGCAGCACGTCCGCCACCGTCGTCTCCCCCTCCCGCAGCGGCCACTGCCCCTCCGGCGGCGTCGCCCGATTGTCGCGGATGTACGCGTGCCCCATGTGCCGCCCCGTCAGCAGCGCGCACCGGGATGATGCGCACACCGGGCTCCCCGAGTAAAACTGCGTGAACCGCATCCCCTCCGCCGCCAGTTGATCGATGTGCGGCGTCTTGACCTTCTTCTGCCCGTAACACCCCACGTCCCCGTACCCCAGGTCGTCGGCGAGGATAAAGATCACGTTCGGCCGCCGCGCGTCCGCCGCCGAACTGCCCAACGCCCCGATCGCCAGCACCGCCAGAACGATTCGCCGGAGGTTCATGCCGGTGTATACCGCGCGGGCCCTTCTTGCGTGGCATGGGTACCGCGACAGCGATACCCGTGTCGAGCCCGACAAAGTGTTTCACGAATGAACACGAATTGCTCGCATTTCATTCGTGATGATTCGTGATCATTCGTGAAAACTCTTTGCCCGCCGAGCGCGCGGCGACGTCCCCGCGATACAATCCCTCCACCCCACCCGGAGACCCCGCCCATGCGCCTCCTCGCGATCCTCACCCTCCTCCCTCTCCTCGCGCACGCGACTGCTCCGACCACCCGCCCCGCCGTCCCCTACCCCACCGCCCACACCGCCCCCCTCGACGCCACCGACAAGCTCCTCGACGCCACCGACACCCACACCCTCCACCGCGTCGAGTTCAACGGCGTCCGCCCCGGCTCCCGCGTCCCCGCCAACCTCTACGTCCCCAAGAACGCGGCACTGAAACCTCCCTACCCCGCCGTGCTCCTCCAATACGGGTCCGGCGGCAACAAGAACACCAACTACATCGTCATGATCGGCAAGCTCGCCGTCGCGCGCGGCTTCGTCGTGCTCACCATCGACGCCCCCAATCGCGGCGAGCGCAAACACAAAGACCCCCGCCTCTCCTTCCTCGACGCCAACTTTTTGCAGTACCTGGGCGACTACTCCCGCGCCGCCGACTACCTCTGCGCCCGCCCCGACGTCGACCCCAAGCGCCTCGCCTACGTCGGCATCTCCTGGGGCGCGATCACCGGCGTCACCTACGCCGCCCACGACCCGCGCATCGCCGCCGTCGCCTCCCTCGTCGGCGGCGGCAACTTCGCCAACGTCATCCCCGGCGCCGTCCCCGAAGACCTCCGCAAGAAGACCGAGGCCTTCGACCCCTACTACAACGTCCAGTACATCGCCCCGCGCCCCCTGCTCCTGATCAACGTCACGAAGGACCAACTCGTCCCCAAGTTCATGGCCGAGTCCCTCCACAAGGCCGCCCCCGCGCACGCCAAAAAAATCTGGCTCGACGCCGACCACTTCTTCACCGGCGTCGACCGCGAGAAGACCTGCGCCGACGTCATCGACTGGGTCCGCGAAGCACTGACCCCGCCGCCCGCGAAGTAGAAGCCGTGCCCGAACGCCGCACGGGCCGGCGGTCGCTTGCGGCGTCGCGGCGCGCCCCAGACCCCGCGCCTCGAACCCCGACCCCTCAGTGCCCGTGCATCGCCAGCACCACGCGCACGAGCGGCTCGATCCGGTCCCGGTACTCGGGCGTCACCGCGTCCGACAGGATCCGCATGATCAGGTCGACCGCCGGGTCGGGCTCAGCCGCCGCGCCACCGAACGGGTCCGCCCCCGCGGCGACCCCCGGCGCCGGCATCCGCGCCGCCCGGGCCCGCGCCGTCGCGCCGCCGGCCGACTTCCGCGCCAGCCCGCCCCCCGGCCCGGTCCCGCGCACGCCCGCGCCGCCGCCGGCCCGGGCCGCCCCCCGCAGGTCCAGCGCGAACGACGCCCCGTTCCCGCGCTCGGCCAACTGCTCCAACGTCCGCGGCACCCGCGAGTCCGGCGACATCACGTAGAACCTAAACCCCCGCTCGACCGACTCGGCCACCACCGCGTCGATCCCCGCGACCTGCGCCGCCTCGACCTCCTCGTCCCCCACGATCACTATCGCCCGCGGGCTCTTGGCCGCCGTCGACCACCGGCTCACCTTCAGCGCGTCGCGGATCCCCTCGAGCACCAGCTCGTCCCCGCCCCCCTGCACCTTCGCCTGGGTCAGCGTCGACTTGAGCAGCGCGACGTCCCCCGTCAGCGGGATCGACTTGACCCCGAAACTCCCGCCCTTGCAGTCGAAGAACGTCAGCCCGATCCGCGGCTCGCGCGCGATCACGCCCAGCGCCTGCATGATCGCCCCCACCTCGTCCCCCATCCACTTCAGCGCCGACCCCATCGACCCGCTCACGTCGATCGCGAACGCGACGTCGAACGACTTGATGTCCGGCCGCCGCATCTCCAGCTCCGCCCGCCACCGCTTGTCGTACGGGTCTACCGCGGCCGCCGCCATCGGCGCGCCCAACATCCCCGGCGACAGGTCCCGCCACGGCTCGGCGCCGCCCATCGTCGTCTTGACCTTCCATCCCGCCTTCTCCCCCGCCCACCACTTCACGAACGCCGGCCCGCCGTCGTTCGGCCGCACCGGGCACCCGGCGTGCTCCAGCACGTACGCCGCCCGCAGCGCGTCCCCCTCCACGCGCAACCGCCGGATCATGTCGTCCACGATTTCCGGCGCCCGCCACTCGGCCACCGCCTTGCCCAGTTCTTCGAGCACCCGCAAATCGGCGTCCGTCCGCGCCGCCGTCGACACGAAGAGCCCCGCGAACACGGCCCGTGCCTGCGGGCTCGGCAGCGACGAGCGCAAAAGCGACGCCACGCCCACGCGCAGCTCGCCCTTGAACGTTCCCTTCCCCGCCAGCTCCCACGTCGCATGGACCCACTTCGACTGCTGCTCGGCGTCCAAAAGCGCCGCCCGCGACCGCAGCGCCTCCCACGCCAGCACCCGCACGACCGGGTGCGCATCCTTCCGCACCACCTCGATCAGCGTCTTGGTGACCGACTCGGTCGGAAACCTCGACAAACTGATCACCGCCAGCCCGCGCGTCACCCAGTCCGAGCTCTTAAGAAAGCGCGCGTACTCGTCGTGGATGAACGCGAGGAACTTGAGCCGCATCGCCGCGACCTGCTCGGGCGTCTGGGCCGGGCGGGAGGTCGGGGCGGCTGCCGCCGGGGCGGTCGTGGCCGGCGCAGGGGGCGTCGCCACGGCGGGCGCTGGATCGGCCGCGCTCTTGCGCGCCAGCAACACGCCACCGACGACACCGACGACACCGGCGCACGCCAGCCACCACACCCGTTTTGATTGATTTCGCATGTGACCTTCCCGTCGGCTGACCCGCTACTTGTGGAACATCATAAATGCTCGGGACCACGTTCCTAGGGAATTCCGTTGGAATGCGGCGTGTCGACCGAGCGAACCGCCCCGTTTTGGCTACGACAGCGACAATCGGAGTACGGTGACCGACGCCGGCCCCAGCGCGAGGCGCAGCGGCGCCGGCAAGGTCGTCCGCTCGTGCCGCGGAGCGAGTTCCGTCGGCGCAACGAACGTGTTGTGGGCGTGCAAATCGTCGTGCGTGAGCGTCGACACGGACGACTCGTACGCCGTGCGCGGCCCCGCGCCGGCCAACGCGATCGACGCCTCCACCGAGTGGCGGGCGTGCGCGTTGGTAAGGGACAAGGTGAGTGCGCTCCCCTTCACCGACGCCGACCCTGCAAGCGTCGGGAACGATCGCTTCTCACCCCCCGCCACGTAAGACGTCACCGGCGACTCCACCTCGATCGGCACCCCGCGCGCCCCCTGGTGGTGCTTGTACATCTCGAACACGTGAAACGTCGGCGTCAGCACCAGCTTCTCCCCCTCCGTCAGGAACAGCGCCTGCAACACGTTCGCCGCCTGTGCGATGTTCGCCATGTGCACGATGTCCGCCCGCCGGTTCAGCGTGTCCAGCGTGATCGCCGCCACCAGTGCATCCCGCACCGTGTTCTGCTGCCACAACTGACTCGCCCCCGGCGTCGGCGGGTGCCACGTGCCCCACTCGTCCAGGACCAAATCGATCCGTCGCTCCGGATCGAACTCGTCCATCGCCGCCCGCTGGTCGGTCAGCAACTGATCCACGCCCGCCGCCCGGTGCAGCAACTCGTACCACTGGTCGACCGAATACTCCGTCGCCGTCCCCGCCGTGCCACAGTAGTAGTGCGCCCCCAGCGCGTGAATCCGGCAGTTGAACCGCTTGTCCGCCGTGCTGAGCTTCTTCAGAAACGCCCGCGTCCACTCCGGCTTGTTGCCGTCCGGCCCGCACGCGATCAAGTGCAACGGCGTCCCCCCGAAGTCCCGCAAGTACGTCGCGTACCTTCGATACTCCTTCGCGTAATCGCTCGGGCAGAAGTTCCCCCCGCACCCCCACGCCTCGTTCCCCACGCCCCAGTACTTCACGCCGAACGGCATCGGCGACCCGTTCGCCGCCCGCAGCTTCGCCAACGTCGAAGGCCGATCGAAATTACAATACTCGACCCAATCCCGCATTTCCGCGACCGTGCCCGACCCCAGATTCCCCGCCAGATACGGCTCCGCCCCGATCAGCCGGCACAGCGTGATGAACTCGTGCGTCCCGAACGCATTCGTCTCCAGCGAATTCCCCCACCACGTGTTCACCGTCACCGGCCGACGGTCGCGCGGACCCACGCCATCCCGCCAGTGATAATCGTCCGCGAAGCACCCGCCCGGCCAGCGCAGCACCGGCGGGTCGATCCGCCTGAACGCTTCGATCAGATCGGACCGCAGTCCGCCGATGTTCGGGATCGGCGAATCCTCGCCGACGTACAACCCGTCGTTCACGCACGCGCCGAGGTGTTCGGCGAAGTGGCCGTACAAGTTGCGGTTGATGACCGGACCGGGCCGATCGATGTGCAGGGTGACGCGGGCGGGCATGCGAGATGGTCGAGTTCGGACGAGTGAAAGACGAGTGAAGCGAGGACGGGTTCGGAGGTAGACTACCGAATGTCCCCCGCCTCGGGACTGGAGAATCCGCCATGCCCCGCCCATTGGAATACGAAGACATCGGCGGCCCGGGAAAGCACGGCCTCAGCGCGCTGGCGGTGGCCGTGTTCGCGCTGGGGTGCCTGTTCGTCCTGCCGATTCAAGTCTGGGCGGCGATGCGATTCGGCCTCGACGAGACGCCCGCGGAAGTCGTCGCCTTCGCGCCGCCCGCGGCCGTGATGGTAATGGCGCTCGGGACGATCGTCTGGCTCAGACGCCGGCCCAAGCTGGGCGGACTCGGATTTGCGGTGGCCGCATTCTGGCTCGGGCTCGGGGGCACGGTCACCGCGGGCATTCTCCTCAGCGGGGGATTATTCGCGGGGATGGGGGGATGAACCGCGGTGGGCAGCGCCCGCCTACACGGTCGGGACCGGCGTGACCGGCTCGCGCCCCGCCGGCGTCCACGTGATCCGCGGCGCCAGCGTCATCGCGATCACGAACAGCACGACCGCCGTCGCCGTCAGCAGCAGCCCCTGCAAGTGCGGCATGGTCGCGGCGACCAGCGTGACCGTTAGCGTAGCCACCGCCGGCAGCAGCACGCCCACCACCGTGTGGCGGAAACCCACGATCGTCAGCGCCCGCACCGCGATCACCGCCAGCACCAGCCCCGCCGACGCGAAGACCGCCCAGTTCAGCGAAACGAACTCCTGCGCGAAGTACATCAGCGGGTACGCCCCCGTGAACGCGCCCAACACCAGGATCAGCATCCACCGGTCGAACCGCGCCAGCTTGTGGGCGTGCGCGTACAGCCCGACGATCAGCCCGAACGCCACGACCGAGATCGGCCCGAGCCAGCGCAGCTCGCCCAGCCGGTCCAGCGGCGCGATGCCCAGCACGTCCAGCGCGATCGGCCGGCCGAACATCAGCCGCTTGTAGTCCCACGTGTAGACCGTCTTCCCCGCCGACCGCGCCAGCGCCGTCGGCTGGAGCGACAACTCCAGCATCCGCACGTCCGACCCGTTCGCCGTCAATTCGAGCTTGAACGCGTCGAGGATCCGCCCCGGCGGCGTCTGCAGTTCGTACAGGCCCTTGCCCATCGCCGAGTACGTGACGCGCACGGGCGACGGCGTCGCCGGGAGCTTGCCCGTCCACACCAGCATGGCCTCGCGGATCATCACCGCGTCGCTCGGCTCGCCGTTGACCGTCACGGTCAGGTCGGCCAGCGAGATGATCTGCGGCGGGAGCGGCAGGCGAATCTCGACGTTCGTTACCGGATCCGCGCCCGCCCCCGCCGGCGCGGCCGCCTCGATCTCCGCCGAAAACTTCGCCTCGTAAATCGACTCCGGCTCGGCCGTCCCGACCGACAGCCGCGGCGTCAGATCCACCTTCGCCGAGAACGACTTCACCGCCGCGAGCGGAATCGTCGGAACGGGTGCGCCGCCCTTCGCCTGCGGCGCATCCATCTCCCCGCCCACCGCCGGCGCCTGGTATCCCGCCGCCGACTGCAGCCGGCTCATCGCCGCCTGCTTCCGCGCCGAGCTCAGCGCCGGCAACAACAGGCTGATCACCGCGACCAGCACCGCCAGCACCACGAGCAGTTCGATCAACGTAAACGCACGGCGAGCGCGGGCAACCATGTCAGCCTCCTTGGCCGGGTGGACGCCAAATCGTTCGGCATGTCCACCCCCTTGGACGAGCCGCCCCCCGCGAAGTTGCGACACCGCACGCGCTCCGCCCATTCGGCACAACCGGTCCTGGACCGGCTCAACGCCGCCCCGCCGTCTCTAAGACGTCCCCATCTGGCCCGCCACTCGTGGCGAGAAACCCCTCGCCCGCGCACACCGACCATCGCCCACCAGGTGAGACGGCGCAGCCGTACCTGGTGTCACGATCAGACCACCGCGCCGCCCGCCGGCGACCGCGTTTCGTCACCGTGCGTTGCTCCGTCCCCCGTTCCCGGTTGCGCGTCCGCCGGTGTGCCGGCCTCACCCTCGACGCGCGCCACCGGCGCTCCGCCCGCGGGCTCCGCCGACTGCTCGATCAGCGCCGCCTCCCGCACCGCCAACTCGTGGATCACCACCTCGAACGCCGCCAACGTCACCGTCTCCCCAATCGCCCGCCCCGTCAGCCGGTCCGTCCCCCCCTCCGGCAACCGAATCTCCTGCTCCGCCTGCGACAAGTTCACCAGCCCGTACGCCGCGATCGACGTGTCCGGGTTCATCCGCGGGAACACCGCGACGTTCGGGCTGCCCTCCGCCATCGGCAGCACGCCCGCCGTCTCGCACAACCGTCGCACGAGCGCCATGTACGCCCCCTCGTCGGCCACCCGGCACCCCAGCGTGATGACGGTCCCCTGCCCGACCTTGTGAATCAGCGCCGCCGCATGACCGGCCCCGTACCCGCCGTGGTATCGCGCGATCACCTGCGCCGTCGTCGGATCGAACGCCTCGCACAACCCCTTCGGGTGCGTCGCCAACCCCTCGGCCTCCCCCTCGAACACGACCGACACGTCATTCTCCACACCCTGGGTCGGAAACCGAACCGCGCTCGTCGCCCCGATCAGTTCTTCCATCCCGCCCAGCGCGTGATCGGTGAACGCCGTGTAATCCGTCCCGCGCGTCGCGGTCAGCGGCCCGACCAACAGACAACCACCCTCCTCGACCCACTCCTTCAATCGCTCGAGCGTCTGCTTGTGCAGGATCGGCACCAGCGGCATCACCAGCACGTGGTACGGGCAGTAGTCCGCCGTCTGGTCGATCACGTCGCGCCAGTAATGCGCCCGGCCGATCGGCAGGTAAAACTCGTCACGCCAGATGGTTTCGTAATCGAAGCCTTCCTCGCCGGGGTCGGCGGTGAATGCCCAGGCGGACTCGTTCGACACGATCACGCCCACGCGCGCCTCGACCGGCGGGTGATCCACCAGCCACTTCCCGTGCTCCGCAAACGACTTAGCCAGATCCGCGAACGCGTCCCGCGCCGGCGCCCACCGGCCGGTCGCCGTCACCAGCGCGCCGTCGTTGACGCCCGGGCCGGCCCAGTGCTGGCGGAAGTTGCCGAACAGCACCATCTCCCCGCCCGACAGCACCGAAAGCCACGCGAACGCCTTTGTCCCCGCCGGGGTCCGGTGGTCGTTGCGCAGCGTCCCCGACCCCGTCCCCGCCCCGTGGCCGGCGACCGAATGTGTCCCCGCCGACCACGACGGGGACGCTTCGAGGAGCCAGAATGTTTGTCCCGGCTTCTCGGCGCGCATGCGGTCGAAGTGCATGACGGACGCGGGGTAGTCGGCGGCGTCGGGGTAAAGGGCGGCGGTCGAGCGGTCGAGCAGGTGGTTGAGGCGGAACCAGTTCAGGCTCCAGCCGGGCGTCATGGCGGCGACGATCGGCAGGTCGAAGCCGTTGCGGATCGGCTCGACCTGGCTCTGGACGTAGGTCGACCACTGGTCGTTGATGAACCGCTGGAACGCGATCATCAGCGACGGGTTGAGGCGGTGCTGGGGGGGGACCGGGCCGCCGCCCAATGCTACTGGCGGCACGGGTACGGCGTCGAAGTACTCGAACGTCTGGCCGCGGTAGGCGGCGCCCCAGGCGCGGTTGACGAGGTCGATCGACCCGAACCGCTCGTGGAGCCAGGCGTGGAACGCGCGGCGGCTCTCGGCGCCGTGGTCGGCGCCGCCGAGGTCGCGGTCGATCTGCCAGGCGATGATGGACTCGTGGCCGCGGAAGGCGTGGACCATCTGGTCGACGACGCGCGTGCAGAACTCGCGGTAGCGGGAAGAGACGGGGGAGGCGACGCGGCCGCCCGCGTACGGGGAGCGGCGGCCGTCGCCGCGCGTGGTGACGATCTCGGGGTAGCGCATCATCATCCACAGCGGCGGGGCGGCGGTGGGGGTGCAGCAGATGACCGAAATGCCGGCCGCCTTGAGCAGGTCGAGGGCGCGGGTTGCCCAGTCGAACTCGAACTCCCACTCGCGCGGCTCGAACCTGGCCCAGGCGTACTCGAACAGCCGGACGCACGTGACGCCGAGTTCCTTCATGCGCGCGACGTCGGCCTCCCACTGGTCCTCGGGCCAGAGCTCGGGGTACCAGGCGGCGCCGATGTGGATGGGGGGGGAACTCATGGAGGAATCTGCCCTGGCAACTTCGACTTAGTCCGTCGCGTCGATGCGACGTCCCGCGAGAACGGGGATCGTACCGGATTCTGCCTTGGGTACGAGATGCGGGGGCGCAGTTCGACGCGGTTTCGGATGACGAAACGAGCGCGGGGCCGGTGTGGTCACCGGCCCCGCGTAGCTCGATTCGAGATTTTCAGACCTTAACTACTTCGCCTTGACCGGCGTCGCCGCGGCGGGGCGCTTGGCCGGGGTGGCGGCCGCCGGCTTGGGGGCGGTCTTGGCGGGTTCGGACTTGGCCGGGGCGGTCTTGTCGGCGGCGGGCACGGCGTCGCCGGCGCCGGCGTCGGCCGCCGGGCCCGCGACCTTGGCCGGGGCGCCGCCGCCGGTCGCGGCCGCGAGGACGATCCGCTCCATCACGGCCGTCGCCGACTCGGGCGAGTAGCCGTAGATGCCGTCCATGTTCATCCCGACGAGACCGACGGACAGGTCTTCGGGGCTGTAGTACACGGCCATCCGGCCGTTCACTTGCGCGCCGCGGACGCGCGGGATCGCCTTCGACCCGCCGGGCAGCATGGCCTGGGCGAAGTACCGGTAGGAGACGCGGTCGAGCTTCGTGCCGCCGGCCGCGTACAGGGCGTGGTCGGCCGGCAGGGGCGAGAGGGGCTTGGGGTCGTTGAGGATCTTGGTCAGGGCCGCCTCGGCGGCGTCCTTGAAGTCCACCTGCCCGCCGGCCGCGTCGATCACGAGCGTCCCGCCGCCGTTCACGAACGCCGACAGCTCGGCGATCGCCGCCGGGTTGAGCGTGAACTTGTTGGTCCCGGTGAGGTGGGCGACCTGGAACTCGCCCGGCTTGAGCGCACCCGTGCCGAGCTTGACGGGCTCGACCTGCAGGTCGATCTTGCGCTTGTTGTGCATGACGTTCTCGAACCGCCGCCACCCGCCCGGCTCGGGGTTCCAGTTCCCGCCGTAGTCCAGCCGCGCGATCTTGACCGAGCGGTCGGCCTTGACCTTTTCGTCCTTCTTGACGACGTACGGCTGGCCCTTGAACCTGCTCTTGAGGGTGGCCTTGTCGGCGGCGTAGAGGTAGATGTTCGAGGCCAGCTCGGCCCACGGCTTGACCTGCACGCCGGAGAAGTTCTGGATCTGCCAGTACCGGGCCGGGTCGCCCGCGGGGATCAGGACCATCAGCTCGCGGGCGCCGTTGGTCAGGCCCTTGAGTGCCGGGTTGAAGGCGGGCGGCCAAGTCTTGCGCTTGAAGTGGCAGGAGTAGATCAGGTGGTCGGCCGGGAGGTCGCGGAACTCGCCGCCGAACAGCTCGGCCCCGAGCTTGGAGAACGACGCGTTGAACGCCGACGACAGGCAGTCCGAGTGCCCGAGGATCAGTCCGCCGCCCTCGACGAACTGTTTGAGCTTGGCCTTTTCCTCCGGCTTGAACGTGAGCGCCTGGTTACCCGAGACGTAGAGCACGGGCGAATCGTGGAAGTCCTCGATGTCGACCTTGAGGTTGACGATCTGCCAGTTCAGTTCCTTCTCGAGGGCCTTTCCGGCCCACCGGGCGAGGTTGGCGATGTCGCGGGGGCGCTGGTTCCAGTTGGCCCCGCCCTTGTCGCCGCGCGTATCGATCGCGTAGTCGAGCTTGTTCATCATGACCGGGGCGCGGCCCTTGACCAAGAAGAGGATCGCCCAGACCGTGCCCGGGACCGATCCGCCATGTCCACCGGCCCACGAGCCGTTTGCGGCCTGGCTCTTGAGGAGCTTGTTCACGCCGTCCTCGTACCAGTCGACGGTGCCGAAGTACTTGTGGCCCGAGGCGGTCCCGACGCGTTCGACGTTATAGAGGGCGTAGAGGTTGTTGCCGGTCTTGGCGTAGTTCTTGGACATCCACTCGATGCCGCGCTCGATGTCCTTGTCGACGATGTTTCCCTTGCACTCGCCCTTGTGGTTGTTGAGCATGTCCTGGGTGATGAACAGGGTCGCGACGCCGGCGGGCGTGAGCGACATCGTCCCCGGGTGGGCGTCGTTGGCCTCGCGCTTGTAGGCCCAGGCGCCGTCCTTGAGTTGGCCCTTGCGCCAGGCGGCGTCGATCAGCTTCCAGTAGGCCTCGGGGACCTCGAGGTTCTGCTGCGCGGCGGCCCACATGCCGAGGACGCCGTAGTTGCTCGTCGAGTGGTCGTAATCGCCCTTGGTCGGGTCCACCCAGTAGTGGTAGAGGCCCATGTTGTTCGCGCCGGTCTTGACGCCGTTGAGCAGGAGCGTGGCGTCCTTGCGCAACACGTCCTTCATCGCGGGGGAGGGCTTCTCGATGTAGTTCCACATCTGGAGCTTCATGCCCATCGCGTAGGTGCCGACGACGTCGGCCTTGTTCAGCCAGTCGATCGCGGCCGCGAGCTTGGGGCTCTGCGGGTTCTCGCCGGCGGCGAGCAGTCCGTAGACGGCCATTGAGGACAGCCCGCCCCACTGGGCGCCGGCGACCTGGTGCCCCTCCTCCATAGACCGGCGAGGGACGACCTCCCAGTTCGAGTCCTTCTGGACGGAGTAGAGGTAGGCGACGCCCTTCTTGATCGCCCGGTCGACCGGGTCGACCGGCTCGTCATCGGGCGCGGCGACCGCCGACTGGGAACAAACGATTGCCGACAAGACGGTCGTCGCGACCGCCCGCGTCCAATACTTGGCCGGGAAGAAACTCATGGTGTGTGCCTCGCTCGCTCGTGCTTTACCGACCTGACGATCCGTACGACCCGACGTGACTGCGTCCCCCCTGCCGCCGTGACTTTCGAACTCGTCCGTCGCGCGGCCGCGACGGCTGAACACTGATTGCCGAATCTACTGCCCCCGCCACATGTACATGGGGCGCGGCGTTCCCAACTGCTCGATGAACCCGGCGTCCACGTTGACGTTCACGCCGTTGACCGTCACGCCGCCAGCGCCGGACTTGGCGTCGGCGCCGCCCAGCGCTTCGAGCAACGACGGCGGCCGCGGCGCGTACCGGACGACCATGGGCTTGCCCAACCCCGCGGCCTTCGCCGCGTGGCGGAGCGCGTCGTCCGCGTACCCGATCTCGTCCACCAGGCCCGCCGCCAGTGCCTGCTTGGCAGTGAACACCTTGCCGTCGGCGACGTCGTCGATCCTGCCCTGCAGCTTCGTCCCGCGGCCGCTGACCACCACGGCCTTGAAGTTGCCGTACATCTCGTCGATCAGCGATTGCAGGTACTTCGTCTCTTCCGGCTTGACCGGCGCGAACATCGACCCCGCGTTCTTGAACCCCTTCTGCGGGGCCGTGATCGTGACTTCTTCCACCCCGTACTTTTCGGCGAGCTTGGCGGCGTTGTACCGCGGCATGAGCACGCCGATGTTGCCCGTGAGCGTGGTCGGCTGGGCGACCACGTGCGTCGCGGCGCACGACACGTAGTACCCGCCGCTGGTCGCGAGTTGGCCCATCGTTACCACGACCGGGATGCCGGGCTTGTTCTGACGAAAGCGCAGGACGCGCTTGTACATTTCGTCCGACGGCGTCACCCCCCCGCCGGGCGTCTCGATCTCGAGCACCAGCGCCTTGATCGAATCGTCCTTCTCGACCAGCGTCATGGCCGCGTCGAACTTGGCCGACGTGCCGTCCAAGATCACGCCCTTGACCGGGACGACCGCGATCTTCTGGCCCTTGTCTCCCTCGGCGAGCGTCGTCTTGATGATCTGCTGCCCGCCCGAGAGGCCCAGGCTGCTGCTGATCCCGAGGGCCGCGCCCAGGTAGACGTTCAGGATGATGGACCCGGTCAGGAGGAGCGATACGAGGACGGTCAGGACCACCCGGCCCGCGCTGCGCTTGGGCTTGAACATGCCCGGCGGGAACACGCCCGGCGGGGGCATCATGAACATCGGGGGCGGAGCCTGACCCGCTGGCGGCATCGACATGGGCATGGGCATCGGGCCGGACGGCATGGGCGGCTGCTGACCCTGAGCCATGAACGGGGCTGCCTGGGGCTGGCCCGACGATTGCACCGACGGCGACATCGCCGCCGGAGCGCCTTGAGGCATCGGCCACCCGCCGGTGACCCCGGTCGGCACCCCGGGCGCCGGCGGGGGCGCGAAGGCGCCTCGCGGGTCGATCGGATCTTGGCCGGGGGGCGGTTGGGGGATCATCGCGTCGGTACGGTCCCTTCGTATGAGCTGGCGGCGAGTTGCGCGACGTGACGGAAATCGAGGCTGTGGCGGATTATAAGCAAAGACGAGGGGGTCGCTCCAGTAAAAAACCGACCCGGCACGACCGCCGGCCGGGGTAGTACGCCGGACGACCCGCAAATCCGCTGTACCCCGGAGTGTCCGGGGCGGGGGGAAAGGGTGTGAAAAAATGTACGGTGGGTGGTGAAGGGCGCGTCAGGCGCGGCACGCGCGGGGGCACCCGGGGCGGCGCTTCGGGCGAAGCTCGTACGCTCTGCCCCGGCCTATTCGGCGACCTCACCTCCGACGATTCCGCGCGTAGTTGACGGTGATGACTCCCGAGGTGCCCCCGCGCGGGTTGAAGTCGCCGATGACGGTCATGCGGAGGGGGTCGAGGGCTTCGACCAGGTCGTCCAGGATCGTGTTGGTGACGGCCTCGTAGAAGATCCCTTTATTGCGATACGCGAAGAAGTAGAGCTTGAGGCTCTTCATCTCGACGCACCGCTGATCGGGGACGTAGCTGACCGTGATCGTGGCGAAGTCGGGCTGGCTGGTGACCGGGCAGACGCTGGTGAACTCGGGGAAGACGAACTTGATCTCGTACTCGCGGCCGGGCCTGGGGTTGGGGAACGTGTCGAGGATCGTCCGCGGGTCGGCGATCTGATCGTCCGTAAGGATCGACTTACTTCCGAGGTGTTCCAAGCTCGAAGACGTCTTTGGGGTTGCCGGCCGGGGTTTCGGGTTGGGGGGTCTTTTTGGCAAAGTTGCCCTCGAGGCGGGAAAGGATCGTGCGGGAGAGTTCGAACGCGAGGCCATTGTACGAGCCGGTGAGGGGCTGGTCATTTCCGGGGTCGATCAGGGTCAGTTGGTGCTGAGTGATAGGCGTGCCGCCCGGGCCTTCGGTCGTCAGAGCGAGCGTGACCGTCTTCGCCGGAGTGGCGGTGGCGGGAGGGGCCTCGAGGTACTTGGTAACGGTGAGCGTCTTGAGGTCGGCGAGCAGGTTCTGAACGGCCTCGGCGTCGGCGTCGCCCTTGGGGTCGGACAGGAGCGCCCAGGTCGCCGGGGCGGCGGGCGGCGCGGGCTTGGTGGGGTCGGGGGACGGGGCGGGCGCGGTTTGCTTGCGGCGCTCGACCGAGACGGTGGTCGTCTTGGGGGGCGCGGGGTTGGCGACGGGGCCGGAGCCGCCGGGCGTCTGCGTCGCGATCGACAGTTTGCTCACCTGATCGGGCTCGATCGTCATGACCTTCCGGTCGCGGAGGTCCAGGGGTTTTTTCTGAAACGTGGCGAGGGCGGTGGACGCGACCTTCACCACGGCGTGGGGGTTGGAAACCTGGACGTAGATCTTTTCCCGCGTCACGTCCTCGTGCTGGCCGAAGGTGATCGACGTCCAGACGGGCACGGGTTGGGACGTCGGCTTGGTGCTGGCAGGATCCGGGGCGGCGCTCGGGGCGCTGGCGCTTCCCGGGCCCTGCCCCGGCTTGTTGTCGGGGGCGGCGGGCGTGGTGGCGAACCAGACGGTCAGGACGGGCTTGTCGAAGCGGGCCTTGGAGACGTCGGGCGAGTCCTTGGGGATCCAGTCGGTGGCGCGGAGGTTCGTGACGGCGCCGAGCAGGTCGGTCATGACGCTGGCGTCGGCGGGGAACTGCCTGGGTTCGGTCACCTGCCAGTCGGCGCCCTTCTTCGTCAGGGCGACCGTGGGCTGGCCGTCGGCCTCGATCTTGATCTGGGTGATGTCGGGCGTCTTGGCGGCGACGAGTTTCGTATCCCGCAGGTCGTTGGCGGGCTTGGCGATGCGGTCGTAGACGGAGGCGGCTACGACGTCGGCCTTGGGCTTGCCCTCCACGCGCAGATACAACTCGCCCAGCGGGCTCCGGTCGCCGACGGCGAACTTGAGGACCTTCCCGCCCTTGGCGGCGATCTCGACGGTGTACTTGGGCTTGTCGAGGCCCTTGCCGGCCGGGTCGACCTTGGCCTTGGACTCGAGGCGGACGAGCTCTTCGACGAGCGTGTTGACCTCGGCGGAGTTGGCGGCCGACTCGACGGGCTTGGTCATCCGCCACTGCTTGGCGGGGGTCGCTGGGGCGAAGGGGTCGTTCTTGTCCTTCTTCTCGTCGGCCGGGAGCGCGGTGAGGACGACCTCGGAATCGGGGCCGCGGATGGCAAGGGAGGTGACGTCGGCGGGATCGGAGACGTCGAAGAGTTTGGCCGGGTTGGCGGTGGCCGTGTTCTTCTCGGGAGTGTCGGCGTTCTTGAGGCGGTCCCAGGCGACGTACCCGCCCGCGGCGGCGAGCAGGAGGAGGAGGATGAGGGTGGTTTTGAAGTTCATGGGAGTAGGAGATAGCCGGTAGTCAGTAGCCAGTATTCAGTAGACCGAAACCACTGCTTCGTCAAAGACCGTTCGACCTGTCATTCCGAGGTACTCCGAGGAATCTCGCCGGCGCTTCGGGGCCGGCGGGTTCTTGGGACGGTATTCGGATGGTGAGGCGCGAACGAGGAGGCCTTTACGGCAATGGCCAGATCCCTCGTGAGTACACTCGGGATGACAGATCCCACGATTCTCGTCAATCGCGACGTTTAAGGTACACGAGGGTTCCCGCGGCCAACACGAGCGCCGGCAGGCCGGCGATGAGGACGACGCGCCAGAGCGAGCGGCGGGCGTCGGTCATCTGCGGGTCGATGCGGGCGATCTGCATCGCACTGGGGCTGATCGCGATGAGCGGGTCCATCTTCAAGAGCCAGTAGGCGGAGTTGGTAAAGAGCTCGGCGTTGCCGGGGAAGCGGGGGACGATCCGGCCCTGGGTGCGCTCGACCTCCTCGTCGGGGATGGCGACGTAATTGTCGGACGGGAAGATCGCGGAGCCGATGATCATGACGCGCTGGTCGCCGTTCTTAGAGGCGATAGCCGCGCCGCCGAAGAACGGCGCGGGGAAGTCGGCGGGGGCGTCCGGCTTGGCGGGCTTGGGGTCGTAGGTGACGGTGTTGCGGGCGGCGGACTCGAAGTCGCTCTCCGCCCACGCGCGCGGGGTCTCGGGGACCGGCAGGAGCATCGTGACCGTCAGGTCCTTGAGCTTCTCGTCGAGTGCCTTGCGGGCGGCCTCGTCCATCAGCCCGCGGTCGACCTGGCGGACGGGGACGAGCGGGACCATCAGGCCGTCGAGCGAGCGGACGGCGTCGGTGACGGGGTGGCGGCCGTAGTCGGTGAACACGAACACGGGCGACTGCCGCTGCCAGTCGCCGGCGCGGTCGGTCGCGCGGGCGCCGGCGGCCTCGATCTTGTCGTGGACGGCGATGTGGTCGACGGCGACGTCGAGGCCGTAGTCTTCCTTGAGGAAGTCGAGCTTCTGCACGCGCGGGTAGGCGACGAGGATCATCGCGGACCCGCCGGCGCGGAGGTGGTCGCGCACCTTCGTGGCGAGCTGCCCGGAGGCCGGGTTCATCATCGCTTCCTGCGGGTCGACGGGGAGCATGGGGACGACCCAGACGGCGTCTTTCAGTTCCTCGTCGGACGGCTCGGGCTCGGGGGGCATGCCGCGGCGCTGCTGCATCTGCTGCATGGCCCACGTCCCGCTCACGTCCTTCTCGAGCACCTCGACGTCGAGGTCGCGGAGGCGCTGGGCCATGTTGTAGTAGGACGGGCGGCCGGTCTGCTGGGCGGCGATCTGGGAGCGGAAGTCGGTCAGCGGGAAGCTGCCGGACCGCACGAACGCGACCTTCTTCTTCTCGCGGCTGGTCAGGCGGACGACGGCGGCGGAGACCTGCTGCTCGCCGGCAAAGCGCGGCTTGATTTTGCCCTCGCCCGTGCCGCGGTTCATGTCCTCGGTCGGGTAGATCGACTCCATCGGGATGGCCTTGAGGTCGGTCTCGGCGATGACGGCGATCGAGTTGGACTTGTTGTTGCGCAGCTCGTCGAACTGCTTGAGGGCCGGGAGGTCGGCGGCCTTTGTCAGCAGTCCTTCGGACGCGGTCTTCATCGAGTTGAAGCGCGGGATCGCGGCCTCGACGAACTTTTTCACTTCCGGCGGGGTCTTGGCGTCGGCGGCGACCTTAACGAACTCGCTGGCGACCTGGCCGGACAGGGCCTGCATGATCGTCATGAACGCCTGGACGGCGCCGGTGGCGCCGGCGTAGTCGGGGACGACGAGGCCGAGCTGTTCCTTGACGCGCTCGTCGGCCTTCTTGAGCTCGGCGCCGAAGCGGTCGAACGTCCCGCCGACCTGCTCGAGGAAGCGGGAGAGCTGCGGGTCCTCGACCTTCGGCAGGGCCGACAGGGCGGTGCGCTGCTGCTTGATCGTGGCGTCGAGGTCCTTCACGGTGGCGGAGTAGGCGTCGAGGACGTCGCGGTGCTTCTGGACGTTGTTGCCGAACTTCTCCTGGACGTCCTTGAACAGCTGGGCGAGGCGCTCGGGCTCGTTGGTCGGGTCGATCATGTCGACGGCGATCTTGCCGCCGGACTTCTGGGCGTACTCGGAGAGGAGGTCGGCGACCTGCTGGTAGCGGACCTCGGGCTTGTTCTCGACGTCCTCGACGACCTTCTGGTTCTCGTCGTTTTTGGCCTTGGTGAACAGGCCGACGATCTTCATGCGGGGGGAGAAGTTTTTCAGGCCGTCGGCGGCGGACTGAATGGTGGCGATCGCCTTGCGGACGTCGTCGGCGTACTTTTGGGTCGGGTTGGAGGTGAGGGCGGCGTTGGCGCGGGCTGCGGCGTCTTCGAGGTCCTTGCGGAGTTGGTCGGTGAGCTTGGCCGGGTCGGGGTTGGCGGCGCGGAGCCCATCGCGCGTGGTGACCTTGGTGGTGGCGAGCTTGTCGCTCAGGGCCTTGGCGGCGGGGGTGAGGACGGGGGCGGGCTGGGCCGCCGGCGGGGGCGGGGCGGGGGCGGCCGGGGCGTCGGTGTAGACCTGGACCTGGTCGATGACGCGGGTGACGTCGCCGTCGATCACGGCCTGGACCTTTTGGAGGCGAAGGCGCGGCTCGAGCGTGTCGAGGATCGAGATCGTCTGCGGCTTGAGGCTGTACAGGCCGGCGGCGGTCGTGTCCTTGCGCCAGTTCTGCCGCTGGGCGATGTACGTGAGGAAGCCGGCGAGCAGGACGACGATGACCGCGGTCAGCAGCACGTTGGCGCCGTACTTGATGCGGCGCTGGGACTGGGATTCCGGGGCGGGCCTGGGGGAGTCGGTCTTGGTGGACATGGTGCGTTCCGAGGAGAAGTCAGAAGCCAGAAGTCAGAATCCAGAAAGACGCGGAAGCAATGGTCACTTCCACCGTCGGGATTCGAGCACCTTGGTGGTCAGGAAGAGGAACACGCCGGTCGAGAGGACGAAGAAGGCGATGTGGCCGGTGTCGATGATGCCCTTGGAGAAGTCGGCGTAGCGGGCGTAGACGGCCTGGCCGACGACGGTGCGCCAGAAGTTGGGGAGCAGCGCCCACGAGCCGACGAGCCAGGGGAGGATGGTGATCAGGGCGAGGATCGCGAACGCGCTGAACGCGGCGACGACCTGGGACTTGGTCAGGCTCGAGCAGAAGAGGCTCGCGGCGACGAACAGCGCGCCGGCGAGGAGCATGCCGAGGTAGCCGGAGAGGACGGGCCCGAGGTCGAGTCGGGGCTGGGCGCTTGAGGCCAGGAGGACGACGTAGATCAACGTCGGGGCGATCAGGACGGCGAGGAAGCCGAAGGCGCCGACGAACTTCCCGGCGACGACCTGGGCGTCGGTGACCGGGGCGGTCATGAGCGTCTCGATGGTGCCGCTGGCCCACTCTTGGCTGATCGCCCCCATGCACAGGACGGGGACGATGACGGTGAGGAACCAGAGCATCCACTCGAACAGGTGGCGCATCTGGGCGGCCTG
>Ga0196963_10000780_pt1 | contig 24854 bp, 29 predicted proteins | sample S1_5metaG_FD_148600 | JGI IMG/M metagenome (GOLD analysis project Ga0196963, IMG submission 148600) | Soil microbial communities from Anza Borrego desert, Southern California, United States - S1_5 | ecosystem: Environmental > Terrestrial > Soil > Desert | place: USA: California | collected...
GAAGACCAGACGTGGCACTCGCTTAAAGAACTCAACGCCGAACGGGAACTGGCCGTCTGTAAGAACTGCGGCGCTGTCGCCTACCAGGTCGAACCCGAAAGCGAGGAGAAGGTCAAAGAGTTCTATCGCAAAGCCTACCGGCCGGAACCGACCTATGAGAACCTCCTGACCACCACGCGCAAACAAAACTATATCGCCATCTTCCTGCGCGACTTCCTCAAAGGCAAGAAAGACCTCATATGCGGGGACGTGGGCTGCGCCACCGGCTACATTCCCCATTGGCTACGTACCCTGGGCCATAAGTCCACCGGCAGCGAATTGACCCTGGCATACCGCCGCTTCGCTGAGCATTTCTACGGTATCCCCATCCCTGAGGACTTAGAGCCTAAGCACCGCTATGACCTCATCAGCCTGTACCATGTCTTAGAGCACCTCACCGAACCTGACAAGAAACTGGCGCATTACGTGTCGCTTCTTAAAGACGACGGACACATGTTCATTGCCACCCCGGAATGGCTGGACGTGCTGGAAGAAGCCTCGGGCACGCCAACGTCCACGTTCCAACACCTCTTCCACAAGGAACACATTAATGTCTTCACTTCTCAGTCCATTAAGAATCTCTTCGCTAAGGCTGGCCTCATTATCGAGAAGGAGGACCACATCCAGTATGGGCAGACCTATCTCCTCCGCAAAGACCCGCACCGGGAAACGTGCATTGTCAAAGAGGACTGGCAGGAAATCGTCGACAAAATTCACCGCCAGAACACGGCCATTAAGCTCTACAACGAGAAGAAGTACCAGGAAGCCATTGACGTCTGGCCCAAGTTCCCCGAAGCGTGGCTCCAGCTCATCTTCCAGCGCCACGGCAAGGAGCCGGAATACCAGAACGAACTCTTCGAGAAAGCCCACGAGGTCATTGGCGACAATTGCCGGCTCGCCCAACCACGCGGCATTTGGCTATGGCAACAGGAACGCTACCAAACAGCTTACGAGCAGCTCTCCTGGTGCGCGAGCGTCCGGCCCAACGACGACGTATTCTGGTTCATGGGCCAGTGCCTCATTCAACTTGGCCAGCCCAAAACAGCGATGGCGGCGTTCCAACGCTGTCACGAAATGAACCCGGAACGGTGGAAAGAGTGTATTGCCGCCATTTGCCAGCTTGCCGCACGTATGCCGGCATGGGACGAACGCGCCCTGGCCGCCATGAAAGAGGAACTGGCTAAAGGGTTTAAGCCAGAGTTCAAGGACGTTGCGCTTGAAGAAAAAACAGCGACAGCCACATAAACACGCGCCGGCCAAGATTCCGCGCATTTACCGCGTCGGGGCGCTACCCATTATGCTATGCCGAAAGTGCGGGAAACTGTATGAAGTTACAGGTTGAACAGGTCGACATTGCCACGCTGAGGCCCTGGGACCGTAACCCGAGGGCCCACAAGGAGGACGTTGACGCCTTGGTGCGCTCTATTCAGGAATACGGGTGGACCAACCCTATTCTGGTGCAGAAGGGAACCAACCGTGTCATTGCCGGCCACGGACGCCTCGAGGCCGCCAAGAAAGCGGGCCTGAAACAGGTCCCCGTCATCGCCCTGGACCTGGACGACCGCAAGGCCAACGCCTATACCATTGCCGACAACAAACTGGCTGAGAACAGCGAGTGGGACAAGTTCAAGCTGAAAGAACTCCTCGTCGACTTGGACACTGGGGATTTCGACCTGGAACTGACAGGCTATAACGAGGACGAGCTAAAAGAACTCATTGACTGGGAGAAACCTGGAGGGCTCACTGACCCGGACGCTGTGCCGGAAGCGCCAGCCGAAGCATTTACAAAGCCTGGCGACCTGTGGCTTATGGGAGAGCATAGGTTGCTGTGTGGGGATTCTACTGCTAACAGCGATGTATCAGCAGTTATGGGTTCTAAAGCGGCCCATATGATGTGGACAGACCCGCCCTATGGCGTGTCTTATGTTGGCAAGACAAAAGACGCTTTAGAAATCAAAAATGATGACGCTGCTGGCCTTGAGGCTTTGCTAACAGGAGCATTTCAGGTGGCAGACGATATGCTCATGAAAGGCGCACCAATTTACATAGCGCGCCCGGCGGGCGCGCTGTCTGTAACTTTTGGCGTTACCATTTTGGCCACCGGTTGGCATATTCACGAAGAACTCCAATGGGTCAAGGATTCCATGGTCTTGGGACATTCGGATTATCATCTGCAGCACGAGACCGTTGTCTATGGCTGGAAACAAGGGAAACAACGTCCCTGGTACGGGGACAGAAACAAGGTCAGCATTTTCACCATTCCGAGGCCAAAAGCCTCTCCAGACCATCCCACTGGGAAGCCAGTCGAGCTAGTGGAAACACATTTGCAGAATAGCAGCCAACCTGGCGACATTGTCTACGAGCCATTCATGGGCTCAGGGACGACCCTCATTGCCGCCGAGAAACTCTCCCGCAAGTGCTACGGCCTGGAAATTGAACCTCGCTACTGTGACGTTATCGTGAAACGCTGGCAGCAATTCACCGGCAAGAAAGCCGAACTGGTCAGAGATGGGAAAACCCAGCAGCACCCGCTATGACTGGCCGGCCCTCAAGGCCGAATGGCTACAGGGCAATGAGAGCCTAAACCAGTTCCGCATCCGCAAGGGTATAGGGAACCAGAACATTTTCTATGCCCGCGTGTCCGAGGACGGATGGGTTGAGGCCAAAGAGAGGATAATCAGGACTGCGTTAGAAAAAACCGAGGCGGCGGTTGCGGAAAAGTATGGGCAGGAGTGGGACCGCCAAATGAAGCTATGGTCCGCTGTGGAAGGCTTGGCCGGGCGCATTATGACCCGCAAGGCCGAGAGTATGGACTCTAACGAACTGGCCCAGCTTACGGCAGCCATAGAGCGTGCCCTAAAGGCCCAGCGACTCATCCTGGGCCAGTCGACTGACAATATGGCGGTGAAGAACTACCACATGTCCATTGTCCAAATGCTGAAGGAGATTAAGGGTGAGGAAATTCAAGGTTAGTCTGAAATCGCAGGGGGATTGGGAAGACCCTCTGGAGGTGGAAGCCCATTTTATGCGTGTAGAATCCGGCGCGTTGGTGCTCTACAAGGCCACCAGCGAAAGCACAGCGCACCCTATTCTGGCTTTTTCATGCAACGAATGGCTCTCCGTGGAGGATGTGACCGACAAGCCGGAGGAGGAAGAGTGACATGGGAAAAGAAACATGATGTTTTAATAATCATCTCCGTAATCGCGATTCTTACATGCGCTATCATGTTCCCAATCTATTGGGCCTATGAGGCACAAATGAAAATTGAATCTGAAATGGCGATTGTTCATCAGAAGTACGGCTATTCTAAACAAGATGTAAAGATTTATCTTAAATACCACAGAATCAGAGGCCAAGATTTTCTAAACAGCCCGTCGGTACGAAAGCATTACGAGCTATGGCGTGAAGGGAAAGCTGGACAGCTTGGGAGATATAGATAAGGCCATGTCGGATTCCGCTCTCTGCCCTCGTTGTGGTTCCCAGTTGATTTACCAAGAGGGCTGTAAGCAATGCCCCAAGTGTGATTGGAGCGCGTGTGGATAAGGACCGGGAAGAGTTGGAGAGGATTCTGAAGGCAGACGGTTGCGCTGTTGAGAACGTTTCAATGGGACTTTTTGAAGCCCTCCTCCGCTGGAAGCGCGGCGAGAAGTATTGGTGCGCGCATTGGGAGTTTTACCGCGGCCAGTCAAGGTGGGAATATAATCGACCCGGTGCTACTCGGTCGGAGATTTGGGAATGCCCGCCGAAATTCTGCCCCGAATGCGGCACACCGAGGCCGGAATGACAGAGCAAGACCCTTCCGGTAAATCACCCCATGAACCAGGGGCCAAACTGGACGCTGGCAAACCTCTTGCCGGTGTCTTAGCCGATTTCAGCCTGGCTCTCCTAGAGGTCGCTAATGTCGGCACGTTTGGGGCCATGAAGTACACGCGCGGCGGTTGGCAAACCGTGCCCAATGGAGAACAACGCTACTACGACGCCATGTGGCGGCATATTCTCTATGAACGGCATGAATCACTGGACCCGGACTCGGGTCTCTTGCACGCCGCGCATACCGCCTGGAACGCCCTGGCACGGTTGGAACTCTTGCTGAGGGCGGATAGACACGATGACACTCAACCCGCAGGAACATAACCGCTTCAAAGAAACCCTCGGCAATAAGCTGTGGCGCATCCAGAACCTCTATAAAATCCGGGACAAAAAAAAGAACCTCACCAACCTAAAACTCAACAATATCCAGAAGCGGATGTTGGCTGACATCCAGGGGATGAACCCTATTCGCGGGTTCTGGATTAAGTACCGGCAAGGAGGGGTCTCGACCCTCTGGCTTATCTACTGGCTGGACGAAACCATCTTCAACGAGAACACCATCACCGGTATTCTGGCCGACAAGAAAGAGAACCTGGGGTACCTCTTCGAGATAGTCCGCCTCGCCCATGCCTATATGCCGGAGGAGTACAAGCCCAGACTGGGCGAAGACTCCAAGTCCGTGCTGTCCTTCCCAGACGTGAACAGCAAGATTATGGTGTCCCTCTCAATCAAATCCACCGCCCTGCACAGTCTCCATATCTCCGAGTGGTGCTATTGCGACGATGCGGAAATAGCCCGCACCCTGGGCGCGTGCGCTCCTACAGCCAACATCACAGGGGAGTCCACCGGGAATGGTATTGGGAACCATGGCTATGAGCTGTACCAAGAGGGCAAGCGGGGGGAATCGCCGTTCAAGACCGCGTTCTACCCATGGTACATCCAGGAAGAGTACAGAGTGCCCTTGAACGGCATAGACCCCGCCACAATCGTCTTAACCAAGGACGAGAGACGCCTGTCCGACTACGTGCGGAAAAACTATGACCTGGAACTGGACCTTGAACAAATCCTGTTCCGCCGGTCCAAGCAAAAGCAACTCAAAGGTCTATACCGGCAGGAGTTCCCGGAAACAGACGACGATGCTTTCCTCACCTCTGGCCACAAGTACTTCGAGCCACGCAAGATTCACCGCCTGTTGCTTGAAGCCAAGGACTGGGCCAGCGAACACGCCGCGGACATTACCGAAGACCCCAATGAGGACTGGATTCAATGGGAGAAACCGCAGAAGGGTCACATCTACGCGGCCGGTGCGGACACCTCCGAAGGGGCCATCGACTATTCCTACCTGAAGATTATCTGCGTGACATGCCGGCAGGAAGCGTTTCGCTACCGCGCCCGCGTGGGCGTGGACGTGTTCTACCGCCAATGCGACAAGTGGGGGAGAGAGTACCGGAACGCGCTCTTAGCGCCCGAACGCAATAACCACGGCCATGCCGTTATCCTGGGCCTCACCGAAATCTGCCATTACCCGAACATCTACAAAGAAGAAAAAATCCGGCCGGCTATCGAGGTGGTAAAAGGCGTGTCCGCAACGAGCCATGATAGAACGGAGCAAAGAATTGGATGGCAAACGGATAGAGTCTCCAAATTCACCATGTTGGACGACCTGAAGTACGCCATAGAGGGAGATTCGGCTGAAGACGAGGACCATTTCTTCCCCGAATTCCGGGTTTTTGACCAAATCCTGCTTTCGGAGTGCTTAACGTTTGAGGAGATTGACGGTAAACTGCAGGCAATTGAGGGAAAGCACGACGACGGAGTCATGGCCACCGCGATTGCTTTCCAGATGTACAAACGGCTTCGGCGCTACGTCCGCACCTACGCGCATGAGGGTAAAAAAGCTGGCATCCTCCTCGGCAGTCCAAGAGAAACAACCTGACGAACCTTCCAAAAAAGTAACGCCAACCATTCTTACTGGGTCAGCGTTAGAAGCCCAGACCATTTACAAGAGTCCCGTCTTCGCGGACTCCTACATCTTCCCATTCAACCCCGACCCGCTCGTTTCCGGCAACGATTACTCGATTTACAAAGAGATGATGAACGACGACCAGGTCAAGGCCGCCATCAGCCTGAAGAAGGACATGGTCATCAACACCGGCTGGAAGATTGAATGCGAGAACGACGAAATCAAAGAGTTCGTCGAGGCCGCCTTCAAGCGCATTAACGAGGGCCTGACCGTCGATATGTCTTTTGAGGATTCTTTGAGGGACATCCTCTCAAGCTACGAGTTCGGCTTCAGCCTAACCGAGCCGGTCTACGGGCTAGAAGAAGAAGGGGAGTATCAGGGGAAATACATCTACAAATGCTTGAAGACCCGCCCGCCTGACACGTTCCGGTTCAACATTGACGACAAGGGCAATGTAACCTCGATTTCCCAGGTGCAGAACATGGGAGAGAAACAGTTCAAGCCCTCCATGTTCATTCACCACGTCTACCAGCAAGAGTTCGGCAATCCCTATGGGCGCAGCGACCTAAGCGCGGCGCATGACCACTGGAAGGCCAAGAAGTTCGTCATGCGCTTTATGGCCATGTACCTGGAACGGTTCGCCCAGCCCACCGTGGCCGGCGAGTACCCGACCACCATGGACTCGAACGAAATCAACGCCTTCCACACCATGCTGAAGTCGATTCAAAGCCACACCACGCTGGCGTTCCCGCAAGGCACAAAGATTGACTTGCTCTACCCCCAGCGCGACGGGTCGGATTCCTACATCAAGGCCGTGGACCTCTACAACATGATGATTGCCCGGTCCATCCTGGTGCCGGACCTCCTGGGCATTGGCGGGGCCCAAACCAAGGGCGGTTCCCTGGCCCTTGGCAAAGAACACTTTAAGACCTTCCTCGGCACCATCTACAAAGACCGCCAGGCCCTTGAACGCAAAATCACCCTCAAGCTGGTTAAGCCCCTTATCGAGGTCAACTTCGGGAAATCGGACGTTCCTGTCGAATTTAAGTTCGTCGAGTACACAGAAGACGACGTGTCCGCCTATGCGGACCTGTGGGTGAAAGCGGTCAGCGCCAAGATATTCAAGCCAAACCCGGAGGAAATCAACCATTTCCGGTCCATCACCGGATTCCCAGAAGGCGATGTGATGGAGTTCCCGGAACCGACCGAGTTCGGGCCGGACGGCAAGCCCATCAAACCCAACGAACCGCCAAAGACACCGTTCGACAAGAACGGCAAGCGCGTGGAAGAACCCGAGGGGGAGAAGAAACCCAAGAAAGACGAGGGCAAGTACGCGCTCAAGACGTTTCGGGAGAAAACCGCTTTTGAGAAGAAAGTCGACTTCGTGGAAATGAAGCGCACGCTGGACGAGTCCGAAGACACGGTGTTCCAAGCTCTCAGGCGCACGGCGAAGATGGTGTTTGGCGATTTCATCGACCAAATCCGCGACAAGGGCCTCATCCGCAACTTCCGCCCCGAGAAGATGAACGAGATTCAGCCCAGGCACATGAAAGAAATGAACCTGGTGTTTCGCAACCATTTCCGGCAATTGTTCCGGGATTCCATAGACGAGGCACGGCGGGAGATATTCCCCAACGGGGTCAAAACCAGCAAGTTCAGCGATGCGCTTCTCCCCGAAGAATTCGAGGAAATCATCGCCGCCGAATCCTTCAAAGTGGTGGGGGACTATGCGACGCACATCACGAAGAAAGGCAAGAACGTGTTGGTGGAAGGCATTAAGTCCGGCCAGTCTGAGGCCGACATTGTGCGTGCTATACGAGACCTGGCGGTGGACGAAACGGAAAGCTGGCTGGCCACGGTGGTGCGTACCAAGACCACCGAGATTTATAACGAGGCCCGGCGCAGCTATTGGGAGAATGACGAGTTTGCCAGCCAGCTAGTCGAAGCCTACCAGTTCAGCGCCATCATGGACAACCGCACCTCGGATGTCTGCGCGGAACTGGACGGGAAGATTTTTAGCTTGGAAGACGAAGTCGCCCGTATCACGCCGCCCCTGCATTTCAATTGCCGAAGCGTGCTTGTCCCCATCACCAAATTTGAAGAGTACAAGGCCGAGAAGGTGCCGGCGGTTGACCGGATACAAGAGCTTGGCGGCGGGCTCAAGAACTTCGCCAAGGAAGGGTAGTCATGGACTACGGACGACTGAAAACGGAAATTACGACCGACCCCGCCGGTCTGGGCTATGCGGGCAAGACCGACCAGCAAATCGCCGACATCATGAACACGCGCAACCGCAGCGTCAACAGAATCACCGTTCCCGCTTACGAGGTCTGGGAAGCCATAGTGCCCGCCGAATGGGCGGCTGTCTCGGCGCAGGAAAAGCAACGGGTGCAGACAATTCTCAGTATGGGCACGGTGAGCGTACTGGGAGCGAACACCCGGGCATCCTTTGCAGCGGCTTTTGCGGCCGGAACAACAACCAGGGCGAATTTGGTGGCACTCCAGACAGAACTTAAAACCCGTGGCGAAGAATTGGGTCTGGGACGAATTTCGGCGGGCCATGTAGCCAAAGCCCGCTTGGCCGCGTAAGGGGTAAGACATGACAACCGTCAACTGGGAAAACTATCCGTCCGCAACTACATACCTGTCGACCGAGCTGAACAGCTTGGCCTCAAGCGCCAACAAACTTGGGGCAGCCATTGATAATTCCACCAATGGTAAGCGATTCATCGACATCGAAATAAGCCTGGCTGCCCAATCCTCCGCGCGGTCCTCCAACGCGCGCGTGGACATTTACGTTTTGCCAAGCATTGACGGCACGAACTTTACCTACGGGGACGATTCCACAGACCCCCCGCTGAACACCTGGCTGGCTTCTGTGTCGTTCGACGCCACAACCACGGCGCGGCGCAACGTCACGCGCCATCACGATGCGCCCGCAGGCCAGTTCAAGATGTTGGTCATGAACGAAACCGGACAAGCCTTCGGAGCCACTGGCAACACCGTGAAGTACGTCTTGTACAGCGAGGTCAACGAATGAGTCGAGCCATAAGACACCGCGGGCTTGTGCCGCCCAATGTCCCGGTGACTCTCGACACCAAGCACCCGCTCGCGCACGGTTTACGGGCGGCCTGGACAGGAATCGGGTCAGCGGGAACGACGCGGTACTACGATTACACCCGCCGCCGGCTGGACGGTTCTTTTAAGTCCTCAACGGAACCAGCTTGGGTCAGTGACCAGGAACGCGGGCTGGTGGTGTCCTTTGACGGGACGGACGATTTCATCGTCTGTGACGACGTCATTCCCGGCACGTACTCGGCCCTGTCGTTTTCTCTATGGGTCAAACTCGCCCAACAGGACGGCAGCGCACGGATGATTTTTAGCACCAAGAACGGGTCCGTGGACGGGATTGAAGTCTTCAAGTGGACAACCAACAAAATCCTGATTTTGTTCGACACATCGGCGGGAAGCGTGGCCCCGCTCTCGAACGCAGCCCTTTCGGCGAATGTCTGGTACCACGTGGGCGGCACATGGGACGGCAGCAATGTGCGCCTGTATATCAATGGGGAAATACAAACGGATATCCAGGCGCTCGGCGGAACCTTAACGCACGTCAATGTGCCAAGAATCGGCGCGGAAGCGGCGGGCAACTTTTTCTTTGGTCGTGTCGACGACGTGCGTATCTATGGCCGCGCCTTGAGCAACGTGGAAATGTGGCAGCTATGGGCACCGCAAACCCGCTACGCGATTTATCGGCCGAAGGGACGCGGTTCCGCCTACGACACGGTAGCGGCACCCGCCGCCGGCCGGCCGACGGTCACGCACTTAGACCGGCACGCCCTGCGTGGTGTTATGCGCGGCGTGTCACGGAGGGCCATCTAAATGTCCGCCATCTTGAAGAAGTACAACCGGGCCACCACGATTTACTTCCCTTTGGTGGCCTACAGCACAACCAGCTTTCTCGACACATCCACGGCAGTCAGTTTTGCCTCCGGCGACGTGAAGATTTTTAACGGAACGGGCATGACCAACGCCGCCACGTTGCCGTCCTGGGTGGGTAGCGGGATGTATGCCTTGAGTTTGACCGCGGCGGAAATGTCCACGGCCTATCCCAGCGTGTTCTTGGTGGACTCGGCCACCAAGGCGTTCGAAGACCAAGCCATTTTGATTGAGACCTATGGCACCACAACCGCGGCCCATGCCTTTGACCTGAACACGGCCACGCAGCCGGTGAACGTCACCCAATGGAACGGGTCGGCTGTGGCCACGCCCGACACCGCAGGATATCCCGTCGTGACCATCAAAGACGGGACCGGCCAAGGGGAAATTGCGCTGACAGGCGGCGCGGTTGACAACGTGACCACGGTCGGCACCGTCAACAATTTCGGGGCCTCAGCCACAGGTCAGGTTATCACCGCCAACGTCGCGCAAATCAGCGGGGATGCCACGGCCGCCGACAACGCGGAAGCGTTCTTTGACGGGACAGGGTATGCGGGCACGGGGAACACCATTCCAACAGTAACCACCGTCACAAACGGCGTTACGGTGAGCACAAACAACGATAAAACCGGGTACAGACTCAGCGCCACAGGCGTGGACGACATTTGGGACGAAGCCCGGAGCGGGCATACGACGGACGGTACGTTCGGCCAGGTCATGCAGGTGGTGCGAAGCGGCACGGCGCAAACCGGCACCTCCTCGGACATCACGCTGGATGCCAGCGCATCGGCGACGGACAATCTCTACCGCAACACCGTGATTTCCATCGTGTCCGGCACAGGCGCGGGGCAGACACGGTACATTCACGGCTATGTCGGGTCATCCAAAGCCGCTTCTGTCACGCCGAACTGGATAACAACGCCCGACAACACCAGCGTGTTCGTTATCCGGCCAACAGGCCCGGCGGCTTGGGACCACGACCTTAACGACCACGAGAACGCCAATTCCTTCGGTATGGCCAGCCAGGTCTTGGCGGCCGGCACCTCAAGCACCTTTAGCGGGTCAAGCATTACCCTCGACAGCAACGCGGGGAGCACAGACGACCAATACAACGGCTGTGTCTTGGTTGTCACCACCAACGGCACGACGCCGACGCAGGCGCACCTTATTACCGACTACGTCGGCGCGACCAAGGTTGCCACGATTACCCCGGCTTTTGTCGGTACCACGGTCGGGTCTGTCAATTACGTGGTCAAGGCGCATGGCATGTCGGACGTTCGGTCCTGGGTATCGTCTGTGGTCAACAGCCTCATTTCCGGCCGCGTGGATTCCAACACCCAGGCCATGGCCAACGGCGTCATCACCGCCGCCGCGATTGCCACTGACGCCATCGACGCCGACGCCCTGGCCGCGGACGCCGTCACCGAGATTTGGAACAAGGCCATGACGGAACTGTCTTCGGTTCCAGGTGTAACGGGGTCCGTCCTGGAAGCCCTTGAATGGGTGTTCCTCCTGGCGCGGAACAAGGTCACGCAGACCAGCAGCACGCAGACGTTGCGGAACAACGCCGACAACGCCAACATCGCAACGTCGTCTCATTCCGACGATGGGACAACCCATACTCGTGCCAAATGGAGCTAACCCGTGGCGATAGACACACGACAGAAGAGAGCCTCCGCCTGCGGCGTCGGGCTGGACTTTCTGCGCATACGGCCTGTGGCCGACGGGGCCATCAGCGCCACCGACCGGCAGCATTTGAACTTTCTCTATTCGGGAATCACCAGCTCGGTGGCTGTGTCCGGAGAAGCCATCGGCATCACGCTGTACGTGGACCGCGCGCGCGGGCTGGTTCTCTATGTCGACCGCGCCCGCAGCATAACCTTGGAGCGATAAATGGCCGCTGACGAAATTCATGTAGGCGACGTCGGGGTTGAGTTCACCGTCACCATCATGGACGGCTCAAGCACCGTGGACATTTCGACCATCAACACCACAACGGGGCGCCAGTTCCTCTTCCGGGACTCCAACGGGAACGTCAGCACGGTGACCGCGGCCCTGGTGGGGACAGGGTCGACGGGCAGCCTGATTTATACGTCGACGTCCAGCACGTTTGCCACCGACGGGGCCTATAGCCTCCAGGCGGTGATAACCCTGGGAAACAACACGTTCCACACGGACATTTACAAGTTCACCGTGCATCCGAACCTGTCATGACGACGATACTGAGCACCGAGATTTATCCCATCTTCAACGAGGACGAAACGCTCAAGTCCATCAAGGTCGTCATCTACACGCTGGAATTGGGCCGGCTGATGTTTTTCATCACGCCCCAGGACGTCAGCTTAACCCTCAAAGCGAACGGGGATTTGAACGACGAAGCGGCTGTGAAGCTAAAAATCAAAGAGAAGTTCGAGACAATTGTCACCCAGCTTGAACCTGTGGTGGAGGCGAAGAAGGCCAAGGAAGAAAAGATTAAGGGCCTGAAAGAGAAAATCAAGTTGAAGGTTAACGTGACGGATTTGGGGCCGAAAGCCAAGGAACCAGCCCCGCCCGCACCGGAAGAGATAGTGAACCCGGTCGGCAACGTCGTACCGCGATAGAGGGCCTATGGATATCGACATGAACATCATTGAGAGCGCCAAGAAAGCCGGGAAAGAGATTCAAGAGGGCAAGCGCCAGTTCGACCTGCCCCAGACCTACGACATCGACAACGTGCCAATTTTCGCGGCCGGGAAATGGAACGGGGACACTTATACCGTCGAAGACCTGGACGAGATGGTGCGGGCCTTCAACGAGACCAAGCAACAGATGAAGCCGTACCTGAAATTGGGCCACGACGACAAGCAAGGCTTGATTCAAAAGGACGGTTTGCCGGCGGCGGGTTGGATTGAGTCCCTAACGCGCCAGGGGAAGTTCCTGTACGCCAAGTTCAGCCGGGTGCCGAAGAAGATTTACGAGCTCATCAAGGCCGCCGCCTACCGGCGCGTCTCGAGTGAGATTTACCTGGGCATGGACGTGAACGGCCGGAAGTACGGGAAGCTTTTGAAGGCGGTGTCGCTTTTGGGAGGCGACACGCCGGCGGTGCATGAGTTGGACGACATTATTGCGCTTTATGCCTTGGGCGGCGAGGTAAAAGCATACACGGGGGACCATGAGGCCAAAGCTTATGAGTTCACCCTATCTGAAAAGGAGAACACAATGAGTGACGAACTCCAGAAACAACTGGCCGACGCCCTCAAAGCCAAGGCCGAAATGGAAGTCCAGGTGAAGGAACTGTCCGAGAAGACGTCTGCGTTTGAGGCGCTGTCCGCTGAGAACAAGACGCTTAAAGACAGCCTCGCGGAAGCCACCAAGAAAATTGGCGACCTGGAAATCCAAGTGGGCCGCTACGCGGACGAGAAGAAAGCCGTGGAAATCAACGCCATGCTGGACGAAGCGGTGAAGAACAAGAAAATCACCCCGGCCCAGAAGCCCATGCTGTACACGCTCCTGGCCAATGCGTCCACCGAGAAGAAATACAAGCTGGGCGATGCCGAAAAGACCCCCGCTGAAATTCTCAAGGCGTTCATTGATTCCAACAGCGTGGAAATCAACACGGATGAACAAACCGGCGCGGGCGAACCGCAGAAGAACGACAGGGAAGCTTTGCACCAGAAGGCTCTGCAGTACATGGAGAAGCACAAAGTCTCCTACCGTGAGGCTGTTGTGGCTCTCTCCCCCAGCAATCCGAAGGTCGAAGACGAAGAGTAGGCCGGGAGTAGGTTGCTCGAAAGTAGGCCCTATAAGCGTGCGTGCGTGACCCGCCGCGCGTGAACGGGGACCGAATAAAAAATAGAGGGTAAACGACATGGGAGTCATACAAGGGAGAAACTGCATTAACTTCAACGTTAATGCGGCAGCAACAATCCCTGCCTATCGCGTTCTTAAACTTGCTGCGACGTCGGGTGTGCCTCGGGGCGTGGCCCTGTGGGACACGGCGACCGCGGCGATTGCCGGCATTTCCCAGGAGCAATCCGTGGGCAACACCGGCACGTCCATTTGGACGGCGATTAGCGGGACAGCGAAGGCGCAAGCCGGAGCTTCGGTGTCAGCGAGTGCATTGCTGACGGCTTTGACGGCAACGGGCGAGGTGGTTGAAGCAACGGTTCCGACCTTCAACACCACGACCGGCAACCTGCCGTTTCTTATTGGACATGCTTTGGAATCCGGCGCAACCGGCGCGGCTGTTGAGATTCTTATCAACATCACGCCCATGCGGCTGGTCCAAGCCTAAGGGGGTGACTGAACATGCCATTCCGACATAAGGTACACCGAGACGCAATACTGGAGAACCATTCAGTCGCCTATAAGCCCGAGGGGCTTATCTCGGGTGAGTTCCCAGTGGTGCCCGTCGTGCGTGAATCCGACATTTATTACGTCTATTCAAAGGACTTAATGAATATCCCGGAAACCGCCCGCACTAAAGGAAAAGCCAACGAGCCCGATTGGGACATGTCGACCGCCTCTTACCTCCTGACGAACCATGCCCTGCAAAAGCATGTGTACGACCGGGACAAGCGGAACACCGACAAACCCATCAACCTGGAATTCGACGCTACCGAGATTCTCACGCAGAAGCTCATGCTTCGGTTTGAGAAATCCTGCGCGACGCTCTTCCAGGGCGATGCCAACTGGTCCAACAGCATGTCCTTGAGCGCGGATGCGTCGTTTGTGACCAACACCACAAACCCAATCCGGGTTTATGACAGCGCCACGTCCGTGATTGCCGTTCAGTCCGGCAAACTGCCGAACACGGCGATTGTGAACTACGACACATGGCTGGCCATCAAAGAGAACTCCGCGACCGTGGACCGCATCAAGTTCACATCGGCGGATTCCCTGGGCCCGGACATGTTCGCGCGTCTCATCAACGTGCAGAAGTTCCTGGTCGCCCGGACGCCGGAAAACACCGCGCAAGAGCCGTTCGCGGACGCCACCACCACCTCGCAACAGTCCATCTGGACCAACGCGTCGTGGATTGGCTACCTCGAATCCTCGGCGGGTCTACAGAAAGCGTCGGCCGTGTACGTGTTCCAGTTGAACATGGGCACCAACGGCGTGAAAGTGGACCGCTGGAGAGACGACGAGGAAGAAGCCGATGTGATTCGTGTCCAGAAGGAATACCAAGTCAGGGCGGTGGCTACGTCCTGCGGGTTCCTCATCGAGGACACCATCTAAGCAACACATTCCGTACTCCGCATCGCCCCGGGGAGACCCTTTCTCCCCGGGGCCGTCAGCGGGGTTCGCGTAAAGGGAGGACGTACCATGGCATATCCACGAGGGACACGCCGGCAATTGCGGGCGGAAGGACAAGCGGTTCTGGAACGGGAAGGCGAGCCAGAGGGCCTGGATTTCACGGAACAGAGGGGCGCGGAAAAGGTTTTCCTGCCCTATGAGGGACCGGAAAGCCTGCCGCCTTTTGACCCGGACACTTCGAACACTTACAAGAAATCGCGGTTCTTTGTGACGGGTTACAAGTCGGGCACGATGAAGCTCATTCGCGTGTACCGGGGCGCACCGAGCGGGAAGCGGAAAGAGGGCGACACCAGCCCGTTTACGGGAACGACGATTAAGCACCAGCTTGTGACCACGTTTCAACCGCTCAACAAAAAGAAGCCGCGCAACACCATGATTTACGAACGGCTGAAGAAAGCGGGTCTCATCCGAGAGTAATGGGAAACTACGCGACGACCACCTCCATCAGCGAAATTCTGCCGGGGTTCCTCAAGGGGAACACCACAACCACGGACGCTTTCGGAACCAGCGTCATGGCCCGGCGGTTCAACGACGCCGAAGCGGAAATCAACGGCGTTATTGCCGCCCGGTACTCGCTTCCGTTTACGACGGTGCCGCCCCTGGTGCGCAGCCTGACGGCCAAGCTGGCGGCGGGCTATGCCATCCGGGACGGGTTCGCGGTGGAAGGGTTGCGGCGCAACCAATACCTCGACGACTTCAAAGAGGCCAAGGACACGCTGAAAATGCTGGTCACAGGCGACATGAAGCTGACCTATACGGACGGGTCGCTGGTCCCCGTGAACACCTCGTCGCGGTTTAAATCCAGCGCGGAGAATTACACCCCCATCTTCGGGCGGGACGAACCGAAGAAATGGACGCGGGACCAGGACGAAATTGACGACACGTCCAACGCGAGGGAATAGTGGCCGGCGAAGTCGAAATCACCTTCGACGACAGCGCATGGCGGGGGTTCATAAACGAAGTGTCGGCCAAGGCCAAGAAAGCCGACAGGCTCTTGGAAGCGGCGTTCATGACCCATGGCTTCAAAGACATCATCGACCACTTCGAGAAAGAAGAAGGGCCGCAGGGGAAATGGCCGAAGCGGTCGCCAGTGACCCAGGACATTTACGCAGCCATTCAGGCTGGCCTGCGCAAACCGCCGGCCGGCAGCCCGCGGGCGGCTTATGACCCCGGCAACAAGGTCTTGCAATTGACTGGCCTTCTGCGGAAATCGCTCCTTGGCAATCGCTCCAACATCAAATCCATGGGGACAAACGCCATCAAGATATTCTCGCCGGTGAAGTATTCCGGCCAGCATGACGAAGGCGACGCTACCAAGAACCTGCCCCAGCGCCAGTTTATGTGGCTGTCGGAACGGGCCAAGGACCGTATGGCGGTCACGATTCTTGACCTCCTCATCGGCCAAGAGAAAGGGCAGATTTAATGGCCTTCAACTACGAGACAAACGTCAATGCCCTGGTCCAAACGCTGAAGGACTACAACACCACAACGGCCGCGGTGGACCTCTCAAATGGCCTGACCACGCGCATTGAAAGCGACAACATCAAACAGCACGACATCGAGGTTGCGGGGGTTCTGGGGTGGAACTTGCCGGCGGTGTACGTGCGCATTGTGAACGCGGACGAAGAGTTTGTGGGCCTCGGTATCACAGGGCCGTCTGGGAACAAGAAAGAAAAGACCGTAAAGTACCAAATCATTGGGATTTATAAGCGGGAAGGTCTTGAGAGCGACCACGCAGACCTCATGACGGAAACATACCGGTTAGCGAAGAACATTGAAGGCGTGCTGCAGGCGGAACTGGATTTGTCCGGGACGGCGCTTTGGTGCAACCCGGGGCGGACGGAGTTCAGCGCGGCATTGGAAATTGACACCGGGGCCTGGGTAAAGGCCGTGGTGGTCGACGTTGAAGCGAAGTATTTCTTCCGATAGGAGAAAACACAATGGCGGTTGTGGTGACTCAGAAAGATGTGGTGAACCAAAGCACGCAAGTGTGGAACCAGTTTGGGGAATCCAAGTGGATTCCATTTGCCAAAGAGAACGCGAAGCTGGGGCGGCGTTCGACCGAGGAACTGCGCAATTCCGGCATTGGCAAGTTTCTTGTGTCCGCGGCCATGGGCGAGAGCCTTGAAGAGTCTGTGCCAATCCTCAAGCAGTACCGCGACCGGTTCGACCTTCTGACCTGTGACAAAGGCTTCGGCAAGCTTTTGGAACAGGGCCTTAAAGCCGACTACGTGATGATTTGCGACTGTAACATTCTGCCGAAATGGATTGACCCCTACATCGAAGAAACCAAGGGCGTCAGCCTGATTTGCACCCCTTACGCCAACCCGGCGTGGACCACGCGCTGGCTGGGGCCGCGATACTTCTACGTCAACAAAGACGCCATCAACACCCAGAAGTATTTCATGCCCATCTTCGGCGAAGACATCCGCGTTGTGCCGGCGTCCACGAATGTGTCAAACGCCATGGTCGTTTTCTGGACCGGAGCCGACGAGACCAACCATTATAACTGGGGCGGCTACGAACAGATTCTTTTGACCGGCTACGACTATTCCTGGCGGCCGGACGGCAAATACTACGCCTATGAGGACATGAAGCCGAAACGGCATTACATGAGCCACCGGGTCATGCTGGACATCAACAATGACTGGGTCCGCACCAGCGAGAACCTCTATTTTTCAGCCAAGTGGATGTACTCCTACCTCACCACTTTCCGGTTGCCGGTGGTGAACTGCACGGGGCGCGGGATTCTCTACACGCCGCTGCGGGGAAAGATGGAGACATGCTTGGCCGCCATCAAACCCGGGCTGGATGCGCGCACGCACGTGTTGCAACAGTTCGAGCTGGCAAAACTGGCGAACAAGAATTTCGAGGCGGCGAAGGAACTATTCGAGAAATCCAGGGAGGAACTCTATGTCTATCGGTGATGAAGCAAAAGTCGGCCTACAGTCCTACGTCGCGCTCGGTAAGGAATCCACGTTCGGCACCTACGCCTCCGCGACCTCGGCCATCGAAGCGATTTCCTGTTCGTTCAGGACGGACATCAGCAGCGTTAAGCTGGACACCTTCGGCCCTAACCGGGGATTCATGAAACGTGTTCAGACCGACAAAGTCGTGGGCGGGACACTGGAAAAGTACGCTCACGCCAACGAGGACGTGTTGTTGTGGGCCGTCGCCCTGGGCGGTAGCTTTACGTTCACCTCCGTCACGTCCGCCGGCCTCTTCAGCTTGACCGCGGGGAACTTTGACACCGCGCCGGCCAGCCTGTCTTTCAACGTGCGCAAGGGCGACACGCATACCTGGCGCTATTCCGGCGGACGCATTAACAACTTGACCGTGGCCGCGACCGTGGGGGAACCCGTGCGGTTGACGGCCGAGTTCATGTTCAAGGACTCGACCCAGCAATCGGACAACATTGCCTCGAGCCTGTCCATCAGTTCGGCGGCGCCGTTCATCTACACAGACGGCGTGTTCCGCTATGCCAACACCGAAGCCAACGCGGCCACAACGACCTCCGAGGAACGGATTCAGTCCTTTGAACTGTCCATTAACAATAACCTGGAAGCCGGCCGGGAACTTGGGTCGGATGTCCTGCGGGTTCTGCCCGCCAAGCGCCGGGAGATTAGCTTCACCATCACGCAACGGTTCGACACGACCACGTCGTACACCCGGTTCATTCAGGCTACCCAAGGCGCTGTGGAATTGAAGTTTACAGGCGACGCCATCACCGCCGAGCACAACTACGAGATGACCATTCGGCTACCGAAAGTGTTCTTGAACAGCCCGGACCCGGAACTGGGCGGGGCCAACGAGCTTCTCTCAAGCCAAATCACGTATGACGTGCTTGTGGACTCTGTCAGCACCACAACGGGCCGGGACATCGGCGTCACGATTCGCAACGCCTATACCGCCACCCTGTAATGTGGCCCTTCAGCCGGACGCCCGCTAAGGGCGACCTCCTCGGGTACAAGACCGTCACGATAAAGGGGAACCGCTTTGTCATTAAGAAGCTGAACCCCTTTACGGACTTCACCGAGGAGAACATGCCGCAAATCTTCACCACGTTCATCCCACGCCGGAACATGGACATGGAGAAGATGCCGGAAGCGGTGAAGAAGAAATACGACGACGGCATTAAGGCGGTTCTACAGGCGGGGGTGATAGAACCGGCCTTGGTGCCCATTGGCAAAGGCGATGCGCGGGGGAAAGAAGACGGCGTCACCGCCGATGACCTCATGCGTGACCCCGACATCGCCCTTCGGCTGTACATCGAAATTGTCGCCCATTCCCTGAACCGGTTTAAGGGGGTTCGTGGGCTTTTTTTTTCTCTCCGCGTAAAGTCCATCTTATACACCAATTGGCGAAAAGTTATGCGCGAACACCAATTGAGATTCTTTTCCCCGAAGGCGGCTACAGCGTGATGGAAGCGCATTGCTTTAATCTGTTCGTCCTGGGCGAAGGTCTAGCGGAAGAAGCACGCCAGGCGAAACGGAAGGAACGGTAAGTGGCCGAAAAAGAAGCAACACTCATACTGAAACTCAAAGACGCGTTCAGCCAGCCCATCAGTGGGGTGATGGGGAAACTGGGGCAATTGAAGGCCGGGTACCTTGCCGTCGCCGCGGCTGTGGCCGGCCTGGCGTCCTTTCTCAAGGGTGCCCTGGAAGAGTACGGCAAACAACAACAGGCCGTCGCCAAACTTGAGAACGCTCTGAAGAATCAAGGCACAGCCAGTGAAGGGGCCAGCCAACGCCTCCAAGACCTAGCTTCGTCACTCCAGAAAACGACTACCGTCGCGGACGAAACCATTATTGAATTGCAGGCGCTTTTGGCGACCTTCGGCTTCAATGAAGCGGCCATCACAAAACTGATTCCACGAATTCTCGACCTATCGGCGGCAACCGACATCGAACTTAGAACTGCAACCGTTGCGCTGGCTAAATCCATTCAAACCGGTTCTGTCGGTGCATTGCAACGCTACGGTATTCAAATGGACGAGGCAGCGTTCAAGGCCAAGGATTTCGCGGCCATCACCGCGGCGCTAGACGCTAAAAACAAGGGCGCGGCGCAAACTCTCGCGGGAACATACCTTGGACGTTTACTACAGCTCCACAACTCCTATTCCGAGTTGAAAGAGAATCTGGCGAAACTTCTAGTCGGGCCAGCAACGACATTTCTCAAATGGTTGAACTCAGCCGTCATATGGATGGCCGAAGCCATACCTAAAGTAGAAAAGATGGCCCGTGAGGTCCTTATTCTCCAATTGCGGGTAACACAAGCGGCTCTGGCCTTCGGCAAGTTTATTCCTGGCGTTGGTGATTTATCGCTCAAGATGGCGGATGCGCTGAAAAAGCAGGTTGAACTGGCTCATGGCGTGGAAAAAACAACGAATAAGGTGAAAGACCAGATTCCGGCTTTTCATGGAGCCGGAGATGCAGCGAAAGAATACACGGCCTTGGCCATCTATACAGCGAAAACGCGGGAACAAATTTACGCCGAAGAACTGAACCGGCGCATGACCAAGGACCGGGAATGGTTCGACCAGAACGTACGTGTGTGGGACGCCATTCGGCTGAAGATGCACGAGAACGCCACCACCATGACCGACATCTGGGTCGGCACCGTGGACACCATGGTCAATTCCTTTTCGTCTGGCATGGCCGATGTTTTGGTGAACGGTGATTCGTTTAACGCAAAGATGAAAGACATCGGCAACCAAGTCCTGCATCACTTTGTCGCCGAGGTCATCAAGAAAATGGTGACGGAATGGGTCGCGGGGCTGGCGGCGCAGTCGGCGGCCGGCGATGCCTTTCGTGCCAACGAAGCGGCCAAGAATGCCGCTTTTGCCGGGTCCGGCGGCTTTGGTGCTGGCGGCAGCGGACTGGGCGCTCTGGGTGGATTCTTGGGCGGTGCCGGTATTGGCATTGGCCTTTCAAGCAACATCGGCGGTAAAGATACAAACAAGGGCGGTGCCGCGGCAGGTTCCGTCGCTGGAGCGGCACTTGGCACGCTCATGTTCGGCCCACTGGGCGGCCTAGCCGGCGGGGCTATTGGCGGAGCCATCGGTGGTGGGATTCAACGGCTTGGGAAGAGCCTCAAGAAAAGGTTTTCAGGCGGCGTCATTAACGAGCCAACCATGATGTTTGGCATGAAGAGCGGGCAAATCGGAATTGCCGGGGAGCGGGGCGTTCCCGAAGCCATTATGTCGTTCCCGGAACTTGGGCATACGCCGGAGTCCGGGCGGAAGGCCCTTATGGGCGGTGGGGGTGGCGGCGGCACAGTCGTCATCAACATCAACGCGGGTGCGTTCATGGGCGACGAACGTCAGGCCCGGGAAATGGCCAAAATCATCGACAAGCACCTGTTCAGCCTGTCCCGGAATAGAAGTTCCGTTGCGTTATAAGGAGTCGCTATGGCTGTAATGGAGTTCCATCGAGCCAACCTTCTGAACACGACCACCATGTTGCGGGTGGACGCTAACCAGACATCGACGGCGCAATACCTGTTCGACAAAAACCGCCGCCTGGGCTTCTCCTCCTCTGGCTATAACAGCACGACCGCCACAACCATTTCCGTGCAGTTTGCAACCCCGACGGTGGTCAGCCATGTGTTCATGATAGGCCACAATATCCGGGACTACATTCTCTATTACAACTCGGCCACGGGGAACAGTCTTGCCTCATCGACAACGAACTCGGGGACATCCACGTATTTCTCATTCGCTTCCACCACCGTCAATTCCATCCAGATTCAGCTTAACAACACCATTGCGGGGAGCGTCGAGAAGTCCATCAACGAGCTGGTGGTGACGGAACGCCAGTATGTTTTCGAGCGGAACCCGCCCATAGACGACTTCCGCTACGCCATTCGGCGCAAGCAAATCAAGCACGAGATGCCGGACGGAGGCGTGGTCCTCTTCAACGTGCGCGACAAGTACACGGCCGAAATTACAGCCAGCTTCTTTTCCCAGTCGTCCTATGACACCCTCTTCGGCATTTTCGACGCTGCCTTGCCGCTCTACTTTGTGCCGTTCCCAACGACCACGGGCTGGAACGGGCAAGCCTATGAGTGCGTGTGGTCCGGGGACTTTGATTTCCGTTATGCCACCAACGTGAAAAGCCCGGGCTTTACCGGCACCATCACCATTGAGGAGACCTCCGCGACATGACAACGCTTGAGTCTCTTCTCAAATCACCCGCGCACAACACGTTCCGCCGTGCGGCGATTAAGCGCCGGAACACCTCCAACGGCAAGTATGAGTCAAGCTGGACGGACATTACAACGTTTGTGAAGGCATGGGGCAGTTTCGAGAGTTCCATCGACGCCGTGCGGTTGAACCGGTTCACCCATTCCGGCCTCGACCTATTGGTCCGAAACGACACCGGCGCTTTTAACCCGGAATCGGATGCCAATAGCCTGTGGTTTGGCACCCTGTCGCGCTATCGAACGCTTGTGCGCATCCAGGCGGGTTATAAGGACGCCAGCGAGAACGAATACCCCACCGAAACCACCCAGGGCATTTACATCATGTCCGAAGAGGTACCGCGCAGTTCCCGGACAAACGACGCCTACATTAAATGCAAGTCCCTGGTCAGCGTGTTCGACGAGGTGATGGCGGACGAGGTCGCAGGGCTGGGGTCGACTCAGACGGCCAGCGAACTGGTCGCCCGGATTCGGGACCACACCGACGGTTCAAGCAATTTCGTGTTCAGGGAGTTCATCACCTCAACGGCCTGGTCAATTCAGACGACGACGACTTTCTACAACCTGGCCACGACCACATCCGAGCTTGAAAACATGACGTGCTGGGAGCTCATGACAAAGCTGGCCGAGTGCGAGGGCTATATTGTGCTCGTTAACCGTACAGGTGGCATTGAGTTCCGGGACCGCAGCGCCCGCACGACCACCGTGGCCTTCGCTTTCCGTGGGCAGGGGTACAACCACCCGAGCATTGTAAGCCTGGACGAGTCGAAAGATGCCCTGGACAAGTATTACAACCGGTTCCGTTTACGGTGGACGGATGCCGACACGTCCACCAGCTACGTGGAAGCCGGCGTGGCCACCACGGTGGACCCGTCCAGTTCCGCGTGGAAGTTCGGGTCAAGGCTCTACAGTTTTTCCAACGAGTTCTTCCAAACATCGACGGTGGCGCAAACGGTTGTTAACCACCTTTTGACAACGTTCAGTGACGTGAAAGAGGAAATCCGCATCACCACTAAGTTCATGCCCCAGATTGAGGTGTCCGACCGGGTTTCCGTGTCCTACCGGTCCTATGACATTACCAGCCAAACCTTGTGGGATTCGTTTGACTGGGACAACGCGAACTGGTCGGTGGAAGACGGCGAGAATTTCGATTACGACGCGGTGGAATTCAAGGTGCTGTCCAAGCGGACAGACCTGGAACGGTTCACCACGGAATTTAGTTTACGGAGGGTCTAAATGGCAGGGTCATCGTGGCCAACACTGACAGCCGGTAACAAAGCACGCGCCAGCGACGTCGAAGCCAAGTTCGACTGGATTGAAGGAAACATCGTGCCAATGACCGGCGGCAACACAACCGATGGCGCGTTTGATTTGGGCACCTCATTGGCGCGGTGGCGGTCCCTTTATACGTCAAGCCACGTGTACCTTGGCGGAAATCTGGCGGTGGGTACCACGAGCCCATCCACGCGGGTGGACATAAGAAGCGCCGGCAACAACACTCCGACGGTCCTGAGCATAGCCAACGCCAACGCCTCGGACTTTATGTCTTTCCATAGCGGTCAGTCCGGCGACCAGCGGGCCATCATCTTCTGGGACAGCAGCTTGACCTCATTTGAATTGGGGTATGCCACGGCCCAAGACGGGACGGGGTATACGCGGCGAATGGCCATTTTCGCGGGCGGCACCACCACCGTCAACGTTTCGTTTGGCATGGCGTCGGGGACATCCATTAACCAGATTTCCGCCGACGGGACATTTTCCGATAACTCGGACAATATCCTGCCGACGCAAAAGGCCGTGAAAACGTATGCGGATTTCATAGCAGCAGGCTATAGCCTACTGAACGCAGACTAGGAGGATGTATGGCAACAAGGCTCTACAAAGCGGGTTGGGCGACGACGGACACGCCGGGGGATATTGTTCATTTGTACGCCAGTGTTAATACAAGTGGAAACTACAATGTTTTTTCGATTGGCACGTCGGGAAGCTACCAAGTGCCCGCTTCAAAAACTCTGTATATCACCGACATCAATATGTACTCCTCAAACGCCAACATCCACGCGACGTTATATTACGGTGACACGGCGGTGACCAACAGCGCTGCGGCACCGACCAACGCGATTCAAATCTCAACAAGCTATGCTTCCCCGACGGCGAACACCTTAACGCATATTTCCTGTTTCATTGCTGTACCGGCCCAGAAGTACCCGCACATTCGGTCTGGCAACTCCGATGGGCTAAACATAAACGTGACCGGTATTGTCGTCTAATTCGCGCGGCCTATGAGCCCATCGGCATTTCCTGACTGGCTGAAAGACGGGAGTCTGTTAATTTGCCTTTTCGTGGCCGGGCAAGTTCTAACCGAACTCATTAAGAAAGCCATCAATGGGAAGAATGGGAATGGGAACGGAAACGGCAAGCATAACCTGGTCCCGGGGTCATACGTGCTTTTTGAGCGGGACACCGTGGACAGAATCATCCGTGCCTTTGAGGACCACATCAAGGCGCAGCAAGACATGGTCAACGAATTGCGCGGGCATAAACAAATTGAATTGGAGCAGAAAGCATTGCTTCAGGCGCACGTGGAAGACAGCCGAGAACCCATGC
>Ga0196963_10000782_pt1 | contig 24840 bp, 5 predicted proteins | sample S1_5metaG_FD_148600 | JGI IMG/M metagenome (GOLD analysis project Ga0196963, IMG submission 148600) | Soil microbial communities from Anza Borrego desert, Southern California, United States - S1_5 | ecosystem: Environmental > Terrestrial > Soil > Desert | place: USA: California | collected...
TTTCTTCTATATTCAACACCCGCTGGCGAGGTTCTCCATTTACCAATTCAATCACCGTACGCAAACTATCATGCCGTGCAACAATTATCTCTATCGCTTTGGCAAACGCATCCTTGTCAAACACACCCTTTATACACGTATAACTGCAAAGATTACCCGCAGGCGTATTGGTACTCAACTCGTGCATCAACCAAAATGCCTTCTGCCCCACCGCCAATGGATAATGCTCCTGAACTGCCGATACCGGCACCGGTTCAAACTCTAATACAACATCACTATCCATCAAATATGCAGACAGCTCAGCTACCGAAGGACGCTGGAATACTTCGCGCATCGCAAGCCGGTAACCCAACCGCGCAAGCCTCGACAGCAGGATATTAGCGCGGAGACTGTTCAATCCCGCTTCAATAAAATTATCCTCCATTCCTAAGCCCTGCACGCGCAATACTTCGCGACAAATAGCATGCAATTGTTGTATTAATGCATCCCCGGCAACGGGAGTTGCACGTTGCTCCAGTTTTTCCAATTCCGCCAGTTGCGCATCGAAATCCCCGTTATTATACTCGCTTGCCAGTTGAAAATGGCGCGGCTTACCGCTCGTGGTCTTAGGAATACTTTTCACCGCCACCACTTTATCCACTATTAACCCCATAGCCGACATTATTTTTTCCTTTACAGCTATGGATAGGTCATAAAAAACTTCCAATGGCTGCCGGCTTGCGATGAACAATACCAGTTCTTCCGCTTCATGCGCATGGTGCCTGCAACTGCATGCCAATACACTGCCCGGCCTTATCCCTTCCACTTCGTGCGCACATTGCTCGATATCGTGCGGATAGAAATTCTGACCGTTCACTATGATCATGTTCTTTGCACGGCCGGTGATCACCAGCCTTTCACCTCTTGTAAATCCGAGGTCGCCGGTACGCAGCCATCCATCTGCTGTAAACAACTTTGCGGTGGCGGCGGCATCATTATAATAAGCGGCGGTAACGTTTCTGCCTTTTATCTGTACGTGTCCTACAATTTTTTCATCAACTACAACATCGTTATCATCGCAGATCCTTACCTGGCAATCCGGCACAGCATAGCCGACAGCCGCAAAATAAAGCGGGTATTGTTCGTCACATGTTTCTATTGTTGCATCTCCTACCTGCAAGCGGCTGCGCTGCAATGCATAAAAGGCGAGCGTATCACCGGGATCGGGAAGGCTTACCGCCACGGAGGCTTCGGCCAGTCCATATCCCGCGAACATGCTGTTGCGCTTCAGTCCATATACTTCCATTGCCCCGAGAAAATCGTTGCAAACCGTGCGGGAAATGGGTTCCGCTCCATTGTAGATAATACGCACTGCGGAAAGGTCCCAATCATACTGTTTACCAGGGACCATCGCATGTAACAGGTATTGATACCCGAAGTTGGGTGAATACAATTGCGTTATCCTGTGTTCGCTTGCCTTGTCCATCCACAACAAGGGCCGCCTGATGAACAGCGAAGCAGGCATTAAATAATGTTGAATCCCCGCTACCACGCAGGTCAGGTGAAAACAGATCAAACCCATATCATGGGTCAGCGGCATCCAGCTCAGGGCCCGGTCCCTTGCAGTGATCTGTGAACGAGCGGCAATGGCCGCGGTATTTGCCAGCAAGTTCTCATGCGTGAGCACAACCCCCTTGGGATCGCCTGTAGAACCCGACGAAAACTGCAAGTAGGCGATGCGGCCAGCCTCAACGTCCACAGGAACCCTTAAGCCCTGGCTTTGTAACAGTTCCCCAATCAAAATGAAGCGATCGGTCATCATTGTATGCACTTCCCCTTTCTTGTCGCAGGCCAGGTAAGGCGTATTCAATTTCTCCCAAACCGTAATCAATTTTTTCTGGTGCGTTTCCTGCTCGCCTGCGGTAAGCGGCACGGGAATGATACCGCCCATAAGACATGCCCAGAATAATTTCAGGAAGGCTTCGTTGTCATCGGTCTGTATGATCAGTTCATTGCCGGGCAGCAGTCCTTTAGCAGTGAGATTATGCAATGCGCACTGCGCCTCGGCGTACAATGCTTCGAATGACAGGAAGCATTCCGCGCCGGTGGCATTGATAAAGGTGATACCCATGCCGGTTTGCCGCGCCTGGTCCAGCGCGTCAATCAATGATTTGAAAGAACGCATAAGGGGAAATGGCCGATTAGCTGGTTGCTCCGAAGGAGTCCTTTAGACTAACTAGCTGATGAAGATAAAATGCAGTGGAGCCTTAACGTAGTTGGCGCAGGCGTGCCTATGATTTGGAAATGCCTGCGAGCGAAAAATCAGGACCGGTCTTATTGCCGGTGATCTTCATGATCAGCGGCAACTTGGGATTCTTCAATACCCAATATTGAGCGCCGGTGGCACCAGACACAACATAAATAACATCAACGGGCTTTCCGTTGAGCATGATGTTCTGGCCCGCTGGTATTTTCTTAACAGTATATGTGGTGTTATCGTATTTGGCGCTGTTATTTTTTACCAGCGCATTATAAAAATCGCTGGAGAACATAAAAGAGGTTTCGTCGTCGTTCAATTGCTTTTCCTTATTAGGAGCCAGGTCGTCCCAATTGAGCTTGGAACCTTTTTCCCATCCCTTTTTGGTTACGAATATTTTACCATTGAAGCTTTTGGCGCCCTGCTTCACGGTATATTCCAGGTCGATGCCATCGTTATCCATGGCAGCTATTTTAACATTGAAATCTACGGATGCTCCGCCGCCGGCGTTAGCAACGTATTTTACGGTAGTACCTGAACTGATGTTGGTTGCCTGGGCAAATCCGATGGTGGATGCAAACAGGAACGCGATGCTGAGGATAAGAACTTTTTTCATAATTGAAAGGCTTATGATTTAAAAATAAAGAATTAAAACGTGTTTACAAAGCGGGCAATATTTTTTTGCATTTTGTTAGCGGGCGGCCATAACACGCTGCTTTTAAGCGCTCACAGCCTCTTTTTCCTTCAGTAAAGTGGATTCGTTGTAGGTATCGCTGACGATCTTGCCGTAATTAAACTTGATGATGCGCGTGGCTATGGAATAAAAATCGTCGTCGTGGGTAATGGCGATAATCGTCTTTCCTTCTTTCAGCAGCCGTTTGATGACCTCCTTATAGAAATATGCCCGGAACCTCGGGTCCTGCTCGGCCGCCCATTCGTCCAGCAATAGTATTTGTTTCTTTTCCATGAGCGCCAATATCATGGCCAGCCTTTTTTGCTGTCCTTTCGACAGGCCTTTGGTCATCCTGTTTTTTTCATCGTCCAGCCGCAAGGCCTTGCCCATATCCATCAGCTCAATATATTCCATTAAATGCTGGTTGGTATTTCTTAGATTGAACCCATCATAATTCTCGCTGAAAAGATGGTTATTAGTAAATACCGCGGAGATTTTATCACTATAAAAACAGTAATTATCAGGCGTAATTTCCTCATCGTTCAAATAGATCTTTCCTGAAAATGGGCGATACAGCCCGGTAAGCAAATAGCCGAACGTGCTCTTGCCGCTTCCATTGCCTCCTGTAATGAATATCAGCTCACCCTTGTTGATTTGTGTATTGATAGGCTCCATCACAAAGGTTTGGTTAGATTCACTGTTGTGATAGCGGAAGGTCACGTCCTCGAACCTGATATTGTCGAATTCAGTCTCGGCCAGTGGTTTCAATTGCTTATCGACATTGCTGCCAATGGTGCCCACGATCTCTTCAAAGAGATTCAGCCGCTGCAAGGCAATCTTCACGCGCGTATAAGTGGGTATCAGCGTTATCAGTACTGCCACGGGACCTATCAGGTATAATATAGTAATAAGAAAACCGGCAGTCTTCTCCACCGTTAATCCAAACGCGGTCGGCAGCACGAACATGGTCACGCCCAGCACAATGTACCAGCTATACGAACCCGTTAGTTCATTATCGAGGTACCTGATGGATGAGCTGATGGTAATATCCCTGCCTTCTACCCTGTTCTTGACAAGATAATTGCTGAAAATGGAATTGTTGCGCACGATGCTCATCTTTAGCTCTTTGAATCCATGCAACATATCGTCAAGGTATTTATAATAAGTATTCTGCAGGTCGCGTTGCTTGTTCAGGTCCTTCTCGATGCTCCTGTTGCGCACCAGGTAAAAGATCAGCAGGGCTATCATCACGGCTAATACGCTTACCGCCCCTACCGGCGAGATCCAGAACAGGTAACCCAAACAGCATATAACGATGATGGCCGAGTTAAATGCGTTCATGAATACTTCGGGAACATAGGCCAGCACTTTGGTATCGTTAATGGCCGTGTACACTTTCTCATTCCCCAGCTCCTCGAAATCTTCATAAGAAGAATGCTTTAGCTTGTTCAATATCTCGATCTCGAAATCGAACAGGATATTGTTGGTCAGCTTGATCATATACGTCTGGAACAATTTCGAGCAAATCAGCGAAGTGGCAATGATAATGATGAACACCAGCCAGTCGTATTCAGGGAATATCGGCAAGGGCCGGTTGCTGATGGCATTGTTGATGAAATACAATAACCCGCTGTTCAATAAGCTGCAGAATATTCCCAGCACGATCACAAAGGGAATGGCAGACTTGGATCGGTTTATCAGCAATTGAAAAAACTTCATAAAAAGGCTTTTGGTTGGTTTGTGTGTGGCCTAATTCAGGTTCGGTACGTTAAATACGTCGAGGAAGATGTTAAATGAAAGCACGATGATCAACAGGTCCAGGTCGTAAGGCGGGTTCAGGATAAAATCAGGGCGCGAATATATTTTCCTGATGCGTTCGATGGCGTCGGGATTGAAAAAACCCTGCCTGCCGATGCGCTCATAGGATAACAGGTCATTCACCCATTCGTTGTTGTTCTTCAACAGGTCGGGGCTACCGGGTGCTACAAAGCCGAATTTTTCGCGGTTGATGATCTCTTTCGGCAGGTACCGGTGGGCCACCTGTTTGAGTATATATTTTTCGGTCATGTTCTTCACCATCATGCAGGGCGGAATGGTGCGTACAAAATCTATCAGGTCTATGTCCAGGAAGGGATAACGTCCTTCCACATTATTGGCCATGGTCATACGGTCACCATGGTCCGCTATCAAATGCCCTGCCAGCCTGAGCTTGAAATCTGCATAGGAGCGCTGGTGAAAAATATGGCGCTTGCGCATTTTTGTGTGATCGATGGCGGGTTTCTTCAGGCAATCGAAGCTGCTGTACTGCTGGTTCACGTTTTTGGAATACAGTGCACATTTGGTGTTCCTGAATTCATTCTCATTTTTCTCATAGATAAAGTCTGGATCTCCCCAGATGGCCATGCGCACCTCGTCTTCCAACAAATGCTCCAGGTCTTTCTGCATTCCGCGTTTCTCCCGCTGCTGGTCGAACTTATACCCGGCGTATCCACCGAACAGTTCGTCGGCGCCTTCGCCGGACAGCACCACTTTTATCTTTTCTTCCCTGGCGCGGCGCGATAAGGCCAGTGAACAAATGTTATAGGTTTCCTTTACGGGTGACTCAGAGAAATAGATCACTTCTCGCAGCTTGGAATCAAAATGCTGCCAGTTAAACTCAATCTCATTATGCCTTGAATTGATATGCCGGCTCATGATGCGCTGATAGCGCTGCTCATTGATGGCCTTGTTGTCCTCAGATTCAGAAAAGCAGATCGAAAAGGAGTTGAAAGTGGCGTCCTTTTGCAGGTCGCGCATGAGAGCGCCGACAATGCTTGAATCGAGTCCTCCACTCAGATAAAATCCAACGGGCACGTCGGATATCAGGCGGTACTCGATGGATTTGCGCAACAGCTCATCGACCTGCTCAATATAATACGATTCAGGTTTGTTTTCGTATTGATGTGAAGCTTCTGGATATACAAGGTCCCAGTACTCTGTTACTTTCACCTGCTTGTCTTTCAATACCAGGTGATGGCCGGGCTTGAGACTGTTGATCTGTTTGAAAAAAGTAGTAGGGAAAATATTACCGGGATAAGTAAATATCTGGTCCAGTCCGGTAAGATCTATTTCTTTCGAAATGCCGGGATATTCCAGCAAGGCTTTCATTTCAGAGGCAAACAGGAACACATCTCCCACCCTCGCATAATACAATGGACAAATACCAAACTGGTCGCGGCCCAGGAACAACAGGTCCTTGTTCTTATCATAAATAGCAAAGGCGAATTGGCCATTGAGCTTGTTCAGGAAATCAGTGCCGTATTGCAAATAGAGGTACAACAATACTTCCACGTCGCAATTGGTTTTGAAAACATGTCCCTTTGCCTCCATCTCTTTCCGCAACACCTTGTAATTGAAAATTTCGCCGTTGCATATTAATATCACGGAGTCGTCGTGATTGAAAAAAGGCTGTTTGCCATTTTGAAGGTCGATGATGCTTAGTCTCCTGAAGCCGATGCCGTACCGGCCATCTGCCATGCAGGCTGCATCGTCAGGACCGCGGTGCTCGAGCTTGCCGGCCATCTGCATCAACACAGAACGCTCAACCGGGCGGTTGGCTTCCAGGTTCAGTACCCCTGCTATTCCACACATACTTTTAAATTGAATTGATGTTGCTGTAAAAACCTAGTTCGTGGCGAAGGTTTTCGGTGAGTTGCCTACAGCCGTAAAGTGCATGATTTCCCCGAATACGCAGAACACTGCGTCGAGTATCACATAGGCATCGGCGGTAGTTTGCCTGGCGGCGGCAATGCTGCTGACGTTCGGGTGATAGTTCAACACCGGCCAATATATGGTGATCACGTTCACGCCGTCCACACTTACGTCGCCTGAAATGGCAATGGTATGGTCGCTCCATTTATCAGACACTGTAATCTCGCTAACAGGCACGTCGTTCACAACGATGGTGACTTTTTCAGTCTCGCCGGGTGCGCAAGGCACGCGTAGCGTAATGCTGAACAATATGGGAAGGTCTTTCTTACCCAGCAGGAAGAACCGCGATTGCGAGTCACGCGCCTGGAAAAAAGCAGCCTTGGTACCATGGTATTCATCGTAAGAAGTAACATGGTAGAACGACTTCAGCAGGTTGATCTTTTGTTCTGTAACACTGTGCTCTTTGGCTCTCAGGTCATTGATGTAATTCGTAAGGTTGATGCCTACATTCTTCAAGGCCGCTACCATCGCGTTTACGAGGTCCAGTTCCATCCCTTTCTGGTTGCGCGGATTGCGCAATGCATGAATATACCTGTCTAACTGAAAGTTCGATACCAGTATCTCGAATGTTTTGCAAAGCGTGTTGGTAGTGCGGCGCGTCATCATATCGGCATAATAGATCATGGTTTTTGCCAGGTCCTTGGAATATTGCAGCGCCTTGGAGCAATGATAATACAGTATGCCATAGGACTGTCCCCAGTGTGCATTGTGTATGGCGGCAAACAAATGCGCCATGGCCTGCACTTGGTTGTCGGGTTGTATCATTTTTGCTTTCACCTGCACAGTCTTATCCGGCCCGCTTAATGCAAACAAGGCCTTGTTGGCAACCGCTTCCATCGCCACTTGTATGCCTTCGACCGTAAAATGGCAGTAGTCAAGGAACAGGTCACGGCCGGGAACTTTTCCCTTCAAGTGCTTTTCAAATACAGCGGGAATATCCACCACGTGCAGGTTATAGCGTTCGGCATTTTCAAGAATGGTTTTCCTGATCACTCTATAGATCCTCGGTTTGCTGTCGGTCCGGCAGAATAGCGCGGAATCTCTTGCAGTTTCGAGGTTTTCCCTTGCGGCGGCATAATCGCCCTTAGCTACATTACAATCGGCCATGATCTCAAAGCCGAGCGGGTGAGTGGGATCAAGGGTGACCATTGTTTGCGCATGCGCTTCAGCTTCATCGATCTTGCCCGCTGCCAATGCAATTTCCGCCTGCTTCCTGGCTTCCAACCATTGCCGCGTGGTTTCGCCAGGCAGCTTCGTAACGAACTTTTCACAAGGGGTGGCGCGGCAATCCATCAGGTTAAACTCAGGAATGGCAAATAATACAGACACATTATGCTGTTTGGCAAGGTCTGCAATAAAGCCGATGAATGTATCCACTACTGACTCGAACAATTCTTCCAGCACACCTTTAATGCCTATGATGCCGCCGTGCTTTTCTATCGCCGCGCTTAACTTTTTGTAATGGTCGGCTTCATTTACCACGGTCACTTCCATATCGGACCGCCAATTGTTACCAGCCAGGAATATTACCAAATCGGGCTGCAGCATCATGCATTCGATGAAGCGCCTCCTGATGCCTTCCATACCCAGGTTGGTTTCGGCCAGGTCTATCACTTCAAATTCTTCTTCGCCGGCAACGCTGCTGTTGAGCAGGGTTTCCAATACGCCAGCCGGCGTATAGCCGGGATCGAGTAAAAATCCCCTTGCAACGGATTCGCCCAGGAATACCACTCTCTTCCTGTCGCCTTTGGGGGGGATGCTTTGCACGTTGGCAAAAAGCGTCCATGCTTCTTTGAATTTGATATTCCTTTTAAACCAGGTTTTGCCATCGATCACTTCAGGATAGTAAATGCCGATATTTCCTTCATGCACGTAATCGTCGGCGGGATCGTATGGCGGGGGCGCTTCTGTAACGGGATATCCCAATTGCGCCAGCATATTGTACGCAGTCTTTTCATCGATGGTATCGGATGCCAATGATCTTGCCAGCTCGGTCGCAACTGATTTAAGGTCTTCGGTCGGTGTGGTAATAGACATGATACAATTATTTAGTTGGATTATATGAATGTGTAAACGTTGGGGTTCACCTCGAACTCTTCAAATCTGTCGCCAAGGCTTTTGCTGATAACTTCCAGCACGCTCAGGTCGTTGTCATCATTATCGATGATGAAATCTTCCAGCACCAGGCAATCGATGTCGGTTGTAATAAAGCAAGCCAATGCTTCCTCAGGTGTGCACACAATGGGCTCGTCCTTAACGTTAAAAGATGTGTTCAAAACAATGGGGCAACCGGTGATCTCTTCAAAGGCCTTTAGCAGCCCCGCAAATTTTGCGTTGGTTTCTTCGCTGACAGTTTGCACCCTTGCCGAACCATCCACGTGCGTGATCGCCGGCAAGTCGAATGAAGACTTCACCTGGCAGGTTTCCAGCATAAATGGAGAAGGATGATCAATCTCGAAATGCGCTGCCGCTTTGGACTCTAATACCGCTGGTGCAAAAGGCCTGAACGCCTCGCGCATTTTTACCATGGCATTGATGCGGTCGCGCATGGTCGGATCGCGCGGATCGGCGAGAATAGAGCGCGCTCCCAGCGAACGCGGGCCAAATTCAAGGCGGCCATGAAACCATCCTATCACTTTGCCATCGGCGATCTTTTGCGCGGTTATTTTCAGTTGCTCCTCGATGTTTCCCCTGTAATCCCTGAACTTTAAAGAGGTAGCAGCCAGCAATTTTTCGATGCTGCTGCGATCGTATTCAGGTCCCAGGTACACGTGCTCCAACCGCTTCTTCAATCCTTCGCCGGTGAGTTCTGCATGTGCCAGTGCAGCGGCGCCCACAGCGCAGCCTGCGTCGTTGGCGGCTGGTTGAACGAATAATTTTTTATACGGTCCTTCTCTCAATATCCTTCCGTTGGCAACGCAGTTAAGCGCCACTCCGCCTGCCATGCAAAGATTTTCCGCCCCGGTTTTTTCATGCAGGTATTTTGCTTTTTGCAGTAAAATTTCTTCCAGTACTATCTGCAGGCTTTTGGCTATGTCCTCATGCTGTTGCAATATGTCGGAGTGCTTCACCCGTGGTGGCATGCCCAACAATTCAGACAATGCACTGCTATACATGCGGGTGCCTTCCAGGAAATCGAAGTATTTCATGTCAAGCCTATATTGGCCGCCTGCTTCTGGAATGATAAGTTGCCAGATCTTATCTACATATTTGGCGGTGCCGTACGGCGCCAGGCCCATCACCTTGTATTCGCCACTGTTAACGCTGAAGCCAAGAAAGCTTGTGATGGTGCTATACAATAAACCAATGGAATCGGGGAACGTTACTTCTTCAAAGATAGAGACCTGGTTACCCTTTCCCGTGCCATAGGTAGTGGTGGCCCACTCTCCTACTCCGTCTACTGTAAGGATGGCGGCGGATTCGAAGCCCGAATAAAAAAAGCTGCTCGCCGCGTGCGATAAGTGATGGTCGTAGAATTTGATGGGACCATGATAGCCCAGTTGGGCCCTGATTTGTTTTTCAACGTAATTGGGATCGGTTTTAATGGCCTGGTGAGCAGTGATCTTTTTGTTGCCGCTCCATAGCTGGCGTGCAAGCTTCTTTACAGGGTCTTCGTAGTAAGCTATGCAATTGATGTCGGCGATGCTTACGTTCGCGGCTTCCATGCAATATAAAAATGCTTCGCGCGGTAAGGCGGGATCGTTCTTCTTTCTTGAAAAACGTTCTTCTTGAACGGCTGCTTTCAATACGCCGTCCTGCAGTATGCAGCACGCGGAATCATGATAATAGGCGGAGAGCCCGATTATATTAACGCTCACAGTGGAAAAGTTTTAAGGTGAAGAAATGAAAATGTTATTGTGAAATAGCGGATGAAACTGGTTTAGAAACCTTCATCAATAGGCGCATTGAACAACTCAAGGCCCAGCGATTCCTGCCTGCGTTCATCAGCGCTCAGGTATTCGAGCTCCTGCAGCGGTTTATCTGCCGGGCTTTGCACGATGGCCGATAATAATCCCTGCAGGTGCGCGGCCATTTTATCCATGCGGTCTTTGTTGTAGATATCGGTATTATATTCGATATCGCCTCCGATGCAGTCTGGTTCTTCAACAAACTGGAAGCGGATGTCGCCTTTACTGATCTGCTGGTCTTCCAAAAAATAACCCAGCTCGATACCATCCATATGCAGCTCTGCCTCCTGGTTCAATTGAATGTTTTGCATTACGATGGCCACGTCGAACAGGGGCGCACGGCTCACATTGTTGGCAATACCCAACTCTTCTACCAGCCTGTCGAATGGATATACCTGGTGTGCGAACGCTTCCAGCACCGTTTTTTTCTCCTGGTCCAGCAAAGCCACAAATCCTTTCCTGCCCTCGACATAACTGCGAAGCGCAACCGTATTCAGGTAATATCCTATTTGCCCTTCCAGGTCGGGATGGTCGCGGCCTGCAACGGGAGAGCCGATGATGATATCGGACTGTCCGCTGTAATGGTACAGCAAGCTACGCACCAGGGCCACCAGTCCCATGAATACCGTGGCGCCTTGCTCCCTGCACAGATTGCGGAACTGTTCAGAAGCTGCCGGCGTAAACTTAAAGTATACGTGATTGCCGCGGTAAGTTTGTATGGGTGGGCGTTGATTGTCCGCAGGCATCTGCAACACAGGCAATTCGCCGGAGAACTTATCCATCCAGTACTTGCGGTGCGATAATAATTTTTCGCCGCTTAGTTGGTCTATCTGCCAGGCGGCATAGTCTTTAAATTGTATGGGAAGCTGCGGCAACGGATCTGGCTGTCCATTTACAAAAGCATTATACAGCTTCACTACTTCGGCCACCATCACCTGCTTTGACCATTCATCAGATACAATATGATGGCTGGATAGCAATAATAAATGCTCCTGTTCCGATGAGCGCAGCAGGTATACCCGCAGCAACGGGCCCGTTTGCAGGTTAAAGGGGCGTTCCAATTCGTAGTGAACATATGCGCGCTCTGTATCGTACCGGTTCTCTATTCCTTCCAGGTCCCGGTACTCAATAGCAAATCCTGTTTCTTCGTATGTGCATATCCGTTGCCTTGGTTCGCCCGCCACCAGTTCAAATACGGTCCGCAGGCTTTCATGCCTTTCTATAAGCGTACGGAATGCGGCTTCCAATGCGCCAGTATCCAGCCGGCCTTTCAGGCGGTATGCTTCTACGCCATTAAATGGCAGTGTATCGTTTTGCCGCTGGTCAACCACCCACAAGCGGTGTTGCGCGTGCGTAAGCGGGTATGTTTCCTGTTGTGGAGCGCGTGGTATGGGTTCGTACACCACCTGTTTGGCTTGTTGTATCAACGCCGCCATTTGGGCCAATGCAGGTTGGTTGAACACTTCGCCAATGGTCAATTGTATGTCCTGTTCTTTGTATATTCTCGATATCAGTTGTATGGCTTTAAGCGACGAGCCGCCCAGGCTGAAGAACGAATCTTTCCTGCCCACCCGTTGCACACCCAGCACTTGCTGCCATATTAAAGCGAGTTGTTGCTCTGCGGGTCCTTCAGGCGCTTCGTACGATGCGCGTTCCAGCAACGCTTCCGGCCTTGGCAGCAATTTGCGGTCTACCTTACCATTGATATTGAGGGGGAATTCCTGCAACCATACGAAATACCCTGGCATCAATTGCTCATTCAGGTATGCAGCCAGTTCAAGCCGCAAGGTTTCGGCCGTACGCTTTTGACCGGTATAATAAGCCACCAGTTCCTGGCCGTATTCTTCATCCTGGTATACCAGCAATTCTACCTGCTCCATGCCTTGTAATTGCAGCAGGGCACTCCTCACTTCGTTCAGTTCAATGCGTACGCCATGTATTTTTACCTGCTCATCTTTTCTGCCCAATACTTCCAAACTTCCGTCGCTGCGGTAACGGCCGATATCGCCGGTACGGCAAACGATCTCTCTCCTGTCCGTAACAAGCGGGTTCTGCACAAACATCGCTTCGTTCAGCGAGGCATCGAGGTATCCATTAGTGATGTAAGGTGATTTGATATATACCTCTCCTATTTCACCGGCAGTGCACGATTGCGTGTCATGCAATACGCCGATAACTGTGTCATCTATGGCATATCCCGCGGGTATTACTTCACCCGGTTGCCATTCTTCCTCTCCAATATGGTAATACGATTTCAGGATGGTGGTCTCCGTTAGTCCGTACAGGTTGCTGATGCGAGCGCCATTGGCATTTATTGCACGCCATTTCATTACATCGCGGCCAAATAGTCTTTCACCTGCCAGCACCACCTGCCGCAGGCCGGGCAGCGGTTGCTGCAGGGAACGCGTAAGGAGCCGGAATACAGAAGGCACGGTTTGCAGGATGGTGACCTGTGGCAGCCATTCTGCCAACAGGGCCATGTTGCGCCGGGTATTCGTACCGGGAACACAGAGGGTGGCGCCGCTGCACAGCGCCGGTAAAATGTCTTTCAGCGAAGCATCAAAGGTAACGGGCGCCAGTTGACTAATACGGTCGGCTGCGCTGATACCGAATGCCCGGATATGCCATTGGATATAATGACTAAGGCTCCGGTGGCAGCCTGCTATGCCCTTGCCCGCCCCGGTAGATCCGGAAGTGTAGAAAATATAACCAGCTGCTCCGCCATCGATCCCGCGGGCAGGGTTGTAAACAGGATAATCGTCCCATGACTTTTGCACGGCATTATACAGGCCGTTTGCATTTCTTACCAGTAATTCCGGCCCGGGGCTCTCCAGGCCGATCATGCCTGCAACATCTATCTGCAGCTCGCTCAGTAAGCTGTTGGTAGCGTCCTGCAATACCAGCACGTATGGAACTTCCGCTGCAAGTTCATCGATCAATTGCAATACGGCGGCTCTTTGCTCGCTACCGGTGATCAATATACGAGGCCGGGTTTCGTTCAATAATTGCTGCATGCGCTTGCGCGAGAAGTCCAATGCCGCGGGAACATAAATGCCGGCAGACTTGAATATGGCCATCATGCTGCTTACCTGTGCAATGCCGGATGGTAAAATAACGGCCGCCGCCACTTTGCCAATACCCAGTTCGATCAGCAGGTGTGCCAGTCGGTTGACGCGCACATTTAAACTGTCATAGGTAATTGCTTCTGATTCTTCTTTAATGGCAAACTGGTGTGCATGTGCTTTTGCACACGCTTCGAATAATTCGTGAACAGGGGTTTGCGCACGCATGGGTATGATGCCTGCAAAAGCATCCTGCACTTGCTTTTCTGCTTCGTTGCGGTAATCTATTTGCAGCAAAGGTTGTTGAGGGTCGCGCACCAGTTCCAACAGCAATTGCTGCATATGCCCGATCATCTTGTCGATCCGGTCGCGGTTGTACAGGTCGGTATTGTATTCGATATTCCCTTTTAAACGGCCGTCTTCTTCCATGAACTCGAAGCGCAGGTCGCCCTTGCTGATGGTCACCACTACGTCCACGAGGTCAACCTGAATGCCGTCCATTTCCAGCACAGCATCGTTTTGCAGGTCCACATTCTGTAAAATAATGGCTACGTCAAACAAGGGAGCGCGCCTCACATCGCCTGCAAGGCCGAGTTCTTCCACCAGCAGGTCGAAGGGGTATACCTGGTGCGCGAAGGCTTCGAGCACAATTTGCTTTTCTGCTGTCAATAGATCTTTGAAGCCTTTTTCGCCATTCACTGTATTACGCAAGGCAATGGTGTTGAGATAATAGCCGATCTGACCTTCCAGGTCATGATGGTCCCGGCCCGCAATGGGTGTACCAATCACAATATCTGATTGACCGCTATAGCGGAATAACAAGGTGCGTACCATTGCAGACAGCGCCATGAATAAAGAGGCGCCTTCGTTTTCGCAAACCGTCTTCAATTCCTGGCTAAGGGCGGGTGAAAATTCAAAATTCACGTGCTCGCCGTTATAGGTCTGCAACTCGGGCCTGGTACGGTCAGCAGGCAGTTCCAGCGTTGGTATCTCGCCTGTGAACTTGTTCAGCCAGTAATTACGGTGTTCCACCAGTTTGCGGCCGCTGAGTTGTTGGTTTTGCCATGCCACGTAGTCCTTGTACTGTATGCGCAGGGGCGGCAATGGGTCGGGCTCACCTTTCCTGAATGCATTATACAAGGCCAGTGTCTCTTTCACCAATACCTGCATGGACCATTCATCGGAAATGATGTGGTGCGTCGCCATTGCCAGCACATATTCCGAATCTGCAACCTGCAACAGCCTGATGCGGAGCATTGGCCCTTTTTCCAGGTTGAATGGCTCGGTCACCGCCTGTTGTGCTATCTGCAAGGCAAGTTCATTGGCGTCAGGCGTTTGCCGAAGGTCGAAGTAAACCGGTTGGAACCCGATTTCTTCGGCTGTGCATACGCGTTGCACCGGTTGGCCTTCCACCAGCATGAACACGGTGCGGAGGCTTTCGTGCCTGCGCACCAGTGCCATAAATGCGGCATCCAGCGCATGACGGTCCAGCTCTCCCTTGAGGCGATAGGCGTCGAGCCCATTGAAGGGCAGCGTTTCCTGCTGACGCTGGTCAACCAGCCACAAACGGTGCTGCGCACGTGTTAATGGATAAGTTGGCGCGGTTGGGGCTACCTCAATTTCTTCATATGCCTGCCGGTATGTTTTCTCTATCAACGCAGCCATATCGCTTAATAGTGGCTGATTGAATATATCGCCGATGGTTACCTGCACATCCATGTCCTTGTATATCCTCGATATAAGTTGTACGGCTTTCAGGGAAGAACCACCAAGTATAAAGAATGAATCTTTTCTTCCGGCGCGCTCAACACCTAATACGCGCTGCCAGATGTTCGCCAATTGTTGTTCAGTGGGTGTTACGGGCGCTTCAAACGCGGCGCGCTCCAGCAAGGCCTCCGGCCTCGGCAGTTGCTTACGGTCTACCTTGCCATTTATATTCAGCGGGAATTCTTTCAACCATACAAAATATCCAGGCATCAATTGCTCGTTCAGTATCGATGCCAATTCCATTCGTATGATCTCGGTTGTTCTTTTTACGCCGGTATAGTATGCAATCAGGTCCTGTCCATATTCATCGTCCTGGTTCACCACCAGTTCAACCTGCTCTACTCCATCGAGGGATAGCAGGGCTTTCCGAACTTCATTGAGCTCCACGCGCACGCCGTGTATCTTTACCTGCTCGTCTTTCCTGCCCAGCACCTCCAGGCTGCCATCGCTATGGTAACGGCCAATGTCCCCGGTGCGGCAGATGATTTCATTCCTGTCGGCCACCAGCGGATTTTGAATAAACAAAGTGCTGTTCAATGATTCGTCCAGGTATCCCCTGGTAAAATAGGGCGACTTAATATACACTTCTCCTATCTCGCCACCCATACATGGACGATTATCCTGCATAATAGCGATCATGGCATCCTGCATTGGATATCCCGTGGGAATGATCTCTCCGGGTTGCCAGTCGCGAGTGCCTACGTGGTAACAGGTTTTTAGTATAGTGGTCTCCGTTAGTCCGTACAGGTTGCTGATGCGTGCCTTGTCGCCATTTACTGCTCTCCATTTCATGATGTCGCGGCCAAACAACCGTTCTCCCGCAAGCACCACCTGGCGCAATTGCGGCAGCGGCTGTTGCAATGAGCGCACCAGCAGGCGGAACAGCGAAGGCACTGTTTGCAGCACGGTGATATCGTTCATCCACGAGGCCAGCAGCGTCATGTTATGGCGGATGTTGGAAGAAGGGATGCATAAGGTTGCGCCTGCGCACAACGCTCCCAACATGTCTTTTAGTGATGCATCGAAAGTAACGGGCGCCAATTGGCTGATGCGGTCATCCTCATTGATGCCAAATTCATGAATATGCCATTGGATATAATGGCTCAGGCTGCGGTGGCAACCAATAATGCCCTTACCGGCGCCGGTTGACCCCGAAGTATAAAAAATATAATTGGCCGCATCCTCGTCGATGATTTGCTGCGGGTCCATCGGTGAATAATCGGTCCATTGCTTTTGAATGGACTTGTATGTACCATTTCCTGACGGTCGCAGCAGTTCCATGCACGGCTGTTGTTCTTCATATCCCGGAAGGTCGATATCCAGCTCTTTCACCAATGCAGTGCACAACAAGGGCAAGATCAATATCGACGGCACAGCGACTTCCAGATCCGACAGCAGTTCCAGTATCTCCTCTTTTTGTTCAATGCAGGTGATCAGCACCAATGGATCGGTTTCCTGGAACAATTGTTTCAACCGCTTCCTTGAAAAAGCAGCATCGGCGGGGACATATATTGCACCCGATTTAAAAATGGCCAGCATGCTGCATACAACCCGGACACCTGCCGGCAGCATGACCACTACAGATCGTTCCGGCCCCGCCCCTAGCTCTGCCAGCAAATGCGACAGTTGATTTATGTGCTTGTTAAGTGCGTGGTAAGTAAGATGTTCAGCCTCATCCTCAATGGCGATACGGTCCCTGAAAAGGATGGCCTTACGTTCGAATATTTTATGCACGGGCACTTGCGGGCGCGCGGTGATCGCAGCGGCAAACGGATTGTCCTGCTCGCGTTCGCGCACCGGGCGGTAATCCACGTCCTGCAAGGGCTGCATGGGATCGATGGTAACGGCGCGCAGCAAGGCCTGCAGGTGGCCGATCATTTGTTCGATGCGTGCACGTTCGAACAGGTCGGTGCTGTATTCCACATCTCCCTGTATCACCGTTTCATTTTCCATGAATTGAAATTGCAGGTCGCATTTGCTGATGGAGAGCTCGGCCTGCAAAGGTTCCAGTTGTATGCCGTCCATCTCCAGCTCATTGGGCTGGTTCAATTGTATGTTTTGTACAATTACTACAACGTCAAACAAGGGCGAGCGGCTGGAATCGAAACCGAGGCCCAAATCCTGCACGAGGCGATCGAACGGGTATACTTCGTGCGCAAACGCTTCCAATACGGTTTGTTTTTCCTGTTCCAATAGATGCACAAACCCTTTTGTTCCGATGACCCCATTGCGCAATGCAACGGTATTGAGATAATAGCCTATTTGTTGTTCCAGGTCAGGATGGTGGCGGCCTGCGACGGGCGATCCAAGAATGATGTCGTTTTGCCCGCTATACCGGTACAGCAGTGCGCGCACCAATGCGGTCAGGGCCATGAATATGGTTGCCCCGCTTTGCTTGCATAAGATTTGCAGGCGTTCGGTTATATCGGCGGGGATGGTAAAGTAGCAGCGCTGGCCGCGATAAGTGGGCACAAGGGGCCGTGCATGGTCCGCCGGCAGTTCCAGTATGGGTATTTCGCCGGAGAATTTGTTCATCCAATACGAACGGTATACGTCAAGATTGTCTCCGCTTAGTTGGCGCAACTGCCATACGGCGTAATCTTTATATTGCAGGTGTAAAGGCGGTAATATATCATGCACCGCTGCGGCAGAGGAATGATGCGCATTGTACAGCGTAATTACCTCCCTCATCAATACCTGCATCGACCATTCGTCGGCTATGATGTGGTGAATCGCGAGGACGAATACATTCTCATCCGGCGCTGTTTGTAATATTTTTATGCGCAGCAATGGTCCCGATGCCAGGTCGAAAAGCTTTCGGGCGGTTTGGAGGATGATAGCGCTTATCTGCGATTCGCCGGCAGCGCTATGCTGCATGTCGATGAATTCAAAATCAAATTCGTGCCTTTCGTATGATCGTACCCGTTGCACCGGCTCTCCTTCCTGCATTTCAAATACCGTCCTCAGGCTTTCGTGGCGCGCTACCACCGAATGGAAGGCTGTTTCAAGCGCGGCACGGTCAAGCTGGCCCCTGAGCCTGTATGCCTCCACTCCATTGAAGGGGAATGTGCGGCGCTGGTCTACCATCCACATCCTGTGCTGTGCATGGGTAAGCGGGTAAGTTTCCTGTTCAGGTGCTTTTTCAATAGGCTGGTACGCCTGTCGCTGGGCCTGCCCGATGTGCGCGGCCATCGCATGTAAAACGGGATTGCTGAATATATCCAGGATGGTCAGTTGCACATTGAATTCTTTTGCAACCCGCGTAATCACCTGCACTGCTTTCAATGAATGCCCGCCTGTTTCAAAGAAGTTGTCATTGGCGCCCACCCTGCTGCGGCCGAGCACGTCCTGCCATATGGCGGAGAGTTTCTTTTCTGCCGCCGTGCGCGGCGCAACATATTCCATGGTCACCGACTCGGGATGCGGAAGCGCCTTCCTGTTTATTTTATCATTGGCCCCGCGCGGGAACTGCGGCAACTGAATGAAATAAGAGGGCACCATGTAGTCGGGCAGCATGGAACGCAGGTAATTGTTTATATCGGCCGCGGTCAGCTTGCTTTCGGCAGTATAATAAGCGGCGATGTATTGCTGGTCGGCTTTTTTGATGCTGAGGGCAACGGCTTCTTTAATGCCCGGGTGGCTTGACATAGCCTGTTCTATTTCGCCCAATTCAATGCGGTACCCGCGGATCTTTACCTGGTCGTCCTTCCTGCCGAGGAAGTCGAGGTTGCCATCGGCTTGCCAGCGGCCAAGATCACCGGTACGGTACAGCATTCCCTTACCAAAGGGATTGCGCACAAATTTTTCAGCGCTTAATTCCTCGCGGTTGATATATCCTCTTGCAACGCCAACGCCGCCGATGCAAATCTCTCCCGCAACCCCAATGGGTTGCAGGTTGAATGCATCGTCAACGATGTATACCGAAAAATTATCGATGGGCTTGCCGATAGGAATGCGCTGGCGTTCGCTATCGCCTTCTTGTATGGTATGATAGCTGGTCCACACCGTGCATTCCGAAGGACCATAGCAATTGGTAAATGTGGTAACGGCGGCATACGAGGACGCCAGGTGTGGCGTAAGCGCGTCGCCGCCCGAAAAGAGCGCATGCAAAAATGCAAGGTCTGCTGGTGTTACAGCATTGAGGTATGCGGGGTTCAATACGCCATGCGTCACGCCTGTTTCCTGCATATACCTTACCAGCGCCGCGGGATTTTTGATCAGCTGTTCATCCGCCAGTACAAGTGCTGCGCCGTGGAACAAAGCCAGCGAGCAATCGAACACCGAAGCATCGAATGAGGGAGAAGAAAAATACAATACCCTGTCATCTTTGCGCACGCCAAACCTCGACTGGTTGTGTATCATGTTCACGCAACCCTTGTGTTCGATCATCACGCCCTTGGGTTTGCCGGTGGAGCCGGAAGTATAAATGATGTACACCAGGTCGTTGATGCTGTTGACGTGCTGCGGGTTATCACCAGGTTCCTGTAACCCTTCATGCTCTATGTCCATCGCAAATATGCTCCCCTGGTAATCACCCAGGTTGAACATGAACTGTGATTCGGTCAGCAATAACTGTACACCGGCATCCTTCAGCATAAAGCTGATGCGCTCCTGTGGATAGAAGGCATCTAATGGAAGATAAGCTCCTCCTGCTTTCAGTATCGCAAGAATACCCGTGATCAGCCATTCATTGCGCTCTGTCATGATGCCTACTATCGTGTCAGGCTTCACTCCATGCTCACGCCTCAGGTAATGCGCCAAACGGTTCGCATTGTGGTTCAATGTCCCGTAGCTGACCGATCTCCCATTGTGAATAATCGCCGTTGAGTGCTGGTATTGTCCGGCCACCGATTCAAATAGCTGCACCACGGTCTGGTCAATATCGTGAGTGGGTGCTTCACCAAATAATTGTAACTGCCCCAGTTCCTCCTGCGGCAGATAACTGATATTGCTCAATGATTGGGCGGGATCATTTACTACTGAACAAAGTATTCCCTCCAGGTGCTTACTCATCCGATCGATCCTGTCTCGATTAAATAAATCAGCATTGTAATCGATCGTCAGTCCAAGCCCTCGTTCATGCTCGGTAAAGAAGAACCTCAGGTCTATCTTGCTCACCGGCACCTCTATCGATGCGTCTTCCACTTCCACTCCATCCAGCTCCGGTGTCTCTTTAAAATGATCCGCTGCATTCTCCAGCACCACCACCACATCAAAGATCGGGGAGCGGCTCATGTCGCGGGTTACGGGCAGCTCATTCACCAGCCGGTCGAAAGGATACACCTGGTGATCGTAGGCTTCCAGCGCTGTTTGCTTTACTTCCTGCAACAGCCCGGCAAAGCTTTGCGATGCTGAAGGATAGGTGCGCAAAGCAAGCGTGTTCACATAAAAACCGATCTGGTGTTCAAGGTCTGCATGATCGCGTCCGCCAACCGGCGACCCTACGATAATATCGGTTTGTCCGGTATACCGGTAAAGCAGGGTCTTTACCAGCGCCACTACGTTCATGAACATTGTGCTGCCCTGTTGTTTGCCCAATGCCTGCAGCTTCTCACTTAGCTCCTTGCTGAACCGGTGATACACCTGTCCCCCGCGGAAGGTTTGCAGTGCAGGCCTTGCCCGGTCGGTGGGCATGGCCAGCACCGGCAGCTCTCCGCCTAGTTTGTTTAACCAGTAGCCACGGTGTTTTTCCAATACCTCACCGCTTAGCTGCCGTTGCTGCCAGGCAGCATAATCCTTATACTGGATGGAAAGCGCAGGCAGTGAAGCCGTTGTTCCATTATGGATAGCATGATACAGGCTCAATACCTCGTGCACCAACACCTGCATCGAGCGTTCATCAGAGACTATATGATGAATGATAAATGAAAGCAGCCATTCCTGCCCGGAGGTTTTAAATAACTTAACACGAAGCAATGGCCCGCGCTGCAAATCAAATGGCTTCATCGCCTCTTCCAATGCCTTCTCACGTGCAACAGTATGCGCATCCGCATCACCGCTTACATCTTCTTGTGCTATACTGAAATGAGCATCGGCGGCTGGCAAAATACGCTGGCGCGGTTCTCCATCCACCAGTTCAAACACGGTGCGCAGGCTCTCATGCCTTGCGATCAATCCATTGAAGGCCGCTTCCAGCGAAGCAATATCCAGCGCCCCTCTTAAAATATAATTGGCAGGAAGGTTATACGCCACAAAGGCTTCCCTTTCCATTTGTTCCAATACCCAAAGCCGCCGCTGCCCGTAAGAAACAGCATAATGCGGTTGTTCGGCCACCGGCTCAATGGAATGGTATGTTTCTTTGGATGATCGATCTATCAATACAGCCAGGTCAGACAACACAGGATGATTGAATATATCCAATATCGCAAGCTGTACGTTCAACTCTTTTGCAACCCGCGTAATCACCTGCACTGCTTTCAATGAATGTCCGCCTGTTTCAAAGAAATTATCATGCGCGCCCACGCTTTCCCTTCCCAATGCTTCCTTCCATATTGCGGCGAGCTTGATCTCGGTGTTCGTGCGCGGGGCAATATGTTCCATTGTGACCGCATCAGGTGCGGGCAATGCTTTTTTATTGATCTTGCCACTGGTAGAAAGCGGCAGCGCGTCCAGCTGAATAAAATAAGAAGGCACCATGTAGTCAGGCAAGATAAAGCGCAGGTAATTCCTGATATCGCTCACCGCAATTCCACTGCTGGCGGTATAATAAGCAGCCAGGTATTGTTGGTCCTGTTTACCATTGGCCATAACCGCTGCTTCTGTAATGCCGGGATACGATTTCAGCGCCTGCTCCACTTCGCCCAATTCAATGCGGTACCCGCGGATCTTCACCTGCTCATCCTTGCGGCCCAACATATCGATATTGCCATCGGGCAACCAGCGTCCGACATCATTTGTCCGATATAACAAGCCCTTGCCAAATGGATTTTGAATAAACTTGTTCCTTGTAAGTTCTTCCCTGTTCAGGTATCCTCTTGCAACGCCAACGCCGCCAATGCAAATTTCTCCCGTAACCCCAACGGGTTGCGGGTTCAAGGCATCGTCGAGAATGAATATTGAAAAATTATTGACAGGCTTGCCGATGGGAATGCGATGCGTATGTTCATCATGTTCAGTTACCTGGTAATAGCTTGCCCAAACCGAGGTTTCAGTAGGTCCATAACAGTTATACACATCCGTAAACTCACTCCAATGCACGGTTTGCGCTGTGCTTGCCGCGTCGCCGGCCGTTATCAGCAGCCTAAGGTTGAGCACAGCAGGATCCAGTGCGTTTACAATGGCCGGCGTCAATATAGCCGCCGTAACGCCTGCTTCCAGCATATAAGTTGTAAGCTTGGCGGGGTCCTTCCTGATATTTTCATCGGTCAAGACAAACGCGGCGCCGCTTAGCAGGGCTGTAAACATTTCGGCAACGGACGCATCGAAGGTTACAGAAGAAAATTGCAGCATGCGATCGGCTGCAGTAAACCGGCAGGTAGCTATTTTATTAACCGCCATGTTCACGCAACCCTTGTGTTCGATCATCACGCCCTTGGGTTTGCCGGTGGAGCCGGAAGTATAAATGATGTACACCAGGTCGTTGATGCTGTTGACGTGCTGCGGGTTATCACCAGGTTCCTGTAACCCTTCATGCTCTATGTCCATCGCAAATATGCTCCCCTGGTAATCACCCAGGTTGAACATGAACTGTGATTCGGTCAGCAATAACTGTACACCGGCATCCTTCAGCATAAAGCTGATGCGCTCCTGTGGATAGAAGGCATCTAATGGAAGATAAGCTCCTCCTGCTTTCAGTATCGCAAGAATACCCGTGATCAGCCATTCATTGCGCTCTGTCATGATGCCTACTATCGTGTCAGGCTTCACTCCATGCTCACGCCTCAGGTAATGCGCCAAACGGTTCGCATTGTGGTTCAATGTCCCGTAGCTGACCGATCTCCCATTGTGAATAATCGCCGTTGAGTGCTGGTATTGTCCGGCCACCGATTCAAATAGCTGCACCACGGTCTGGTCAATATCGTGAGTGGGTGCTTCACCAAATAATTGTAACTGCCCCAGTTCCTCCTGCGGCAGATAACTGATATTGCTCAATGATTGGGCGGGATCATTTACTACTGAACAAAGTATTCCCTCCAGGTGCTTACTCATCCGATCGATCCTGTCTCGATTAAATAAATCAGCATTGTAATCGATCGTCAGTCCAAGCCCTCGTTCATGCTCGGTAAAGAAGAACCTCAGGTCTATCTTGCTCACCGGCACCTCTATCGATGCGTCTTCCACTTCCACTCCATCCAGCTCCGGTGTCTCTTTAAAATGATCCGCTGCATTCTCCAGCACCACCACCACATCAAAGATCGGGGAGCGGCTCATGTCGCGGGTTACGGGCAGCTCATTCACCAGCCGGTCGAAAGGATACACCTGGTGATCGTAGGCTTCCAGCGCTGTTTGCTTTACTTCCTGCAACAGCCCGGCAAAGCTTTGCGATGCTGAAGGATAGGTGCGCAAAGCAAGCGTGTTCACATAAAAACCGATCTGGTGTTCAAGGTCTGCATGATCGCGTCCGCCAACCGGCGACCCTACGATAATATCGGTTTGTCCGGTATACCGGTAAAGCAGGGTCTTTACCAGCGCCACTACGTTCATGAACATTGTGCTGCCCTGTTGTTTGCCCAATGCCTGCAGCTTCTCACTTAGCTCCTTGCTGAACCGGTGATACACCTGTCCCCCGCGGAAGGTTTGCAGTGCAGGCCTTGCCCGGTCGGTGGGCATGGCCAGCACCGGCAGCTCTCCGCCTAGTTTGTTTAACCAGTAGCCACGGTGTTTTTCCAATACCTCACCGCTTAGCTGCCGTTGCTGCCAGGCAGCATAATCCTTATACTGGATGGAAAGCGCAGGCAGTGAAGCCGTTGTTCCATTATGGATAGCATGATACAGGCTCAATACCTCGTGCACCAACACCTGCATCGAGCGTTCATCAGAGACTATATGATGAATGATAAATGAAAGCAGCCATTCCTGCCCGGAGGTTTTAAATAACTTAACACGAAGCAATGGCCCGCGCTGCAAATCAAATGGCTTCATCGCCTCTTCCAATGCCTTCTCACGTGCAACAGTATGCGCATCCGCATCACCGCTTACATCTTCTTGTGCTATACTGAAATGAGCATCGGCGGCTGGCAAAATACGCTGGCGCGGTTCTCCATCCACCAGTTCAAACACGGTGCGCAGGCTCTCATGCCTTGCGATCAATCCATTGAAGGCCGCTTCCAGCGAAGCAATATCCAGCGCCCCTCTTAAAATATAATTGGCAGGAAGGTTATACGCCACAAAGGCTTCCCTTTCCATTTGTTCCAATACCCAAAGCCGCCGCTGCCCGTAAGAAACAGCATAATGCGGTTGTTCGGCCACCGGCTCAATGGAATGGTATGTTTCTTTGGATGATCG
>Ga0196963_10000783_pt1 | contig 24818 bp, 14 predicted proteins | sample S1_5metaG_FD_148600 | JGI IMG/M metagenome (GOLD analysis project Ga0196963, IMG submission 148600) | Soil microbial communities from Anza Borrego desert, Southern California, United States - S1_5 | ecosystem: Environmental > Terrestrial > Soil > Desert | place: USA: California | collected...
GCTGGAGAACAACGCCGTCCGCCGCGTGCATCAAACCCAGCTGACGCTGGAAATGAGTCGCACCTTGCGATGGTCGTGGCTGCCGGGCGGTGCCGAGGCGCTGATCCAGCTGCAGGGCGTGCGCCAGTCGAGCAATCTCGAGCTCTTTTCATACAGCGGGCTATCGACCTACGGCGGTATCCGCTGGCGGTGGTAACCCTGACGTACCGCGGCGCCTTGTTGCTCGGCCGCAACTCCGCTACGGGTTCTCCCTGATCGCGCGGGTGAGGCGCCAGGCAGGAAGCCTTGGGGCCGGTGCCATAATCGCGCCCGCTCCGGGTAAACGGCCCGGGGTTTTTCTACAAGCGTCGCCGCAAAAACTTGAACCCCAGCAAAAACCTGCACCCCCCTGTGATGGCCATCACAAGGGCGTCCTGACCGGCGACGCACACTGCGGGCACATGATTGGCGGACTCCCTTCCCATTCGACAGAGCGCCTGGCGCCGTTTTACGCGGCTGGCCGGGCGTTCTGTCGAGTGCGGGTGAGAGCCTGATCACTCGTGCTCGATTTCTTTGCAAAGAAGTCAACTTCCTAGACTAAACAGGAGTTTCCAGAATGGCATCATTCAATAGCACTGTCATCGCTCGCGTGGCGGCTGCTCTGTACGACCTCCAGCTCGGCAACGAGACCATGGATTGGGCGCTGGAGCAGGTCAATGCCACCCCGGGTGGCGTCAACGCCGTCGTTCAGTCGCTGGTCGCTTCAGACTTCGCCGGCCAGAGCCATGCGCAGATCGCCACCAAGATCGTCCAGAACGTCGGCATCACCGGCAGCCTGGCCCCGATCGCCCAGCAGGCAGTGGTTGACGCCCTGGCTGCCTACGGTGCGGGCAATGAAGGTGCTGCGATCGTCGCGGTGCTGAACAGCTTCGCGTCGATGACGAGCCACCCGGTGGCCGAAGTCGCCGCCGCCGCCTCGGCCTTCAACACGCAGATCATGGCTGCCGTCCGCTACGCGGACACCAGCAACACCACCGACGTCCCGGTGCACCCGACCCGCTTCCCGGTCGTGATCACCGCCGAAACGGCTGCTGGCGGCGACGTGATGCGCCTGACCGGCAACCAGGACATCCGCATCGACTTCACCAACCCGGCCAACCAAGTCGTCGGCCTGGACCTGGACTACGACGGCGTGGTCGAGTTCGACGGCAAGGAGCGCAGCATCACCGGCCGCGCCGCCGATTTCGAAATCGTCGACGCTTATGCGCGCAATCCGCTGAACCACCTGGATTCGGCGAACAACTTCCTGGGTGACATCGACTTCGACGGCGAAGGCTTCGAAGGCGACGGCGTTTCCACCAACGGCAACATCGTCCTGGGTGGCCTGGGCACCGATCGCATCCTCGGTGGCGACGGCAACGACTTCCTGGCTGGCGGCGGCATCGCCCAAGGCCGCACTGGCAACGACACCCTGTATGGTGCTCGTAACGCCGACTTCTTCTTCGCCCAGTTCGCCGGCATCGACCTGACCGACGGCAACGCCACGCTGCGCATCGATGGTGGCACCTCGGCCGACGACTCTGCCGCAGGCACGCACACCGGGCAAGACGCCGACTGGCTGCTGTTCGAATCGTCGGACGACGAAGAACCCGTCGTCATCTCGCTCAACGAGGACGCTGGCGTTCCGTTCGACACGCCGCTGGAAGTTGCCTCCCGCACTGGCGAGGCCATGCACGTCGAAGACGTCGAGAACTTCGACGCCTCGGGTAACCTGTACGGCTTCCTGAACGACATTGACGTTCAGCTCGGCGACCGCGGCATCGATGACCGTGACGCCGATGCCGCCACCGTGGGCTACAACTACGCTTACGGCTCTTCGGCTCAGCTGCACATCACCGGCAGCGCCGTCAACAACATCATCATCGGCGGCTACGACAACGACCGCATCGATGGCGGTGCTGGTTCCGACCTGTTGATGGGCGGCAACCTGAACTTCCTGAACAACCCCAACCTGTCGAAGATCGTCAACAACGGGCGTGACGAGTTGACGGGTGGTGCAGGCGACGACCACATCGTCTTCGAAGCCGACGGCGGCTCGATCGCAGGCGATGCAGGCAGTGACACCCTGTGGCTGACCCGCGAAGCGCTGGGCAAGGGCACCGCTGCCAGCCTGACGACCGATGGCGTGCTGCGCTTCGACCTGAAGTCCGAAAACATCGACACCGCCAACGGCTATGGCGGTGCCGACTTCGGCACGAAGGATCTGACGCTCAACGACACGCAAGACCAGACCAACTACAAGGCTGGTGCCACCCGCGTCACGACGACCGGCATGGAAAGCGTGATCGCGACGGGCCTGGGCCGCGTCGACTATGTCGCTGCCGGAACCAACGCGCCTGAGCTGACCTTCACCAACCAGCAGAACCACTTCCGCTACGACGGCAGCCTGGACCTGCGTGGCACCGAAGGTTCGGTCGGCACGTTGGACGTCACCATCAATGGCGTCCTGCAGGCTGGTGTCGCCAACAACACGCTGTACGCTTCGGCTGGCTCCGACGTGCTGGAAGGCCGCACCGGTGACGACCGTCTGTCGGGCGGCGATGGCAACGACGACTTCTATTTCGCCACCAGCGATGGCGGCTCGGCGATGGGTGACCACGTCGACGTGATCCATCGCCAGACGGACGCGAACGCCGACAACCTGTGGGACGGCTACGACCACAGCAAGGGCACGGGCGGCCTGTACGAGCGTGACTTCAACATCGGCGGCACCAGCACCACCGGCGCTTCCGTCCTGAAGATCGCCGTCCAGAAGGCTGGTGGCAACACGGCCGGCACGCAGCTGAACCAGGTCGTCAACTTCGTTTCCGAGATCGTCACCGGTGTCAAGGAAGGCGCAACCTTCTCGGCCATTACGCTGAACACCGCTGCCATCAAGGCCGCGACGACCTACCAGGGCCTGACCGACGCGATCAACGCAGCGCTGGACGCCACCGCTTTCGGTGCCGACCTGCAAGCCACGCTGCAGTCCGATGGCTTCACGATCCACATCGCCGACTCCAAGGGCCGCGAACTCGCCGATTCGTCGAGCGAAGTCCCGGGCGCCGGCGTGTCGGTGAACCAGATCGCCAACACCGCCACCCAGAACACCTTCGAGTACGGCGCCCCCGCGGTGGCCGTGACGAAGGATCGCCTGATCTACAAGGCTTACGAAGACCGTGCCGACAACGAAGGCGTGGACGACGAAGCCTCCAACGGCAGCATCATCTCGCTGGGCATCGACAGCTACGCTGAAGACCTGGTCATCAACTTCGCCGACGAAGATGGCGACGGTGCCGCCACGACCCGTTTGGCCGAAGACCAAGCCTATGCGCTGAAGTTCCTGAACGTCACGACGCAGGACAAGGTCTCGCTGGACGTCAACGGCGTGAAGTACGCGCTGCAAGTGGGCGTCGACCTCGACGGCAACATCGTTGGTTTCGAAGACCAGATCGGTGACACGCAGCCGGACATCCAAGCAGCGTTCCTGCACCGCTTCGCCGCCTTCATCAACAGCTTCATGGACGACGACACGTCGGCAGGCAAGATCGCCGCGACTGTCACCGCGTCCGGTGCAAGCGGTCTGGTTACGTCGCAGGTTCGTGACTTGAACGGTGACGGCGACACGCTGGACGCCGGCGAACGCGGCGACGTTGTTGGTGGCGTGGTGCAGAACGGTGCCATGCCGGACACGATCACGATCACGCAGACCGCCTACAACGGCGAAGAAACCGTGTTCATGGTCCGTCCGGTCGTGACGCTGCAGAACTTGTCGGGCGGCGAAGCTGCTGCCATCACCGTGACCAATGTGTCGCAACACGAAGTCGAACTGCTCGACTTCGACGGCCGCAATGGCGAACTGAACGAGACCAACGTCCTGTTCTGGGGCCAGGAAGCCATCAGCCGCGCCGAGCTGTCCACCGCCAAGAACGCCGGCGACACGCTGACGGGCACGGAAGCCTTCGTCGTTGACGTTGGCGCCGACAATCTGCAAGCCACGGTCTTCGGTACCTCGACCGCGATCATCAACAACACCGCCACCAACGCGCCGCTTGCCAGCATCGCGAACGGCTGGTCGGTGCACGGCGATGACTTCCTGATCGGCGGCAACGGCCTCGACACCATCAACGGTGGCACGGGCGACGACCGCGTCGAAGGCTCGATCGGCGGCAACGGCACGTCCACCTGGGACACGCTGGACGGCGGCAAGAACTTCTACGCCGTTCAAGTGCTGGGCGAGTCGCAAGCCCGCGTCTATGTGCTGAACAAGTGGGAAGCCGCGAACCCGACTCAGGTCACCGCACTGCAAGGCCTCGTCATCTCTTCGATCACCTTGATCGACCAGAACGAGTCCGGCACGGGCGTGTCCAGCGGCGTGTTCGATGACACCCTGCAGTTCTCGCAAAAGCTGTTCACGCCTGGCGTGACCCGCTTCACCGTGACGCTGGACAACTTCACGCTGACCGGTGGCGTGGTCGAGCTGCGCAATGACGGCGCGGGCACCGTGGGTGTGGACACCGACGGCAACGGCACCATCGACAACTGGACTCGCTTCACCAACTTCGAGAACGTGCGCACGGTCTCGGGCGTCGGTAACGCGGTGGCAGGTGACGGCCAGGGCAACGACACGCTGAACGTGGCGGCCATGTCGTCGGCGACCACGGGTGCCAACGGCGTTCTGTACAACCTGACGAACGACACGATCGCCCTGGGCGGCAACGTCGGCGCCAACATGGCTCCCGGCGAAGTGCGCGTGAGCACCAACGCTCACGAAAGCCTGACCCGTCCGGCCCAGTCGCACTTCGATGACGCGCAATCGCTGGTCATCAAGGTCGACGGCGTCGAAAGCGTCATTGGCGGTACCGGCGACGACCTGTTGGTCATCGACGAGACCGAAGCGGCCAAGAACAACACCTTCACGGGTGACCTCGGCGATGACCGCATCGAGTACCTGAACAACTACAACGCTGGCGCCAACGAGCCTCTGGCCCAGCCGACCGTCACCATCAAGGTCGACACGGTTGCCGCCTCCCTTGGTGGTACCGACACCGTGACGATGACCGCTGGCCGTGTCGGCACGACCATCGCCACCGACACGCTGAACGGCGTCGAATTCATCACCCTGAATTCGTTCACCGCGGCTGGTTCGCGTGAGAACGACGTGCTGGACGTGACCGCGCTGGCCACGGGCGCGATCGTGAACTTCACGAACGGCACCATCCGTGCCTCGGACAATACCCTCCACCTGACCGTGGAAGGCGTTGAAGAAATCGAGAACGTCTGGGGCGCTGGCGGCAGCGACACCGTGATCGTTGGCGACGTCGATGTCATGGGTACGAACCAGCGTTCGGACACGGCGACCGATGCTCTGGCCAACACGCTGGACGCGGACCTGCAACTGGCCACGTTCGTCGACTTCGACACGCTCGTGAACCCCGGCGTTACGAACACCCGCAAGGCGTTCGCATCGCAGACCACGCTGGAGATCGAAGGCGCGGTCAACCAGAAGCAGTTCACGTTCGACCTGAACAAGAGCGGCACGGCAAGCGACACCGACACGGTGGACTACAGCGCGACGAACGACAACATCGCTGTCGTCGTCGAGCTGGATGCCACCAAGCCGAACCAGTTCGTGCTCGTTGACGGTGACGGTGCGACGTTCTTCGACGCCACCGGCGACCTGGAAGAAGCGGGTGACCGCGTCGACCAGCTGGTGTCCGTTGAGCGCATCGTCGCGTCGCAAGGTGAGTCCGTGCTCGACCTGAGCGCTTCGACCAAGGGTCTTGAGATCAAGTGGAGCGCGTTCGACGTGGCCAACCAAGTGGCCTCGCTCGACCGCGACGTCTACTCGGTGCGTATCTCCGACCTGTCGACGGCCAGCCCCCTGCAGCGCACGTTCCTCGAGTACCGCGATGCGGGCCTGAGCGCGACGACGACGCAGGCCAAGGCGACCTGGAGCCGCGTGGAAGGCAGCGACAACGCCGAAGTGTTGATCCTGAACAGCGCCCATTCGACGGACAACAACACGTTCAACCTGCGCGGCGGTGCCAACCAGGTCAAGTACAACGAGTTGACCCGCTCGATCACGACGACGCTGTCGGTGGTGGACTTCAGCGTTGCTGCTCCGCTGGGCACCGTGGCCACCGGCTACGCCCCTTCGCTGTATGGCAATACCAACCCGGCTGCTGCCACCCAGCAGAACGGCACGGTCATGGCGATCACGCAGTTCCAGGACGGCAACAGCGCGGCGCTGGCAGGTGGCGGCACCCACGTGGTGACCAGCTACACGGCCAACAACGGCATTGCCACCGGTTCGCTGCGCATTGCGGCATCGCAGGACGCGGAGGACACCCTTGAGTTGAGCGGCGACGCCAGCAAGCTGTTCCTGCTGTCGGAAGCCGGCACGGTCGACAACCAGATCACGGTGAAGCTGGGTTCGGGTTCTGCCCTGAACTCGGTGATCCTGACGGGTTACGAGCGTCTCTCGGATGCCGCCTCGAACGACGTCTATGACTTCGGTTCGCTCACGAACTCTGCGGTCGCTCTGGATCTGATCGACAACGGTGCCGATGACCACGACACGGTGAAGGTCGACGCGACGGCCATCGGTTTCAATGGCGCCGCCGCCAATGAAATCAGCCTGGCCGCGATCAATACCTCCGTGGCGCTGGCCCCGGCCGGCTTTGACTTCGACGTGCTCGACGTCACCAAGGTCAACAGCAACACGCTGACGACGCTGACCGGCACCGCCGGTGCGACGGACGAAGTTGTGATCGGTGCGATCAACAACATCACCTCCGCCTTGCTGTTCGAAGCGGTGGTGCTGACCCAGGCCACCGTTACCGAGAACGGCACGACCTACGTGCTGAACACGACGGGCAACAGCGTGACCGCTGGTGCGAAGAGCATCGCTCTGACCGACGGGGCCAACACGCTGAGCTTCAGCGGCACGGTCCTGGAACAGCCTGGCGCGCCGACGTTCCTGCGTGCTGCCACTGACCTGAACGCCACCTCCGGCGTGACGGTGACCGTGGTCGGCAACGAGAACGTGAACATCACCGGTGGCAACGGAGCCGACACCATCACCGGCAACGGTGGCAATGACGTTCTCCGTGGCGGATCGGGCAACGACACGCTGAATGGTGGCGTGACGGCTGCGCAAGCTCCGGTCCTGACCGTGACGATCAACGGCGTGGGCACCACCAGCGGGACGGCTGGCGGCAACGGTACGCTGACGGTGGCTGGTGTCACGCTGACGACCGCTGTGGCTCCGGCGACGGAACTGGAGATCTCGGAGAACGCGGATGCCGACCAGATCGGTGCTGCTTTCGCCGCGGTCAGCCTGGCCACCTGGCGCACGGCGCTCGACGCTGCGGGTCTCGACACTGCTGAAGCAAACACGCTGACTGCAGTGGCGTACAACGCGACTTCGAATGCGCTGACGTTCACGTTCAGTACTGCTTCCGGAGCGCAAACGATCACCGCTGCCGACTTGACTGGCGCCAACACGCCTGCCGCCGGTGGTGACGCGACGTTGAGCTCCAGCGAAGCAGCGACCGGCTTCGTCGGTCAGGTTGAAAGCCAGGACCGGTACGTGTTCGAAGCGACTGCCGCGTTGAATGGCGTTGATACGATCAACAACTTCAACAACACCAGTGTTGCGCTCACGGATGACACCCTCGACTTCCGTGCCTTCCTCGGCGCGGCATCGAACGTTGGCGGTGCCGCAGACTTCGCTGCAGGCTTGGATTTGACTGGCGCTGCAAACGTCGGTGTGGTCTTCAACAAGGCCACTTTGACCGCAGCAGACGTGCAGCTCGCTGCCGCTGCCGGAAAGATCGCCTTGGAAGACAACGGCAAGGCCGTGGTCCTCGTGACTGCCGATACGGATGGTGTGGCGGGTGGTCTGGACACGACCAACAACGCGTACTCGGTGTACTACATCGAAGACACGAACGCTGGCGCTGGCCAAACCTATGTTGTCACCCTGGTGGGCACCATCAACAGCAGCACCGAACTGAACGCTGCTGACCTGGTTGACGGCACGGACGCTTTCGTCTAATCGCCGTAGAAGGACGCCCGCGCAGGCGGGCGGTACTTCTTTGATCTAAGAGCCGCCTCCGGGAAACCGGAGGCGGCTTTTTCTTTAGGTTTCCTGGTAGCGCGCACTCGGGATGAACGTCGCTCCGTAGGAGAAGCGGACCGCTAACCCAACGGCAGCGATGTCGCAGTCCACAGCGGAACCAGAGGACACCGATGGCAAAGCACCCCGCTCGAGGAACAGAAATCCGATGTGGGGCCGCGTTGCGAGTAGAAAGCCGTCGTACCGCCGGCGCTTTCAGGCCAGCACGGGAGTTCTGGTGATGCGCATCACAAGCACCGGCGAAGGAAATCACCAGAATGCGTACTACACATTCCCCTTAAGCACGATCTCATCATGCCTCCGTCGCTTCTATCCGCCGACTGCCCGGTGCCCCGCGGTACGCGTACCCTGCCGCCTGTGCTGAAGGAGGAGGCGCGTAGCTTGCGTGTTAGGCCGCCTGAGGTTGCCCGGCGCTCACAGCCGGGCAAGGACTTTCTCCAGCGCCTGCGCGAAGCCGGCCTGTGAAGCGATGCAATGTGCCCGGTGCGCGGCCGGCTGCTCCGGTATCCTGGGTCGACTAGAATTCCGCGCTCCGAATTCGCGTAGCCCGCTGAGCGGCGTGCGCCGAGCGCGCAGCGAATCAGCCCCGTATTTCATTCCACCGGGGCTTTCTCCCACTCCTCACAAACGACTTCCATGGCAAACAAGCAATACGTCTTCAGCGACCGCATCGTCGGTCTGTCGGTCCAGAACGGCCTGGTGCGCATCGACCTCGCCGCCATTGCCGGTGCGGCCAAGACCAAGGAAGGCAAGGACGGCCTGAAGATGGACATCACGCACCAGCTGGTGATGCCGCTCGACGCGTTCATGAACGGTTTCGCCATGCAGCAAAAGCTGGTGCAGGAACTCGTCGCCCGCCAGCAGAAGCGCGGCAAGGGAAAGGCGGCGGCCGAACAAGCCGAGGCTCCGGCGTCGGCCTGACGTCAAAGCATTTGATTCAAGGCCCTGGCTGACCCCAGCCAGGGCCTTTTGACGCCATGCTCCAGAACCTCAGCGTTCGATACGACCCGCTGGAAGACCGGCTGCTCTTGCGCTTCGTGCACAGGGTTGAGTCGGGCGCCGTCGAGCATTGGTTGCACGTGACGCGGCGGGTATGTGCGTTGTGGCGGCAGGACCTACAGGCGATGGTGGACATGTCCGCCGAACTCCCGTCGCGCATGGACCGAGCGGCCCAGGCCGCGGTCTCCGCTGCGCACCACCAAGTGCAATCGAGCCAGGTGCCCGTGCGGACCGAGCCGGCGCCCGCGGAAGAGGCCAGGCAAGTCAGCCCGCTGCTGGTGACGGAAGTGACCTGCGGCCGGCGCCGCAGCGACGGCCGCTGGGTCGTCAAGTTTGGCTTGAAGGACCGCGCGCCCCTGGCCTTGGTGCTGTCGAACCCGACCCTGCACGCGCTGGTGGATGCCATCTCTCGCCGGGTCCAGGTGGCCGGGTGGGCATTGCCCGCCATCGCAGCGGAAAAGCAAGCGGCCGATCGGCCACCCGCAGCACCGCTGCACTGAAGGTGCGCCGGGCCGCGCGGCTCGCGCGTTAGCAGCTGAAAACAGGCTTGACTTCATATAGGAGTCTACCTACAGTCCGCCTCCTATATGAACTCCGTGGTCCGCGTGCTGCTCGACCCCGCGCCGCAGCAAGCACAGCGGCTGGCGGAGCTCCAGCATGCCTTTGCCGCGGTCTGCAACGCGCTGGCACCGCTGGTGCAGCAAACCCGGTGCTGGAACCGGGTGGCGCTGCACCACATGGCCTACAAGCAGCTGCGGCAGCAGTTCCCGGACATCGGTTCGCAGATGGTCTGCAACGCCATCTACTCGGTCTCCCGCTCATGCCGTCTCGTCTACCAGCATCCGCAGAGTCCATTCAACCTGGCTCGTTTAGGCGACAAGCCGTTGCCGCGGCTGCACTTCCTCCCCCAGTCGCCGGTGTACTTCGATCGCCACACCCTCAGCATCAAGGACGGGCAGGTCTCGATGTACACGCTGGACGGCCGCATGCGCTTCCAGATCAACCTGACGCCGGAAGACGAGCAGCGCTTTCGCAACGAGAAGCTGCGAGAGATCGTGCTCAGTGCCAAGGCGACGCGCTTCCAGCTGAGCTTCCATTTCGCGCAACTCGAAGACGCGATCCCGGACCAGGCCGACGACGCTGACGCCGCGACCCGCGCCGAACTGCCCGAGTACGTGCTCGTCACCAGCGACGACCAGCTGCCCGCGATCACCACGTCCGCTGTCACGCCCGCCGCCATGTCCGCCGTCACGCCCGCTACAACGCCCTCCGCCGACACCACCCGCCCATCGCCATGAAACCACCCGTCCGCGGCCCTGCGCCGCCCTCTCCACTCCGCCAGGCGCTGGTCGACCAGCGTGACCGCTTCAAGCAGGCGTCCTGGATCAGCCTGGCCACCGGCCTGCTGGCGCTGGCGCCATCGTGGTTCATGTTCGAGGTCTATGGACGGGTGCTGAACAGCCGCAACGCCTACACGCTGGCGATGCTGCTGCTGATGGTGATGGGCGTCTACATCGTGATGGAGCTGCTTGAGCTGGTGCGCGCCCGCGTGCTGCACCAGGCCGCCGATGCCATCGACCGGCGCCTGCGCCCGATGCTGTTCAACGTCACCTTCGAGGCCAACCTGCGCAAGATGCCGGGCGGCACGACGCAGGTCTTCACCGACCTGCGGACGCTGCGCGAGTTCATCGGCACGCCGGCGATCACGTCGGTGATGGACATTCCGTCGGCGCTGATCTGCCTGGTGCTGCTGTTCATGCTGAGCCCGTGGCTGGGCGTGCTGGCGCTGGTGGGCGCGTTGCTGCAGGTGGGCCTGGCGGTGTTGACCGAGCGCCGCACGATGCCGCTGCTGACCGAGGCGCAGCAGGCCAGCATCCAGGCCCAGAGTTATGCCGGCCACACGCTGCGCAACGCCCAGGTGATCGAGTCGATGGGCATGCTGGGCCAGGTTCACCGGCGCTGGATGCGCCTGCAGCGCACCTTCCTGGCCAAGCAGGCCGAAGCCTCTGATTACGGCGGCCTCAACGCCACAGCAGCCAAGCTGATCCAGATGATGCAGAGCTCGCTGCTGCTGGGCGCGGCCTGCTGGCTGATGCTGCACAACCAGCTCTGGGGCGGGGCGGGCATGGTGATCGTCGCGTCCATCCTGGGCGGGCGCGTGTTGGCGCCGCTGGCGCAGTTGGTGACTCACTGGCGGCTGGTGGTGGGCGTGCGCGACTCGTACGCGCGGCTGAACCAGCTGCTGGGCAAGTACGTCGAGCCCGAGCCGGCGATGCCGCTCCCGGCACCCAAGGGCGTGCTGAGCGTCGAAGGCCTGCTGGCCGGCGCGCCGGGCAGCCCGACGCCGATCCTGAAGAACGTGAGCTTCGCCGCGCGGCCGGGCGAGGTGGTCGGCGTCATCGGGCCGTCGGCCTCGGGCAAGAGCACGCTGGCCCGGCTGCTGGTCGGCATCTGGCCGGCCGCTTCGGGCAAGGTGCGGCTGGATGGCGCGGACGTGCATGGCTGGAACAAGGCGGAACTGGGCCCGCACCTGGGCTACCTGCCGCAGTTCGTCGAGCTGTTCGACGGCACCGTGGCCGAGAACATCGCCCGCTTCGGCAAGGTCGACATGGACAAGGTCAAGGAGGCGGCCCGCCAGGTCGGCATGACCGAGATCATCGAGGCCCTGCCGCAGGGCTACGACACCCGCATCGGCGACGAGGGTGCGGTGCTGTCCGGCGGCCAGCGCCAGCGCCTGGGCCTGGCGCGCGCCGTCTATGGGGACCCGGCCTTCCTGGTGCTCGACGAGCCGAACTCCAGCCTGGACGAAGCCGGTGAGCGCGCGCTGCTGCAGTTGCTGATGAACCTGAAGGCGCGCGGCGCCACAGTCGTCGTCAACACCCACCGCACGACGCTGATGCCGGCGATCGACCGCTTGGTGGTGCTGAACGATGGCCAGGTGGTCTTCTTCGGGCCGCGCGACGAGGTGATGGCCGCCCTGAAGAAAGCCAACGAGCAAGCGCAGAACCAGATGCGCGCTGCTGCCGCGGCCGCGCGCCCGGCTGCCGCTGCCGCCATTCCCAGGAGTCCCGCATGAGTACCCAGAGCCTGACGGCCGGCGCCCTGCCGGCCCCGGCCACCACCACCGGCGAGGCGTCACGCCGTGGTGGCAATCTCTTCACGCGCAGCGCCCTCGGCCGCACGCTCTACAGCTTCCGGCGCGAGTTCATCTGGGTCGCCGTCTTCGGTTTCTTCGCCAACCTGCTGCTGCTGACGCCGACGCTGTACATGATGCAGGTCTTCGACCGCGTGATGGCCAGCGGCAGCGAGTACACGCTGGCCGCGCTGACGCTGTTCATGGTGGTCTTCTTCGGCGTGATGGCGTTTGCCGAATGGGCGCGCTCGCGCCTGCTGGTGCGGGCCGGCGCGCGCTTCGACCAGGCGCTGAATGCGCAGGTCTTCAATGCCAGCTTCGAGACCAGCCTCAACGGCAACTCGCGCAACCAGCTGCAGGCCTTCAACGACCTGACCAACCTGCGCCAGTTCCTCACGGGCAACGGCATCTTCGCGCTGGTGGACATGCCGTGGACGTTCGTCTACATCGGTGTGCTGTTCCTGATGCACCCGTGGCTGGGATGGGCCTCGATCCTGTTCGCCATCGTGATGCTCGCCATCGCCATCATCGGCAACCGCCTCAACGCGAAGCACTTCGAGCGCGTGCAGGACGGCCAGATGGAATCGATGGCCTACCTGCAAAGCAAGCTGCGCAATGCCGAGACGGTGGAGGCGCTGGGCATGCTGGGCAACCTGCGCCGCCACTGGCTCGCGATCCAGGAACGCCTGGGCCACACGCTGCACGGCGCCCACGAAAGCGCGCACCGCCTGCAGGCCACGACCAAGTTCGTGCAGTACGCGCAGCAGTCGCTGATGCTGGCGCTGGGCGCGCTGCTGGCGATCGACGGCCAGATCAGCGCCGGCGCGATGATCGCCTGCAATGCGCTGATGGGCAACGCGCTGCGCCCGATCAGCATGGTGGTGCAGACCTGGAAGCAGTTCGTCGACATGCGGCAGTCGTATGGCCGCCTGGAGAAGCTGCTGGAAACCAACCCGCCCCGCGAAGCCACGCACGTCGGCGACGAGGTGGCCGGCCAGGTCAGCCTGCGCCAGCTGGTGGCCACGGCGCCCGGCCGCGAGGCGCCGATCCTGAAGGGCCTGGACCTGGACTTCAAGGCCGGCGAGGTGGTGGCGATCATCGGCCCCTCGGGCGCCGGCAAGTCCACGCTGGCCCGCTGCATCGTCGGCATATGGCCGGATGTGAGCGGCCAGGTGCTGCTCGACGGCCACCCGATCTCCGAATGGTCGCGCGAGGCGCTGGGGCCGCACATCGGCTACCTGCCGCAGGACATCGAATTGTTCGACGGCACCATCGCCGAGAACATCGGCCGCTTCGGCGAGGTGTCGCCCGACCTGGTGATCCAGGCCGCCACCCGCACCGGCATCCACGACATGATCCTGCGCCTGCCCAAGGGCTACGACACGCCGATGGGCGAGGCCGGCGGCATGCTCTCGGGCGGCCAGCGGCAGCGCATCGGCCTGGCGCGCGCCATCCTCGGCGACCCGGCGCTGGTGGTGCTGGACGAGCCGAACGCCAACCTCGACGACGTGGGTGAGGCGGCCCTCGTGCGCACCGTGCGCGAGCTGAAGGCGCGCGGCAAGACCGTTTTCATGATCGTGCACCAGCAGCACCTGCTCGCTGCGGCCGATCGCGTGCTGGTGCTGGAAAACGGCCAGGTCTCGCGCTTCCTTCCGGTCGTGGTGCAGCCCGCCGTCGCCCAACCCGCCCAAAGCTGAAACGAATCACAGGTGTTCCCATGACTTCCATTCCTGCCGCCGGTACGCCCGGCCAAAGCGGCGCCGTCACCGACGTCGACGACATCGAGCTGAAGACCGACACCAAGCCGGTCATCCGCCTCGGCTTCTGGGTGCTGGTGGTCGGCTTCGGCCTGTTCCTGCTGTGGGCCGCCTTCGCGCCGCTGGACGAAGGTGTTTCGGCACCGGCCACCGTGTCGGTCGAGACACGGCGCAAGACGGTGTCGCACATCCAGGGCGGCGTGGTCGAGAAGCTCAACGTCAAGGAAGGGGCGGAGGTGAAGGCCGGCGACGTGCTCGTCGTGCTGGACGACGCCACCACCAAGGCCGCTTATGAAGCCATCCGCCAGAACTACCTGGCCCAGCGCGCCTTCGAAAGCCGCCTGATGGCCGAGGTGTCCAACGCGTCCAGCATCACGTTCCACCCCGACCTGTTGGCGGCCGACAAGGACCCGGTGGCGCAGCAGCACCGCGCGGTGCAGCAGCAGCTGTTCAATTCGCGCAGGGCCGCCCAGGCGGCCGAGATTTCCGCGGCGCGCCAGGCCATCACCGGCCTGGAAGGCCAGATCGCCGGCATGCAGCAGATGCTGGAGAGCCGCAGGACGCAGGCGTCGATCCAGTCGCGCCAGCTCGCCAATGTGCAGGGCCTGGCCGAAGAGGGCTTCGCGCCGCGCAACCAGGCGCTGCAGATGGAACAGGCGCAGGCCGAGCTGCGCACCTCGCTGGCCGACCTGCAGACCAACATGCAAAGGGCGCAGAACGCGATCGCCGAGACCCGCTTGCGCATCGCCCAGCGCGAGCAGGAGTACGTGAAGGAAGTGTCGGGCCAGCTGGCCGAGGTTCGCCGTGAAGTGCAGGCCAACCAGGAGCGCCTGGTCGCCATCACGACCGACCTGGGCCGCACGCAGATCCGCGCCCCGGTGGCCGGCCAGGTCATCGGCCTGGCGCTCGGCGGCGCCGGTGCGGTGGTCACGCCCGGCCAGCGCCTGATGGACATCGTGCCGCGCGGCGAATCGCTGCTGCTGGACGCCAAGGTGCCGCCCAACGTGATCGACCGCGTCAAGGTGGGCGAAGACGTGGAAGTGCGCTTCTCGGCCTTTGCGGACGCACCGCAGCTGGTCGTGATGGGCAAGGTCGTGTCGCTGTCCGGCGACGCGGTGTCCGAGCAGGTCGGCAACGGCCTGATCACCTACTACCTGGCGCGCGTCGAGTTGACGCCCGAGGGCCGCAAGGCGCTGGGCGACCGCAACATGCAGCCCGGCATGATGGCCGAAGTGCTCATCAAGACCGGTGAACGCTCGCTGCTGACCTACCTGCTGCACCCGCTGCTCAAGCGCGTGGCCGCAGCCATGACCGAGGAGTGAGCATGTCCCGAGACGCCCACGATCTGCGGCACCGATGCCGCATGCCGTCCGGCCTGCGCCGTGCCGCGGTGGCGGCGCTGCTGGCCGCCGGCGGCCTGTGCAGCGCGCTGCCGGCCGCTGCGATGAGCTTTGCCGAAGTGGTGGCGGCCGCGCGCGCCAACGACGCGCAGTACCGCGCCGCCGGACATGACCTGCAGGCGGCGCAGCTGGGCGTGCCGATCGCGCGGTCGGCGCTGCTGCCCTCGGCCAACATGACCTTCTCGCGCTCCGAGGTCTCCGGTTCGCGCCAGTTCTACAACTCGCAGAACCAGGAAGTGAAGGTGCAGGTGGACTATGCGTCGCCGCAGTCGGCGCTGAACCTGCGCCTGCCGCTGTGGAACCAGGAAGCGCGTGCCCGCTACGACCAGGCGCAGGTGCAGGCCGAGAGCGCGGCATCGATCTACCGCTCGCGCGGGCTCGAGCTGATCGACCGCACCGGCACGACCTACCTGCAGGTGCTGCTGGCGCATGACGCGCGCACGCTGGCCGAGACCCAGCTGGTCGCGCTGAAGGGCCAGCTCACGCGGTCCGAGCAGCGCTTCAAGCGTGGCGAGGGCACGCGCACCGAGCAGGCGCTGGCGCAGGCCGCAATGGACGTGGCGCGCGTGCGCCTGTTGGAGGCCGAGGAAGCCATCGAGCTGTCGCGCCGCAACCTGAAGCGCCTGACCGGCCGCGATACACCGCCGCTGAACCAGTTGCCGGCCGACTTCATCCCCACCCCGGTGGTGCCCGACCGCCTGGGCGAGTGGCTGGAGCTGGCGGAGCGCAACAGCCCGACGCTGCAGGCGCGGCAGCAGCAGCTGCTGGCGGCCAAGTTCGGCGTCAAGCGCCAGCAGGCCGGCCACATGCCGCGGGTCGACCTGGTGGCCAGCATCTCGCGCAACGAGAACGAGTCGCTCACCAACCTGGGCCAGACCTCGGTGCTGAAGTCGATGGGCGTGCAGGTCAACGTGCCGCTGTACAGCGGCGGCGGTGTCGATGCCAGCGTCAAGCAGGCACTGGCCGACCAGGCCCGGGTCGAGGAAGAAGTGCGCGTCGAGCGCGAGGCGATGCAGTTCGAGCTGCAGCGCAACTTCCAGCTCGTGGCCTCCGGTCCCGAGAAGATCAAGGCCTACTTCGAGGCGGTCGAGTCCAACGCGGTCGCCTACAAGGGTTCGGTGCGCGCCCAGGAAGCCGGGCTCGCGACCACCGCCGACGTGCTGGACGCCCAGGCGCGGCTCTACAGCGCCCAGCGCGACCTGGCGCAGGCGCGCTACGACTACCTGCAGGCCCGGCTGCGCCTGATGGCCTTTGCCGGCCAGCCGATGGAAGAGATCGTCAGCGAGGTCGACCGCCATTTGTCGGTCGCGCCGGCTGCCAAGCAGTGACACCCACCATGAACGCCATGACCAAGTCCTCCATCGCCCGACGCGCGGCACCCGTTGCCGCTGCGGCATTGCTGTCCCTGCTGGCCTCGTGCGGTGGGGGTGGCGATTCGGGGTCGGCCGTATCGAACATGACCGTGACCGCAACCGGCGGTCTGGTGGGATATGGTAAGAACATATCGCTCAATGTCAGCGGCAGCGGACTGAACTCGGGCGTCAATGCCGCGATCGAGCCCGGATGCTTCACGATGGCGCGCGGAGCAACCAGCGAAGGCTCGATGACCTTCAGCTGCCGACTGCTCGCCGTTGGCGACTTGCGAGTCCGTGTGCGTACTGCCGAGGGTAAGGAACTGGCCACGCTGCGCCTGGAAGTGGAAGCGCCTCGCGTGGAGTTCACCGCGAAGCAGAACGCGACGGAGGGCAAGTTCGTCGTCGAACTCGATCCCAATAACGCACCCAAGACCGCCGAGAACTTCATGGTGTACGTCAACACCGGCAGTTGTTGGTACAAGGACCGGTTGTTCCACCGCGTGATTCCGGACCGCCTGGTTCAAGGGGGTGGCTTCATCGCCGGCCTGCAGCCGGCACCGGGTGTAGCTGCAGCCATTCCGCTCGAATCGCAGAACGGGCTGAAGAACCTGCGCGGCACCATCGGCATGGCACGCCAGAGCGAACCGAACACGGCGACCTCCCAGTTCTACATCAACGTGAAGGACAACCCGGACTTCGATTACGCCAGCGATGCCCAGCCCGGCTACGCTGTATTCGGCAAAGTCGTATCGGGCATTGAGACCGTGGACCTGATCAGCAAGGTGCCGACGATGAGCAAGGGTGACGCGTTCCCAGATGCCCCGATCGACAACGTCGTGATCACCGCCTGCTCGCAGATCCGCTGACCCGCATGCGCTGGATGGTGGACCACCTGTCGCTGGCCTGGCCGCTGGCCAAGCGCGACATCCTTGCCCGCTACCGTGGCAGCGTGGCCGGCCTCGGCTGGGCGCTGCTGGCGCCGATCGCGATGGTTGCGGTCTACACGGCGGTGTTCCAGGGCGTCTTCCGCGCCCGCTGGGGCCAGGGCGCCGTGGAACTGACGAGCAGCAGCTACGCCGCCCGCGTCTTCGCCGGCCTCATCGTCTTCACCGCGGTGGCCGATGCCGCCGGCCGCGCGACGCGGCTGATGGCCGAGAACGCGAACCTCGTGAAGCGGGTCGTGTTTCCGCTGGAGCTGCTGTGCGTCGCGCTGGTGATGCAGATCGCGGTGCACACGGCGCTGCAGATGCTGGTGCTGGCCGCGCTGCTGGTCGCCACCGGCGTCGGGCCGTCGTGGTCCTGGCTGGGGCTGCTGGTGGCCTGGCCGTGGATCATCGCGCTGCAGCTGGCGCTGGCCATCGGCCTGGCAGCCCTCGGCTGCTACCTGCGCGACCTGCAGCACATCGTGCCGCTGGTGATGTCGGGCCTGCTGTTCCTGTCGCCGGTGTTCTATCCGACCTCCGCCGCACCCGCGCAACTGCGCTGGCTGCTGCAGCTGAACCCGATCTCCGCACCGATGGAACTGACCCGCGCCGCCTGGTTCGGCGAGCCCTTCGCCTGGGGCCCGGCACTGTGGCCGCTGGCGGGGGTGGTGATCGCGCTGGTCGCCGCGCACGCGCTCTTCCTGCGCCTGCGGCCCGGTTTCGCCGACCTGGTGTGACGATGGACAGCGACGTCGTCATCGACCTGGCCCGGGTCAGCAAAAGCTATTCGCTCGAACAACGCCCGCTGCGCCGCCTGTGGCGGCAGCTGGCCGGCCACGTCGACCACGGCCGCCAGCACCACGCGCTGCGCGACGTGGACCTGCGCATCCGGCGCGGCGAGTCGGTGGGCATCATCGGCCGCAACGGCGCCGGCAAATCAACGCTGCTGCAGCTGGTCTGCGGCGTGCTGGACCCGACGCGCGGTACGCGCAAAGTACGCGGCCGAATCGCGGCGCTGCTGGAGCTGGGCGCCGGCTTCAACCCCGAGCTGAGCGGGCGCGAGAACGTGCGTCTGAACGGCCCGCTGCTGGGCCTGAGCGGCGCCGAGATCGAGCGCCGCATGGACGGCATCATCGATTTCGCCGGCATCGGCTCCTTCATCGACCAGCCGGTGCGCAGCTACTCCAGCGGCATGTTCGTGCGGCTGGCTTTCTCGATGGCGACCAGCGTCGAGCCCGACATCCTGGTGATCGACGAGGCGCTGTCGGTCGGCGACGGCGCCTTCGCCCGCAAGTCCTTCGAACGCATCATGGCGCTGAAGGAGCGTGGCGCGACCATCCTGTTCTGCTCGCACTCGCTGTTCCAGGTCGAGCAGCTGTGCACGCGCGCGCTGTGGCTGCACGACGGGCAGGTGCGCTTCGACGGGCTATCGCACCAGGCCGTCGTCGAATACAACGCGTGGGAAGGGCGGGCCAGCAACGGCGCGGCCGACGAAGCGCCGGTCGCGCACCGCTTCGACAGCCCGTCTGCCACGCTGCTGGACGTGCGGCTGAAGCGCGACCCGCTCGACCAGCCCTACCGCAGCGGTGTCGACGACCTGGAGCTGGCCATCCACTTCCGCAGCGATCCGGCCATCCCCTGCCCGACGCTGGGCGTGATGCTGTATGCCGCGGACGGGCGGCCGGTCAGCAGCGCCGGCAGCTGGCTCGACGGCGTGCAGTTCCAGCGCGATCCCGCGGGCGAGGTGCGCACGACGCTGCGCTTTCCCGCGCTGCCGCTGCTGAAGGGGCGCTACACCGTCTCGGCCTACGTGCTGTGCGACCGCGCGATCAATGTGTATTCGGCGGCCGAGCGCATCCTCGACTTCGAGGTCGTGCAGGACGGCGTGATGCAGGGCGTGGTTGCGCTGCCAAGGCAGTGGACGCAGGCGGCGTGATGGACACCGCATCGCCGCTTGTCGCCACTTCGGTGGCCGTGGACGACACCGTGAACGGCAGCGCCGCGAGCGAGCTTGCATTCGGTCCCGGCGATGCCGCTGCGCTGCTGGCGGGGCCGGCGCATGCACCGGTCCATGCCTTGGCGCTGCAGGGCTTGGTCGGGGCGCTCGGCCCGCTCGTGCTGCTCGACGCGGCCGAACCCTGGCTCGCGCCGGGCCCGGCCCGGCTGATGCTGGACGACCGCTTCACGCTGCGCCGGGCGCCGGCCCCCGAGGTGCAGCCGCCGCTGCTGGACAGCCTGCTGGCGCTGGCCGCCCGCTGCGGCTGGCTCCTGTCCGGGCCGGTGCATCAGCAGGCGGAAAGCGACGGCCTGCACGCCCGTTGCCGCCTGGTCCTGCAACGGGACGAGACGCCGCCGGCACGCCTGCATGCCACCGGCCTGGCCGACGCCGAGCCGATGCGGCGCCTCTTCGCCGACATCTTCGGCCATGCGATGCCCGAAGCGCACTGGCAGTGGAAGTACGGCGGTGGACGCGGCCGCGGTGTCGCCATAACGCGTGAGGGACGCATGCTGGCCCACTACGGCGGCACCACGCGCCAGGTGCTGTGGCAGGGCCGCCCGGCGCAGGCCTGCCAGGTCTGCGACGTGATGGTGGCGCCGGAGGCCAACCGCGCGCTGGTCCGCAAGGGGCCGATGCACCAGGTGTCCGCCACCTTTCTCGAGGAACACCTCGGGTGGGGCGGCTCGCATGCGCTGGCCTACGGCTTCCCGAGCGACCGCCACCATGTGCTGGCTGAGCGCCTTGGGCTCTACATCGGTGTCGACAGCATCCACCGCGCCAGCTGGCCCGCGGCGGCGCAGCCCATCGATGGCTGCACCGAGGCGTTGGGCGAAGCCGATTTGCGCCCGGGCGGACGCCGTGTCGCCGCCGTCGCGCGGTTGTGGCAGGCGATGGCCGGCGCGCTGCGCGAGCAGATCGTCGGCGTGCGCGATGCCGGCTGGCTGCGCTACCGCTACCTGCAGCGGCCGGGCCTGAGCTACCAGCTGCTGTACCTGCGCCGCCGCTGGACCCGCCGGCCCGTCGGCGTGGTGGTGCTGCGCCTGCACGAACGGCACGCGGAGGTGCTGGACCTGGTCGCCGACCCGGCCGACTTCGGTGCCCTGATCGCCCTGGCGCGCAGCCAGGCGGCGCAGGCCGGGCTGGAGCGCCTGGACTGCTGGATCACCCAGTCGCAGCTGCACCGGCTGAGCGGCATCGATACAGCGGCTTGCAGCACGATGCCGGTCGGCATCACCGTGCCGGCCAACGTCCACACCCCGGGGCCGGTGGACGAAGTGCGCGGGCGCTGGTTCCTGCTGGCCGGCGACGCCGATTTCACCTGACGCTCTGACGCCTGAAGTGTGCGGCCATCCGCTTCGACTCCATCATGACGCACGATCCTGCACCCGCCGCCTGGCATCCGCACCCCGAGCATGAGCTGGTCCCGTACCACCCGTCGGCGCTGCATGGGCTGCGCTCTATCCTCGTGCTGGCGCCGCATCCCGACGACGAGGTGTTCGGCTGCGGCGGCCTGCTGGCGCTGGCCGTGGACCAGGGCGTGCAGGTGCACGTGGTGATCGTCAGCGATGGCGCCGCGGGCGGCGATGCCGAGCTGCGCCAGCGCGAATGCCGCGCGGCGGCGCAGGCTCTCGGCTACGCGCGGGCACCGGATGCGTTGCGCCGGACATCGGATGCGCTGCGCTTCTGGGCCTTGCCGGACCGTGGCGTTCGGCCGGACGGCGCGCTCGTCGAGCGCATCCGCGGGCTGGCAGCCGAGGTGGCCGCCGACTGGCTGCTCGCGCCGTCGCCTTTTGAAGTCCATCCCGACCACCTCGCCGTCTGCCAGGCCGCGACCACCGCGGCGGCGACGCTGGCCGACAGTCCGACCCGCCTCGTGTACTACGAGGTCGGCCAGCCGCTGGTTCCCAACCTGCTGGTGGACATCTCGTCCGTCACGCCGCGCAAACAGGCGGCGATGCGCTGCTTCGCCTCGCAGCTCGCGCAGCAGGACTACGGCGAGCACATCGCGGCGCTGAACCGCTACCGCTCCTACACCCTGGGCTCCGGCGTGACGCATGCCGAAGGCTACCGGCTCGTCGCGCCCGGCGCGTCGCTGCAGGACGCCCTCGGCGAAGTTGCCGAGTCGCTGGGCCGCCGCGTTGGCGGACCGCCCGCTTCGCCTGCTGCTGGAGCCTGACAGCGCTGCACGACAATGCGGCCCCCGCGGTTGCTGCGTGCAGCCTGCGGCCAAGCCGCCGCCCCATGAGCTTCACGACCGAGATTCAAACCGACACCACCCCGCCCGCGGCCGCCCTGGATGCGCCGGTGTGCGTGCTGATCCGCAGCGTCGACCGGCCCAGCCTGCCGCAGGCGGTGCACTCGGTGCTGGCACAGACCCATGCACGCACGCGGGTGCGCATCGTCGCCGCCCGCGGCGAACCGCTGCGCCACTGGCCGCCCGCCGGCGCCGAGCCGGACGAGCGTGTCGAGGTGATCGTGGCCGAGCGGCCGCTGCCTCGCGCCGCGGCGGCCAACCGCCTGCTGCAGGACCTGGGCAGCGAGTTCGCGCTGTTCCTCGACGATGACGACTGGCTGCTGCCCGGGCATGTCCAGCGCCTGATGCAGGCCCTGCACGACGCGCCCGGCGCCGTGGCCGCGCACGCCGGCGTGCGCTGCGTCGCCGGCGATCGGGAGGCGCCGCACACGGTGCACGTCTACGACGACGAACTGCAGTGGGCCGACATGCAGCTGCAGAACCGGCTGCCGATCCACGCCGTGCTCTTCCGCCTGTCTGCCGTCGAGCGTGCGCCAGCGCTGCGCTTCGACGAATCGCTGGAGCATTTCGAAGACTGGGACTTCTGGCTCCGGCTGATGGCCCGCGGCGACTTCGTGCGCGTGCCGGGCGTGTCGGCGATCTACTGGATCGACGAGCAGGCCGGTTCCGGCCATGCGGCCCAGGGCAATGCGCTGCGCGCCACGATGCTGCAGCGCCTGGGTGACCGGCAGCTGTCGCGCTGGACCGGTGCCGACATCGCCCGCCTGATCGAAAGCGACGCCGAACGCACGCGGCGGCAGAACGAGCTGCGGCAGCAGCTCGAAGGCCACCTGGACAGTGCGCTGGCGCGGGGGCAGGAACTGGAAGCGGGCCTGGCCGCTTCGATCGGGCGCGGCCACGAGCTGGAGCGCCAATTGGCCGCTGCGCTCGAGCGCGGCCACCACCTCGACATCGCATTGGCTCAGCTGCAGCAGCATGCGCAGGAACTGCGCAGCCATGCCGACGCGGTGGAAGCCGACCGCGAGCGCGTGCAACACGAGCTGGACGCCTTCCGCGCCGAGGCCGCGCTGCTCGCGGCCGTGCGCGAGGAACACCTGCAGCAGATCGCCGGCCTGCATGCCCGCATCGCCGGCATCTACGCATCGACCTCGTGGCGCCTGACCCGCCCGCTGCGCCTGGCTGGACGCGCCATCGCCTGGTGCCGCGCCGGCCGGCCCGCGGTGCTGTGGCGCAACGGCTGGCGCGCCTGCCAGACCGAGATCCGGCGCAAGGGTTTGCTGGGCTTCCTGCGGCGGGCGCCGCAGTACCTGCGCGATGCGCGGCGGCATGCCCGGTCGCTGTCGGTCGACGTCGCGGTACCGGCGGCGAATCCCTTCGCCGCTTCCGTCCAGCGGCCGACGGTGCCACTGCGGCTGCATCCCGAGATCCGCGGCACGGACGAGGTGCTCGACACCTCGGTCTCGGTCGTCATCCCCACGCTCAACGGCGGCGCCGAGCTGGACTGGCTGGTGCGCAAGCTGCTGTCGCAGCGCGCGGTGCGCGCGATCGAGGTGGTCATCGTCGACTCCGGCTCCACCGACGGCTCGCCCGAGCGCGCGCGCGCTGCCGGTGCGCGCGTGATCGACATCCTGCCGTCGGAGTTCAGCCACAGCTACGCGCGCAACCTGGGCGCGCGCCATGCCACCGGCGAGCACCTGCTCTTCATGGTGCAGGACGCCTACCCGATCGGCGAGCTGTGGCTCTACGGCATGCTGCGCTACCTGATCGACCACCGGCCCGAGGGCGTGGTCGCCGCATCCTGCGCCGAGTACAGCCGCAGCGACAGCGATGCGATGTACGACAGCATGATCAACACGCACTACCGCTTCCTGGGCTGCCTGGAAGCGGACCGCATCGGCCGCCACACCGGCGACGACCACATGAGCCTGCGCTCGATGGGCCAGCTGAGCGACGTGTCCTGCCTGATCCCGCGTGAACTCTTCATGCGCCACGGTGGCTACCGCGGCGACTACGCGGAAGACCTGGACCTCGGCATGCGCCTGATCCGCGCCGGCCACCGCATCGCGATGCTGGCCTCGGTCAAGGTCGTGCATTCGCACAACCGGCCGGCCTGGTACTACCTGAAGCGCTCCTTCGTCGACGTGATCTTCCTGGTCGGCCTGTTCGACGACTTCCACTGGCCCGCCTGCGAGTCGCTGCCCGGATTTGCCGCCGGCGTGCGCCAGCTGGCGCACATGCTGTCCGCCTGGCTGCCCGAGCTGGCCCGCCAGCCCGACGGCGAACCCATGGCCGACGCCATCACCCGCTGGATCGGCCAGGCGCGGCAGCAGCCGCTGACCGGCGCGGGCAGCGTGATCGCGCTGGGCGACGCGCGGGTCGACGAGTTCCTGCAGCGCCTGCTGGCCGGCGTGCCCACGCCGTCCGTCGAGGGCGCCGCGGCGCAGGACGAGGCGCGCCGGCTGCTGGACAGCTTCATCGCCCGGCTCGACCACTTCAACCAGTACGCGCTGCAGGTGTACGGCGGCGCCGACGAACGCCTGCGCCGCGAGACCGCCGACGCCGTGCGCAAGACCTTCGCATCGACGATGGGCGCCGCGCTGGCCTACCTGTGGCTGGACCGCAGCCGCCGCCCGGCGGACGACCCCGAGCGGCAGTGGATCGGCCGCCTGCACGATGAACTGAAGGCGGGCGTCTAGGTGCATCCCCAGTACACCCCGGCTCCGTAGCGTTGACAGGCCCCGATGCGCATCCTCTACGTCGTCCACCAGTTCTACCCCGAGTTCGGCAGCGGCACCGAGCGGGTCACGCTCAACCTCGCGCGCATGCCCCGGCGTGCC
>Ga0196963_10000784_pt1 | contig 24814 bp, 23 predicted proteins | sample S1_5metaG_FD_148600 | JGI IMG/M metagenome (GOLD analysis project Ga0196963, IMG submission 148600) | Soil microbial communities from Anza Borrego desert, Southern California, United States - S1_5 | ecosystem: Environmental > Terrestrial > Soil > Desert | place: USA: California | collected...
GTAGTCGAGGTCGGCCGCGGTGTCGCCGGCCTGCACGGTGTAGTTGAAGGTGAGCGTGCTGGTGCCACTGCCGCTGGCGTAGTTGATGACCTGGTCGGTGCCGCCGGTCTCCAGCGTCAGCTGCGGCGTGCCGGTGACGGTGACGGCCTCGCTGAAGCTGACCTGCACGGCGATCACGTCGCCGGCCTTGTAGCTGCCGTTGGCCGTGCTGGAGGTGACGCCGCTCACCGTCGGGGCCACGCCATCGATGACGATGTTCTTGTTGGCGCCCAGCGAGTTGGCCGCCCCCGGCGTGGCCAGCGTCAGCGTGGCGTTGTTGCCGGCGGCGTCCCTGACCGTGCCGCTGTTGAGTGCCAGCGCGCCGGTGCTGACGTAGTCCAGGTCGGCCGCGGTGTCGCCGGCCTGCACGGTGTAGTTGAAGGTCAGCGTATTGGTGCCGCTGCCGCTGGCGTAGTTCACCACCCGGTCGGTGCTGCCGGTCTCCAGCGTGAGCTGTGGCGTGCCGGTGACGTAGACCGCCTCGTCCAGCGTGACTTGCACGGCGATCACGTCGCCGGCCTTGTAAGTGCCGTTGGCGGTGCTCGAACTGACGCTGCTGATGGTCGGCGGCGTGTTGTCGATGGCCTGGATGCTGCTGAAATCCAGGTTGTCGAGTCCAAACGCGTTGAATGAACCCGAGGTCGTGACCTTGATCGACGTGATGTTGGCGAAGCTTCCGTCGAAATTGACGGTGTGCAGGCCAGTCTGGTCCAGGTTGACCGTGCTGGTGCCCGTGAGCGTGGTACCGGCGGTGTAGGCCTTGAAAGTGAGTGTCTGGCTGTTGGTGTTGAAGTCATTCACCACCAGCGAAGCGGGCGTGAAGACGTTGCCTCCGCTGAATGAAATCGTCAGCAGGGTGACGTCATTGAAGGTGCTGACCGTGACGTAGTCGTTGTCGCTACCGTTGGCATAGCTGTAGACGGACCCTCCGGTGCCGTCGATGGCCAGCACGTAGTTCGGATTGCCGTTGACCTGGTAGGTGACGTCGCTGCCTGCCCCGCCGTAGGCGGAACCGCGGTTCGCAAAGCTTCCGTCCGACTCGAAGTTGACGGTCACGTTGCCAAGCGCCAACGTGCCAAGGTAGTGGGCCGCGAGTTCGGCGTCGACCGCCGGCGCGGCCTCGATGTCGCCGGCTCGCACTTCGAGGTCCCAGTCGCCGCCCAGTGACGCCGCACCGGTGTGGTCGCTGGAAGCGGCCACGTCTGCGCCGGTGAGCACGGCAAGCTGATCCAGCAGCAGCCTGCCGCTGGTACCGGCCCCGGTTTCGCAGCCATACAGGAGGATGTCGGCCCCATCGTTCAGGCTGCTGCCGATGGCCTTCAGCGTCGCCGCCCGGGAGGTGGCTGCCTCGGCGTTGAGCAGCAGTGAACCCACGCTGGCCGCGCCGCCCTGGCCATGCGATATCAAATGCAAGGCATCGATGCCGCTGCGGCCCCGCAGGATGTCAGCGATCTGCTGCAGGCCATCCTGGCCGGCATCGATCACATGCAGTTCCTTGCCCGGGTCGATGCCTGCCAACAGCGTCGACAGGTCCGGCACATCGCTGTCGATGAACACGAGCTCCGTGCGCGTGAACGTGGCCGTCCCGCGCAAAGGATCACGGGCGATGTGCAGGTCCAGCGGGTCGTTGTCCGTGCGATTCATGGCAAGGGTTTCAGGTCAATCGTGCTTTGAGGGGCGTGGCGCGATCACGTTGGCCGCGCTTCCAGTGGGGTCGGTCCAGAAAGTCAGCTTGCTGTACTTGTCGAACAGGTCGGGCGGCAGAACAGTGCGGCGTTGGACGAATTCCACCTTCGGTTTCACGCGGTGCAAGCCCGGCACGCCGAGTTGCTGGTCGAAGTCCGGCGCCTCGTACTGCAGGTGCTCGAAGTCGTGTTCAAACAGGGGCTCGCCGATGAACTGGTACAGCAGTGCCATCACCTTGGCCGGCGCCTGCGCCAGCAGCTCGTAGTCGACGACCAGCAGCGACTTGGCGTGGTCGCCGTAGAACGCTTCGCGCAGCGCGGCCCAACCGAAGCCGACCAGCTGGTCGTGCTGCACCAGTGCTTCCGCCCGCTGGTACACCGTGCTGCGGCCGCTCAAGTTGCCGAACAGGCGCGTGTTCTCGTACGGGTCGGCACGGAATTGCCGCTCGATGCTGTCGACCACCCAGGCGATGTTGCGTACGCAGGCAATCACCTTGGCGTCGGGAAACTGGTCCATCACCAGCGGCATGCGGGCAGCCCACAGCCGGTTGGTGTCGAAGATCACAGGCTTGTCCGCCTGGTCTTCGTAGTACGCATCGAACAATGCCCGCGTCAACCGGCGGCGCTGGTCCCGGCTGACGGCAGGGCCAAACTCGCTGCCCGCGGCGTATTGCTGGGACAGTGCAGTGAAAAAATTGCCCACCGGGCTGGTCATGCCGGCGTGGAAGCGCGGGTTCTGCCGCAGGATGGCCGACAGCAGCGTGGAGCCGGACCGCGGCAGGCCCGAGATGAAGTGGTACTTCCGGGCGGCGGACGGCAGTGTCGACATGGAGCGACCGGACCAGGCCGGCGGGGCAAGTGATCGGTACCCCCGATTCTGGGGGGGCCGACAGTGCTGGCATCGCCTGAAACCGTGCGATTTTGCGAGTTTTTCCGGTCCTGCTGCTTAGTGTGCTCCGGCCGGCGGATCTGCAGAGGCACCCTCAGCCGGCAGCCACGCACTCCAGCACGTCGAGGCACGCTCCTATCGTGTGATAGTCCGTCTTGCCGGGAGGGCTTTTCTCGTCGCTCAACGGCCGGTTGTCTGGCGAGAGGATGCGGTACCAGGCGCCGTGCGCGTGGTCGACGAAGTGCGCCCAGGCGTACTGCCACAGCCTGTCGTAGCGCTGCCAGGCCTGCTCGCGCGCGGCCGGGTCGGGCAGGCGCAGCGCCAGGCGTGCGGCGGCAGCGAAGGATTCGGACTGCACCCAGTAGTACTTGTGCGCATCGCACACCATGTATGCACCGGCGCGCCAGGGCGCGAAGCCGTAGACCAGGCCGCCGTGGGTCTCGTCCCAGCCTTGGCGCCAGGCGGCGTCGAACAGGCGTTGCGCGCGGCCGACGCGGTCCAGGCCGGTGGCGGCATCTGGCTCGCGTGCTTCCAGCGTTAGCAGCAGCTTGGCCCACTCGGTCTGGTGGCCGGTCTGGAAGCCCCAGGGGCGAAACAGGTTCGCCGGATCGTCCCGGTTGTAGTCGCGGTCGATGTGCCAGCGGCGGTCGTAGTGCTCCCACACCAGGCCTTCGCCCTGCGCAGCCAGGCGCACGGTGACGGCTTCGGCGATTTGCGAGGCGCGGGCCAGCCAGCGCCGTTCGGCGGTGGCGTCGTAGGCCGCCAGCATCGCCTCGCAGGCGTGCATGTTGGCGTTCTGGCCGCGGTAGGGGCCGACCTGCCAGTCGGGCGTTGCCTCGTCCGCATACAGCTGCGCGGCGGGCTCCCAGAAGTGCTGCTCCATCAGCGCGGCCGTGGCCGCGATGCCTGGCGCCGCCTCGGCGATGCCGGCGCGCAGCGCGTGCGCGTGGGCCAGCAGCACGAAGGCGTGGCCATAGCACTGCTTGCTGCCGTCGCGCACCGTGGCGCGTTTGCCATCCCAGTCCAGCAGCCAGTGGTAGCCGCCGTGGACCGGGTCATGGTGCGCGGTGTCGAGAAAGCGCAGGCCGTGCCGCACCGCGTCGCGCCAGGCGCCGGCGCGCGGATGGCCGGGAAAGGTCCGCAGCGCCATCGCATGGGTGATGACGAAGCGCGTGCTGCCGACCAAATGACGCGTCCGTGCATCGAGCACCGTGCCGTCGTCGCGGTAGCTGTGGAAGAAGCCGCCGCTCGGGTCGAGGCAGCGGCCTTCGTAGAAGCCCAGCGTCTGAGCGATGTGCTCGCGCAGGAAGGCCGGGCTGCGGAAATCAGGCGTCATCAGGCCCTCCGGTCACGTCGTGACCATGTCCGACATCACGCCACGCGCAGCTCGGTCTTCGCATCGAACACGTGCGCGTTCTCGGCCTGCCAGCGCAGGTGCACCCGTTCACCCACGCGCTGGTTCGGGTTGCCCGGCACGCGCACCGTCAGCTGGCCCACGGCCGTGTCCACCAGCAGGTAGGTCTCCGGGCCGGTGGGTTCGATCATCGCCAGCGTGCCCGGCAGGCCGCTGTCGCTGAAGGCCAGGCATTCTGGCCGCAGGCCGTAGACCAGCTCAGCGCCGTCCGCGCGCTGCAGCGCGGCGCGCTGCGCATCGTTGGCCGCCAGCTCGATGCCGTGCGCCAGCAGCGCGGCGCCGGAACGCGTGGCGTGGATCAGGTTCATCGCCGGCGAGCCGATGAACTCGGCCACGAAGCGCGTGGCCGGCCGCGCGTAGATGTCGTCCGGCGTGCCGAACTGCTGCACCACGCCATCCTTCATCACCGCGATGCGGTCGCCCAGCGTCATCGCCTCCACCTGGTCGTGGGTGACGTAGACCGTGGTGGTCTTGGTGCGCTGGTGCAGCAGCTTGATCTCGGCCCGCATCTCGACGCGCAGCTTGGCGTCCAGGTTGGACAGCGGCTCGTCGAACAGGAACAGCTTGGGGTCGCGTGCCAGCGCCCGGCCCATCGCCACCCGTTGGCGCTGGCCGCCGGACAGCGCGCCCGGCTTGCGGTCCAGCAGGTGGCCGATCTGCAGCATCTTGGCCACGCGCTGCACCGCGGCGTCGCGCTGCGGCTTGGGCACCTTGCGCATCTCCAGCGCGAAGGCGATGTTCTGCCCCACGTTCATGTTCGGGTACAGCGCGTAGCTCTGGAACACCATCGCGATGTCGCGGTCCTTCGATGGCACGTGCGTGACGTCGCGCTCGCCGATGTGGATGCTGCCGGAGGTCGGCACGTCCAGTCCCGCGATCATGTTCAGCAGGGTCGACTTGCCGCAACCGGACGGTCCGACCAGGATCAGGAATTCGCCGGCCTCGATCTCGATGTCGATGCCTTTGAGGATCTCCAGCGGACCGAAGGTCTTGCGGACGTTGCGAATGGACAGTGCACCCATGATGAAAATTCCTAGCCCTTGACTGCGCCGGCCGTGAGGCCGCGCACGAAGTACTTGCCCGCCACGATGTAGATGAACAGCGTGGGCAGCGCCGCGATCAGCGCCGCGGCCATGTCCACGTTGTATTCCTTCACCGAGCTGGAGGTGTTTGACAGGTTGTTCAGCCCCACCGTGATCGGCTTCGAATCGGCGCCCGAGAACACCACGCCGTACAGGAAGTCGTTCCAGATGTTGGTGAACTGCCAAATCAAAGTAACGACCAGGATGGGCGTGGACAGCGGCAGCACGATGCGCGTGAAGATCTGCCAGAACGACGCGCCGTCCAGCATCGCCGCCTTCACCAGCTCGTCCGGCAGGCCGACGTAGTAGTTGCGGAAGAAGAGGGTGGTGGATGGGATGCCGGCGATCACGTGCACCAGGATCAGGCCCCAGATGGAGGACGCGATGCCCAGCCAGCCAAGTACCTGGCTCATCGGCAGCAGCACCACCTGCATCGGCATGAAGACGCCGAACAGCATCAAGGCAAACATGGTCTCGCTGCCGCGGAAGCGCCATTTGCTGAGCACGTAGCCGTTCAGCGCGCCGATCAGCGTGGACACGGCCACCGCAGGCACGACCATCAGCACGCTGTTGATGAAGAAGGGCTTCAGGCCGCCGCAATCGGTGCCGGTGCAGGCCGAACCCCAGGCCTTGGCCCAGGACGCGAGCGTGGGGTCGGTGGGCAGCGACAGCAGGTGGCCGTTGCGCACCTGCTCCATGTCCTTCAGAGACGTCACCACCATCACGTACAGCGGCGCGAGGAACCAGGCTGCGAAGAGCAGCAGCACCGTCCACAGCAGGACGCGGTGGATCGTCAGCCGGGATGGCCGTGCCGCCAGGGCACCGGGCGCTGGTCGTTCGAGCGGAAGCCGAGTGCTTTCGGGCAGCTGTGCGGTGCTCATTTCTTCGCCCTCAATTCGGAATACAGGTAAGGCACGACGATCGCGGCGACGGTCGCCAGCATCACCGTGGCGCTGGCCGCGCCCAGGCCCAATTGGCCGCGGGTGAAGCTCATCGCGTACATGAAGGTCGCCGGCACGTCGGTGGCGTAGCCGGGGCCGCCGGCGGTGAGCGCCATCACCAGGTCGAAGCTCTTGATCGCGAGGTGGCTCACCACCATCAGCGTCGAGAAGAACACCGGGCGCAAGGACGGGATCAGGATGCGCCAGTAGATGCGCGGCAGGCTCGCGCCATCCACCTGCGCGGCCTTGATGATCGATTCGTCGATGCCACGCAGGCCGGCCAGGAACAGCGCCATCACGAAGCCGGCGCTTTGCCACACGCCCGCGATCGCGACGCAGTAGATGGCCTTGTCGGGGTTCACCAGCCAGTCGAAGCTGAAGCCTTCGAAGCCCCAGCGGTGCATCAGGTGCTCCAGGCCCAGGCCCGGGTTCAGCATCCACTTCCAGGCGGTGCCGGTGACGATGAAGGAGATCGCCATCGGGTACAGGTAGATCGTGCGCAACACGCCTTCGGCGCGGATCTTCTGGTCGAGCAGGATGGCCAGCAACAGGCCCAGGGCCATGGCGCCACCGATGAAGAGCACGCCGAACACGGCCATGTTCTTCAGCGCAACGCGGAAGCGCTCGCTCTCGAACAGGTTGACGTATTGCTCGACGCCGACGAACTCGTAGTTGGGCAACAGGCGCGACGCGGACAGCGACAGGTAGCCGTTCCACGCGATCAGCCCGTAGATGAAGAACAGCGCCAGCAGGAAGCTGGGGGCCACCACGAGCTTGGGCAGCCAGGGGGTGCGCAGGGCCGACGGGGCAGACATCGTGCGGCAGCTTTCTCAGAGGACGGTGAACGACGGACGCATTCCCGGAGCGGGGTTGAAAAGGGCGCCACGCGCGCGGCAGCACGCGTGGCGCGAAGCTCCGGTGGAACGCTCTCTCTTGCTCTCTTGCTACCCCGCCAATTACTTGGTCTTGGCCGCGGCGGCGATGCGCGCCTGCGCATCGGCCACCGTCATCTTGTCGTCGTTCCAGAACTGGCTGACGACGTCCTTGATCGCGCCTTCAACGGCCGACGGAACGGCCATGCCATGGGCGATGGAAGGCACCAGCGCGCCGGTCTTGGCGGTGTCGACGAAGTCCTTGGCCGAGGCCTTGGCGCAGTCGTCGAACTTGTCCATCTTCATGCCCAGCCGCACCGGGATCGAGCCCTTGTACAGGTTGAACAGTTCCTGGAAGTTCGGCGACATGATTTCCTTCGCCAGCTCCTTCTGCGCCGCGATGTTGGCCGCCTCCTTCAGCTTGAACATCGCGAACGAGTCGACGTTGAAGGTGAAGGCCTTCGCGGTGTCCGGCGCCGGGGCGCAGACGAAGTCGGTGCCCGGCTTCTTGCCCGCGGCGATGAACTCGCCCTTGGCCCAGTCGCCCATCAGCTGCATGCCGGCCTCGCCCTTGATGACCATGGCGGTGGCCAGGTTCCAGTCGCGGCCGGGGGCGTTCTTGTCGGTGTAGCCCTTCACCTTCTTGAAGGTCTCCAACACCTTGGTCATCTGCGGGCCGGTGATGGTGGCCGCGTCCAGCTGCACCAGCGCCTTCTTGTAGAAGTCGGCGCCGCCGATGCCCAGCGCCACGCTTTCGAAGGTGGTGAAGTCCTGCCAGTTCTGGCCGCCGTGGGCGACGGGGATGATGCCGGCCTTCTTCAGCGCCTCGGCCGTGGTGAAGAACTCGTCCCAGGTCGTCGGCACTTTCGCGCCGGCCTTCTTCAGCGCTTCCGGATTGGCCCACAGCCAGTTCACGCGGTGCACGTTGACCGGCGCGGCGATGTAGTTGCCCTTGTACTTCATGCCGTCGGAGACGACCTTGGGCAGCAGCTCGTCCCACTTCTCGGCCTTGGCCACTTCGTCGATGTTGGCCAGCACGCCTTCACGCGCCCATTCCTGCAGCGAAGGGCCCTTGATCTGCGCCGCCGAAGGCGCATTGCCCGAAACCACGCGCGACTTCAGCACCGTCATCGCCGAATCGCCGCCACCACCGGCGACCGCGAAGTCCTTCCAGCGGTGGCCGCCCTTTTGCAGCGTCAGCTTCAGGGCGGCGGCGGCCTTGGCTTCGCCGCCGGAGGTCCACCAGTGCAGCACCTCGATCTCGCCCGCGTGGGCCGGGCCGAAGGCGAACAGCGCGCTGCAGGCGAGCGTGATGGCGCCCAGCGATTGCTTCTTCAGTTGCATCATGAATCAGTCTCCTTGAACCACGTTCATCGGTGAGCTTAGGCGCGCCAGGCGCGCCGGAACATGCATGTTTGTCCCCTGGGCCCCGGGCCGGACCCCGTGTGGGGCTCGGCATTCCGGAAGCAGCCCGGCGGACTGCTCAGAACCACCACTCCACCTGGGCGCCATAGCTGGTGCCCGAGGTCTTGTTGGCCAGCGCGGCCTGGCCCGTCACGTTGCCCGCGGCCTTGTTCCACTTCGCGGTGGTCACGTAGGCGCGGAATTCGGGGCGGCTCCAGAAATCGGGCCCCAGCGACAGCGTGGGCGCGAAGGTGAACTTGGTCAGCCGCGCTGTCTCGCCGCCCTCGGGCTTGTATTGCGAGATGCCCAGTTCGCTGACCAGCTTGAAGTTCTTCGTCAATGCGTACGAGACGCGGCCGCCGACGCTGGCCGAATCGGTCTTCACGCCAGCGCCGTTCTTCTCGCTGGCGATCAGGAAGATGGCCTGGCCGCCCAGCGGGCCGCTCTGGCCGTTGAAGCTCTCGACGATGCGCCAGCTCTTCGCCTTGGAGCCCGCGCTCAGGTCGCCGAAGTTGGCGTTCAAGCCCGCGGAACCCTGCGCGAACTGCACCCACAGCGTGTTCGACAGCCCGGTGCCGAAGAGCTTGGCCTGGTCGTGCCGCACCGTGAAGCCGGCGCCGGACTTGCCGCCCGAGAAGTCGCCCTTGGTGGCGGTGAAGAAGAAGTTCAGCTTGCCGTCGGGATTGGCCGGCAGGTCCAGGTACTCCACGTTGATGCGGTTGCCCGGGCGCGGGTAGTCGCTGTCGGTCTTGTAGAAGGCCACGCCGAGCTTGCCCGCGCCCACCGGCTGGTTCTTGAAGCCGGCGCCCACGCCGTGCATCTCGATGAAGAAGGTGTCGACGATGTGCACGTCGCCGCGCCGGCCGCGTTCCTTGCCGATCCAGAAGGTGGCGTTGGGTGCGATGTCGAAGCCCTTGGCCTCGGCGAACATCTGCTCGATGTTCAGGCCCTTGTCCGGGTTGTCCTGCGTCGCCGGCGTGTAGTGGTTGACCATCAGCGTGGCGCGGTAGTCGATGCCGTCCTTCTGGAAGCCCTGGCTGAGCTGGAACTCGCCGTAGAAGTCGCACTCGTTGCCCAGGCGGTATTTCATGCCGGCGCTGCCGCGGTTCAGCCCATAACACGCACGTGACGTGTCCGCCGACGTGAGGCCGGGACCGGCGCGGAAGTAGCCGGTGTAGTCCACCGCGTGGGCGCTGCCGGCGCCAGCCACCAGGGCCAGGGCGGCGAGGCGGGTGGCCGGGCGAGCAAGCCGGCGCAGGCGCGAGGGGAGGGAGGTGCGTGCATCCATGGGGTCGAGGTCTCCGTTGTTGGGGTTCGCCTCGCCGCCGTGCCGCAGCCGCACGGAACATCAACGCAAGGCAGCGTTAATGTTCCATAAAGCATTAATGATCGTCTCTAGGTATTAATGCTAGGTTAATCTTTCGTTCACTTCTTGAACAGACTCCGCCAGCGGCAGCCGTAGCCGGGCGCGCAGGCCCTGGGGCGTGAGCGCATGCAGGGTCACCTCGCCCTGGTGGCGCTGAGCAATCTCACGCACGATGGCCAGTCCCAGGCCGCAGCCGCTGCCTTCATGCGTGGCGCGCACGAAGCGGCCGAAGACCGCCTCCAGCTGGTCGGCGGGCAGGCCGGGGCCGTTGTCGGTGACCTCGACGATGGCGTCGGTCCCCTCGCGCCGCACGGACACGGTGACCTCGCTGCCGCGGCCGGCGTAGCGGATGGCGTTGTCGACCAGGTTGAACACCGCCTCGCGCAGCAGCACTTCCGCCCCCGTTACACGCACCGATTCGGCGCTGGCACGCGTGTCTTCGGTTGCGCCACCGGGCGCGTCCTCCAGGCCGAGGTCGATGCCTGCCTGCAAAGCCCGCGGCACGCATTCGGCCACCAGCGCCACCACCAGCGCCCGCAGGTCCACGCTGCAGCGCGGCAGCGCGCCAGCGGCTTCGGGCTCGGCGCGGGTCAAGGTCAACAGCTGGTTCACCAGGTGGGCGCTGCGCACCGCGCCTTCATGCACGCGCTCGAGCCGCGTTGCCAGCTCGGCGTCGCGGTTGGCCTTCAGCGCGATCTCGGTCTGGCTCTTCAGGCCGGCCAGCGGCGTGCGCAGCTGGTGCGCCGCGTTGCTGATGAAGCGGCGCTGCGCGGCGATGCTTTCCTGCACGGCAGCCAGCAGCTGGTTCAGCGCGCGCACCAGCGATCGCAGTTCCTGCGGTGCTGCAGTGAGTTCCAGCGGCGCCAGGTCGTTCGGCGCCCGGTCCTCCACCAAGGCGCGCAGCCGGGCCAAAGGCGCCAGCCCGGCGCGGATGCCGGCCCACACGATCATGGTCATCAGGACGATCAGCGCCGACAGCGGCAGCACCGTGTCGAGCAGGATGCTCTTGGCCAGCTCGTCGCGGCTGGTCTGGCTGCGCGCGATCTGCACCAGCAGCACCTGGCCCGGGCTGCCGTCCTTGGCCTTCTCGCCGATGGGCAGGAAGAGGGCCGCCAGCCGGATGCGCACCTTGTCCAGCGTGGCGTCGTAGAACACCGGCTCGCCCAGGCGTGGCGCCTCGACACCCGGCGGCAGCGGCAATTGCTTGTTGCCCAGGATGAACTTGCCCGGCGGTGTCGACACCATGTAGTACACGCGGTCGTCGGGGTCGGCCTCGATGATGTCCTGCGCGGCGCGCGGAAAGTCGATGAAGAGGCCATCGCTCATCGGCTTGACCTGCCGCGCCAGCGAGCGCGTGGCCTGCAGCAGGCTGGCGTCGATGCCCCGGCTGGCATAGCGCTCGGCCACGTTGTAGGTGACGAAGGCGGCGGCGAGCCACAGCACCAGCTGCGGCAGCAGCAGCCACAGCAGGAGTTGGCGGTGCAGCGAGCGCTGGACGACGGCGCGGCGGAACCAGCGGGTCAGGGGGCTGGGTGTCGGCATCTTGGGACGGGAGGCCGTCGGGTGGCAGGCGCGCGGTTCATCCTTGAGCAGCCGCTTCGGCGCTCAAGGATCCGCGCGCAGGCGCGCCCGGGCCTTCACGACGGACACCCAGGTGGCGTCATCAGGCTCAAGCTCCGGGTACGCGCGGACCGCGGGATTCACGGTCTCGTCGAGAACCGCCGAGATCGCTCGGCCGATGGCCAGCTTGATCTCTTTCTGGCTCCCAGGCGGAAGTTCGGCCAGCATGTCTCGAAGCGCTTCATTCAACGCAGCCACTGCATCGATGCCACCGTCTCGAAGGGCTTGGGCGCAGGCCAGGGTAGGGAGTTTGATGATGTTCTCCTGAAGGAGAGTGACGATGACCAGCGGTGGAGCGCCTAGCGCGAAGTAGGCGCGGCCACCTCGGGTTCGAGCAGATACCCTAACCCCCGCACGGTCCGGATCACCAGGCCGGATCCCTCCAGCTTTCGCCGCAGCCGGTGGATGTAGACCTCGATCATTCCCGGTGCGGCTGGTGAATCACCGCTGCCCGCGCTGCGGTCCGCTGCCCACGCCGCGGTGATCTGCTCCTTCTGCACGACCTTGTTGCGCTGGCTCAGCAGCAGGTCCAGCAGGTCCCATTCACGCGGCGACAAATCGACCGCCACGCCGTCGATGCTGGCCCGCCGCGCATCGCGGTCGAAGGCCAGGCGCCCCATGTCGGCCGGTGGCGTGGGCGCTGGCATCGGCCGCGTGCGGCGCAGCAGCGCGCGCAGGCGGGCTTCCAGTTCAGGAAAGTCGAAGGGCTTGGTCAGGTAGTCGTCGGCGCCGGCGTTCAGCCCGGCCACGCGGTCGTCCAGCCCGTCCAGCGCGGTCAGCACCAGCACCGGCAGCGCCGGCTTGCTCTGGCGCACGTGCTTCAGCACCGTCAGGCCGTCGATCATCGGCAGGCCGATGTCCAGCACCGCAGCGTCGAATTCGCGCTTCAGCATCAGGTACTCGGCCACCGCGCCGTTGGGCGCGTGCTCCACCGCGAAGCCGGCCTGCTGCAGCTGCGCCGTCAGCGCGTCGGCCAGGATGGCATCGTCTTCGGCCAGCAAGAGATTCATCGAGAGCGTCGCGCCGTGAACGGGAAATGGCCGGCAGCTTAACGCCTTGACGGTGGGTTAACGACCCCTGAATACCCGGCCGATACACTGGCCCGCTGCCCGCTGGGGCCGCCCGCGGGGCGAGCCCGAAGGGCGCCAGCCCGAAAGTTTTCCGCCCCATGAGCTCGCCCGCCCTGAATGCCCTGCTGCAGCGCGCCGAATCGCTGCTGTCCCGCCTCGAAGCCATCCTGCCGCACCCGCTGGCGCCGCCCGACTGGTCGGCCTCCATCGCCTACCGCTACCGCAAGCGCGGCGGTTCGGGCTTGCTGCAGCCGGTGGCGCACGTCGCCCGCATCGCGCTGAGCGACCTGCAGGAGGTGGATGGCCAGAAGGAACGCCTGGTGCGCAACACGCGGCAGTTCGTCGAAGGGGCGCCGGCCAACAACGTGCTGCTGACCGGCGCGCGCGGCACGGGGAAAAGCTCGCTGATCAAGGCGTGCCTGAACGAGTTCCACGACCAGGGCCTGCGGCTGATCGAGGTCGACAAGGCCGACCTCGTCGACCTGCCGGACCTGGTGGACCTGGTGGCGGCGCGGCCCGAGCGCTTCGTCATCTTCTGCGACGACCTGAGCTTCGACGAGGGCGAGCCCGGCTACAAGGCGCTGAAGTCCATCCTCGACGGCTCGGTCTCGGCCGCGGGCGAGAACGTGCTGATCTACGCCACCAGCAACCGCCGCCACCTGCTGCCCGAGTACATGAAGGAGAACCTCAGCTACACCCACACCGATGATGGCGAGGTGCACCCCGGCGAGGTGGTGGAGGAGAAGATCTCGCTGTCCGAGCGCTTCGGGCTGTGGATCAGCTTCTACCCGTTCTCGCAGCAGGAGTACCTGGTGATCGTGGCGCAGTGGCTGCGTCATTTCGGCGTCAGCGAATCGGCGATCGCGGCGGCGAAGCAGCCTTCGCTGGTGTGGGCGCTGGAGCGGGGCTCGCGCTCCGGCCGGGTGGCCTACCAGTTCGCGCGCGACTGGGCGGGGCGCGACCACAGTGCCGACGAAGCCACGAAGCCGGTGGCCGATGCCGACGAGGGCACACTGCCGCCGGAGGGCCTGGACCGTGTCTGAGCACAACGGTGTCGATGTCGAGGCGCAGCCGCGCACGCCCGTGGACGTGGCGGTGGGCGTGCTCGTCGAGCGTGATGGGCAAGGCCGCGAAGGCCGCTTCCTGCTGACCTCGCGCCCGGAGGGCAAGGTCTACGCCGGCTACTGGGAATTCCCCGGCGGCAAGTTCGAGCCCGGCGAGACGCTGGAACAGGCGCTGCGCCGCGAACTGCATGAAGAGCTGGGCATCACCATCGGCGCGGTGCACCCCTGGCAGCAGGAGATCATGGACTACCCGCACGCGCTGGTGCGCCTGCACTTCTGCAAGGTGTACGACTGGAGCGGCGAGTTCGAGATGCGCGAGCAGCAGCAGATGGCCTGGCAGACGCTGCCGGTGCAGGTGCAGCCGGTGCTGCCGGGCACCTACCCGGTGCTGCGCTGGTTTGCGGCGGAGCGGCAGCACACCGGACCCTTGGACGCGTCGTCCGAAGCGCCGTAGCGTTCCTTCTCGAAGGCTCGGCAGGGATGCTTGACGGCTGGTTCGGGTGGCTATTAAAGTGATATCACTTTGGAAGCACACCAGGAGACCAGCATGGGCAAGCCAGCGGCGCAGGAAACCAGCGCCCGATCGCACAACGGGTTCTTGAGCGTGGGCATCGGCGTGCTGGCCGCGGCCGGCGGGCTGTGGCTGATCGTGACGCGGCCGATGCCGGCCACCGTCGTGCTCGGCCTGGCGCTGTTCGCGCTGGCCGCTGCCTGCTGGGCGGGGCTGTACATGCTGCAGCCGAACCAGGCGGCGCTGCTCATGTTCTTCGGCAGTTATCAAGGCACCGACCGCAGCGAGGGCCTGCGCTGGGCCAATCCCTTCTTCACCAGCACCAAGCTCAGCGTGCGGGCGCGCAACTTCAACAGCGAGAAGCTGAAGGTCAACGACCTGCGCGGCAACCCGATCGAGATCGCCGCGGCGATCGTCTGGCGGGTCGACGACACCGCGCGCGCGACGTTCGACGTCGAGAACTACGAGGCCTACGTGCTGACCCAGGCCGAGGCCGCGGTGCGGCACCTGGCTTCGCGCTATGCCTACGACAACCTCGAGGTGAACGAGCACGGCGAGGACCGGGCGCCGGAAATCACCCTGCGCTCAGCCACCGACGAGGTCTCCGCCGCGCTGCGCAGCGAGCTGCAGGACCGCTTCGCGCAGGCCGGCATCGTGGTCATCGACGCCAAGCTCACGCACCTGGCCTACGCGCCGGAGATCGCCGGCACCATGCTGCGCCGCCAGCAGGCCGAAGCCGTGGTGGCGGCCCGCGCGAAGATCGTGCAGGGCGCCGTCGGCATGGTGGAGCTGGCGCTGAAGGGCCTGGAGGCGCGTGGCCTGGTCGACCTGGACGACGAGCGCAAGGCGGCGATGGTGAGCAACCTGCTCGTGGTGCTGTGCTCGGACCACGACGCGACGCCGGTGGTCAACACCGGCACGCTCTACAACTGACCGGCCGGGGACCCCATGCTGCTGCGCCTTGTCGCTGTGTTCGCGGCCCTGTGCCTGCTGGCTGGCCTGGTGCTGCTGTTGCATGCGAACGAGCCGCTCTTGGCGCTGTGGATCGGCGGCGGCGGCGCGCTGGTGCTGCTGCTGATCGGCCTGCACCGCTTCAACGTGGCCGAAGCCAGCTTGCCGAAGTGGGCCCGCCGGCCGATGAACTGGCACGCCGACTGACGACTGCGCGATGGCCAGCCCCGGCAAAAAGTCCTTCCTGCTGCGCATCGACCCCGAACTGTGGGCCGAGATCGAGCGGCTCGCCGCCGCCGAACTGCGCAGCGCCAACGCCCAGGTCGAATACCTGCTGCGCGAGGCGCTGAAGGCGCGCCTGGGCGAGCGCGCCGGTGGCGGCGACACGGCGGCGCGCAAGCAACCCCGCCGGCGGCCCTGACTTCCCGGGCCGGCCGATACTCGCCGTCCCCATTGAGGAGGACAACGATGGACTTCAACACCGCCGACGACAAGGCCCGGCGCTTCAAGGAACTGCACGCCGGCCCCGGCGCCTTCGTCACCCCCAACCCCTGGGACGCCGGCTCCGCGCTGGCGCTGGCGCAGCTGGGTTACCCCGCGCTGGCCACCTCCAGCGCCAACGCGGCGATGGTGCTGGGCCGCAAGGACGGCCAGATCACGCGCGACGAGTCGATCGCGCATGCCAAGGCGCTGGTCGAGGCGGTGGACATCCCGGTCGCGGCCGACCTCGAGAACGGCTTCGGCCCCTCGCCCGCCGATTGCGCCGAGACCATCCGCCGTGCGATCGCGATCAACCTGGCGGGCGGCTCGATCGAGGACTCCACCGGCGACGCCAAGCAGCCGATCTTCGATTTCAACCAGGCGGTCGAGCGCATCGCCGCCGCGGCGGAAGCCGCGCACGCCGGCCCGCGCCCCTTCATGCTGACCGCGCGCTGCGAGAACTTCCTGAACGGCCGCGCCGACCTCGACGACACGATCCGCCGCCTGCAGGCCTATGCCGCGGCCGGCGCCGACGTGCTGTTCGCCCCCGGCCTGCCGGACCTGGACGCGGTGCGCGCGGTGTGCGCCGCGGTGGGCAAGCCGGTGAACTTCATGGCCGGCATCAAGGGCAAGTCCTTCAGCGTCGCCGAGCTGGAAGCCGCGGGCGTCAAGCGCATCAGCCTGGCCACGTCGCTGTACCGCACGGCGATGAGCGCGATGCGCCGCGCCGCCACCGAGGTGCGCGAGCAAGGCACCTTCGGCTACCTGAACCAGATCTGAAGACGAAAGCGGCGGCGCTCGTGCGCTGCCGCGTGACGGAGGGCGTGAACGACGGCAGCGGCTCCGTGGCCGCTCCGTTCGGGCGTCAGCGCACCGCCACCGTCTGCCGCTTCCAGCCCGCGTCCTGCCAGCGGAAGGCCACCAGCAGGTCCGGTGTGCTGGCCTGCTTCTCCGGCAACAGCGTGTCCAGCCGCGTGACCTCGAAGCTGCGCTTCAGGCGCCCGTCCACCTTGGCCTCGCGCGCCAGCAGCAGCCGCTCCTGGCCCGGCACCCAGCCGGCGAACTCGACGTAGCCCAGCTCACTGCCGTTGCCCGCCAGCTGCGCGGCGGGCGGCAGTACGTCCACCACCCACTCGTTGCCTTGGCGGCGAAAAACCCAGGCCTCGCGCCAGGTGTCCAGCGGCTGGACGGCCAGGGCCAGCGCGGTGTTCGTCGCGTTCGGCTTCGCGGATGAGGCCCACACCAGGCCGAAGGTGCAGCGCCTGGCCAGCGTCTTCGGCTGTTGGGCCCGCGCATCTACCAGGGTCACGCAGGTTTCGCCCGGCTGCGTGCCGGCGGCGGTCTGCACCTGCAGGCCCGGCTTCGCCGCGGCCAGCGGCGCCGGCTCCGCCGCCCAGCGTGACGCGCCGACGCGGATCGCCGCCTCGGCGTACTCGCGCTGGTCGTCGTCGCTCAACTCGGCCTTGTTGACGGCGGCCAGCTCGGCCAGCGCGCGCTGCGCGGCCGGGGCCGATGCGGCATCAGCGCGCCGCGCCTGCTGGAAGGCCAGGCTGGCCCACACGCCGGCGCGGCGCAGGCGCAGGCGGTTCTTCATCGTCTCCGGCAGCTCGGCGAACTGCGCGTTGCTGACCTGGTCCAGCACCTGCGCGCGCCATTGGTCCAGCGGCAGGCGCTGCACCGGCGACAGCGCGCTGTCGACGCAGTCGTGCCGCGTCAGCCCCAGCGCGGCGCGGACGCGGGCCTCGGGCGGGGAAGGCAGCGCCAACACGCGCCGGAAGGCCTCGCCGTCGTAGCAGGGCTGCAGTGCGCCGTCGCGCTCGATGCCGGCGATGCGCACGCCGTAGTGGTTCGCCACTTCCAGGTGCGCGGCCACCGCGGTGGAGGCCGTCTGCCCCGGCTTCAGCGCCGCGCGCCGCGACAGCCGGTCCGCCATGGTGCCGATGGCATCGAAGGGCTCGGCGTCCAGCTTCTCGGCTGGCACCGCCTGCAGGTACGCCGCGGCATAGCCGATGCCGAGCGCTTCGCTGCCGGGCGTGTCGCGCAGGAAGCGCAGCACCGAGAGCAGGCTGTCGGCTTCAGCCGGCTGCAGCCCGGTGGTGCGTACCTGGCTGGCGCGGACGAAGCCGGCGCGCTCGCGGCGGTGGTCCCACACCTGCAGGTAGTCCATCTTGCGGCCGCGCACCTCCAGCGCATCGCCCTGCCACAGCACGGCCTGCTGCGCGGCCGAATCACGCGGACCGGCGCGCAGCGCGGCCTGGTCCTGCGTCACGATGGCCATGGTGGCCAGGATCCCGAGGATGGCGCCCATGGTTTACTCGCCTTCCTTCTCGGAGTCGCCTTGCTGCTCGGCCGTGGCCGCGCCTTTTGGCAGTTTGCCGATCAGCGCCGAGCCGATGAAGCTGCCGTCCGATGGCGGCGGCGCGATGATCACCGACACCTTGTCCGACAGCTTGTCGGCCAGCGTCTTCTGGATCAGCAGCGGGTGCTTGGTGATCAGCGCGCCGTCGCGTGCCATCTGTTCGCTGGCGATGCGGCCGACGCGGTCGAGGCGGTAGCCTTCGGCATCCGCCAGCTTCTGGCGCGATTCGGCTTCGCCTGCGGCTTCGATGCGGCGGGCCTGCGCGGCGCCTTCCGCGGAACGGATGCGCGCCAGCTTCTCCGCTTCGGCCTCCAGCTGGCGCTGCTCCACCTGCTTCTGCTTGAAGGGCAGCACGTGCTTCATCGCCTCTTCCTGCGCCTTCGCGGCGATCACCTGCTCGATGGCGGCGGCCTGCGCGGCCTTTTCGCGGCGCACGCGCTCGGCCTCGGACTCCAGGGCGGTCTGCTCGACCTGCTTGGCCTTCAGCTCCAGCGTGTAGCGCATCTTCGCGGTCTCCAGCTCCTGCGCCAGCAGGCCGTCCAGGCCGGCGCGGTACTCGGCCGGCAGGTCCACCTGGCCCATCTGCACCGAGCGCAGCAGGATGCCGTCGGCGGCCAGCCGCGGCTTCAGCTCCGCTTCGATCTGGGCCTGGATGTCGGCCCGCTTGCTGGAAAAGATCTCGCGCACCGTGTAGCGGGTGAAGGTCTTGTAGATCACGCCCTGCACCGCTGGGCGCACGACCTCCGCGCCGATGTCCTCGGGCAGGTTCTTCGAGATCGCGACGACCTTGGTCGGATCGATGGCATAGCGCACCGCCAGGTCGACGCCCAGCGACAGGCCTTCGACGGACTGGAACGGCGCCTCGCCCTCGGCCTTGGCGCTGTCGGTGGGGCGGTACACCTGGTCGCGCAGCGTGAAGCGGCGAACCTCGTGCAGCGCCGGCCAGGCGAACAGCGAGCCCTCGTGGTGCAGGCTGGCCTCGCCGGTCAGCGCATTGCTGCGCACCACCACCTCGCCGCGTCCCACCGACTGCACCGGCGGGTGCACCGCGATCCAGTAGCCGCCGACCGCCACCGCGGCGGTGCCGACCAGCAGTGCCATGCGACCGCGGGCGGCCCGGGTGGTGGAACGGAAGGCCCGGGCCATCAGGGTGGCGAGGGCGTTCAGGCGGGGGTTCATCGTGGGTGCTCCGTGGGTTGCTTCGAAGGTGCCGGCTGCTTGTTGTGTGCCGACGGAATGCATTCTTCGGATCCACCCCGGAAGCCGAAAGAAGCCCGCGGGGCGACTGTCTTCCGGGCCCGGAAGAAAGCTTCACACCCGTCCTGGCGCAGCGGCTCGACAATCCCGCCGCATGACGACCCGCACTGACCTGACCGTCGCGCTGATCGAGGATGACGGACCGACGAGCCACCAGCTGCGCGGCTGGATCGAGGCCGCGAAGCCCGGCATCCGCATCGACCAGTGGTTCACCCGCGACGAGGCCGAGGCCGCGCTGGCGCGCAGCGCCTACGACCTGGTGGTGCTGGACATCGAGCTGGGCCGCGAGCGCCATGCCGGCGTGGCGCTGATCAACGCCATCAACCGCCAGCGCCACGGCACGCCGGTGCTGGTGGTGTCGGCGATGCCGGCGGCCATCTACCGCGGCATCATGAAGGCGCTGGATGCCTGGGACTACCTGCAGAAGACCACCTTCGAGGAAGCCGATTTCATCGACACCTTCCTCGAGATGCTGCGTGCGGTGCGCGACCGCCCCGCGGCGCCGGCGGCCGCCACGCAGGCCGATGACGAGCTGTCCATCGACCCGCTGCGCCAGGGCGCCCCGCTGTGGCGCGGCCAGCGCCTGAACTTGCCGCTGACGGCCCAGCGCATCCTGGCCACGCTGCTGGCCCGCCGCGGCGAAGTGGTGAGCTACGACGAACTCTTCAACGTCGTCAAGAGCGGCCGCAACCGCGACAACGTGCGCAAGCACGTCAGCACCATCCGCGACGCGCTGCGCGAGATCGAACCCGGCTTCGACGGCATCGAGAACGTGCCGATGCGCGGCTTCCGCTGGACGGGCGGCAAGTGAGGCCGCCCGGGGGCGCTCAGCTGCCGCTGGGGCGGCAGGCGGGCAGCGCCAGGGGTGCGCGATGAGCTCGTGGCGCCTGCCGAGCGTGGATGTCCCGCTTGGCCTGCGGCTCTTCTTCCGCGGCATCTTCCTGCTGCTGGCACTCGCCACGCTGGCGATGGCGGTGGGCGTGCTGGTGGAAGAAAAGCAGCTGGGCCACCGCAACTACCAGGCGGTGCTGCGCAAGACGCAGGAGCAGATCGTGTCGCGCCTGCGCCATCCCACCGGCCAACTGGCGCTCTTGAACCCGCGCGCCGGCGGCGGACCGGTGACGCCCCTGAAACCGCTGGTGCTGCCGTTCTCGGCGATCGACTTCGACGACAAGACCAAGGTGCAGCAGGCGGTGGAGATGGCCGGCTGCCTGGTGCAGTACCGGGACGGCGCCAACCTGTGCGTGGCGGTCGGCAACAACCCCTTCGCCGGTGGCTTCATCTACCTGGCGGGCAGCTTCGCCAGCGGGCCGCTGGCGGCGCACTCGCCGGGCGACCTGGACTTCAGCACGGCGCACCGCGTGCGCGTGGCGGTGCAGATGCGCGGCCAGACCTTCCGCTGGATCGCACCCTTCGAGACGCTGGGCGAGGGCAGCACGGTCGGGCCTTCGGGCGCGCCGGGCCTGCGCGGGCGGCTCACCGGCTACGTCGATGGCGTGCCGATCACGCACGGCACGAAGACGGTGCGCGACTTCCGCGGCTGGCTGTGGCAGGACGGGCGCTGCGCAGCAGAGTCCCCTGGTGCCGGCAAGCCGACGCCAGCCCCCGCGGGCAAGGAACCTCGGGAACGGCCCGTCGGTTCCTTGGTCGATGCGACACCGTCGGCCGAACAGTGCCCCAAGCGCTCCTTCCTCTCCATCCGCTTGCCCGTGGAGGTCTTCCGCGATGCGCTGTTCCAGGTCGATCGCTCGCGCATCGTCTGGCCGCCGGAGGACCTGGACCGCATCCTCGTGCGCCTGCAGGTGCTGCCGCCGGGGCAGGGCGCGCCGGTCTTCGACAGCGAGCAGCCCGGCGCCGAGCCGCCTTTCGCGCTGGCCGACCTGGGCGAGCTGCTGCTGCCGGGCGAGCGGCTGCAGATCCGCCGCCAGGGCGCGCCGGCCGACCTGGTGGCGCTGGCAGGCCAGGACACCGAGGCGCCGCGTGCGCGCTGGATCGACGGCCTGGTGCGCCGCCTGCCGGTGGAAGGCTACGACGCGCCGCTGCAGCTGCGCGAAACCGTGGCCACGCCGCTCGGACGTTATGAAGTCGTGCTGACCGGCGACGTGCGCAGCGTCAACAAGACGCTGGCCGCGGTGGCGACGCGGCTGTCCGGCTTCGTCGGCGCGATGCTGGCCGCGGTGATCGTGGCCTGGGCGCTCATCGAGCTGCGCATCATCCGGCGCATCACCTTGCTGACGAAGAGAGCGGCCAGCGTTTCCAGCGGCATGAAGGCCGTGGACACCGGAGAAGGCCTGCCGCCGATCGACCTGACCGACCTGCGCGGCCGCGACGAGCTGGGCGTGCTGGCGCAAGGCCTGAAGGACCTGCTGCAGCGGGTGCACGACGACGTGCGGCGCGAGCACATCCGCGCGCAGCAGGAGAAGGACCAGTGGCATGCGGTGGGGCACGAGATCATGTCGCCGCTGCAGTCGCTGATGGCACTGCACGGCGGCGCGGACGATCCCAGCCACCGCTACATCCGCCGCATGCAGCAGGCGGTGCAGGTGCTGTACGGGCAGGCCTCGCCCAGCGAGGCTTTCGAGTCGACGACGCTGCAGGTGGGCACGCTGGACCTCGATGCCTTCCTCGGCCACGTGGCGGCGAATGCGGAAGGCGCCGGCATCTCCGGCGTGGCCTACCGCTCGCCCGGCGCGCCGGTGCTGGTGCGGGCCGACGAATACTCGCTGGAAGACGTGGTGACGCACGTGCTGCGCAATGCCGACCGCCACCGCAGGCCGGGCAGCGTGATCACGCTGGAGCTGGGCTTCGACGCCCGCGAGGCGCGGGTCGACATCCGCAACGACGGCGCGCCGATTCCCGAAGGCATGCTGGAGAAGATCTTCGAGTACGGCGTCTCGGACCAGCCCGCTTCGGAGGCCGACGGCCACCGCGGCCAGGGCCTCTTCGTCGCCCGCACCTACATGGCCAAGATGGGCGGCACCATCGCCGCGCGCAACGATGCCGGCGGCGTCGTGTTCACGCTGCGGTTGCAACGCGCCTGACGGCGCGAGGCTCAGCCGGCCTGCAGCGCGATCTCGCGCCCGATGGCCGACAGCGGCACTGTCCTCTGCACGGCGCCGCGCCGGATGGCTTCCTTCGGCATGCCGAAGACGACGCAGCTGTCCTCGTCCTGCGCCAGCGTCTGCGCGCCGGCCTGGCGCATCTCCAGCAGGCCGGCGGCGCCGTCATCGCCCATGCCGGTCATGATGATGCCCAGCGCGTTCGCCGCGGCGCACTTGGCGACCGAGCGGAACAGCACGTCCACCGAGGGTCGGTGGCGGTTGACCAGCGGGCCGTCGAGCACGTCCACCACGTACTGCGCGCCGTTGCGGCGCAGCAGCAGGTGGCGGCCACCGGGCGCGATGAGCGCACGGCCGGGCAGCACGCGGTCGTTGGTGCAGGCCTCCTTCACCTCGATCTCGCACACCGTGTCCAGCCGCGCCGCGAAGGCCGCGGTGAACTTCTCCGGCATGTGCTGCACCACCACGATGCCCGGCGAGACCCGCGGCAGCGCGGACAGCACCTCCTCCAGCGCCTGCGTACCGCCGGTGGAGGTGCCGATCGCGACGACGCGTTCGGTGGTCTGCGTCATCGCACGGCCGCTGGCGGGCGCCAGGATCACGTCCGCCGTGTGCTTGGCCGGCGGGGTCTCCGGCGCGGCCGGCCGCGCACCCAGCCGCCGCGGGTTCGCGCGGGCCGCGGCCCGCACGGTCTGCACCAGTTCGTCGGCCGATTCGGAGAGGAACTGCTTCAGTCCCAGCCGCGGCTTGGTGACGATGGCGACCGCGCCGGCCGCCATGGCTTCCATCGTGGTCTTCGCGCCCTTCTCGGTCAGCGTCGAGCAGATGACCACCGGCGTCGGCCGCTCTTCCATGATGCGGCGCAGGAAGGTGATGCCGTCCATGCGCGGCATCTCCACGTCCAGCACGATCACGTCGGGCCACTGCAGCTTCATGCGTTCCATCGCCAGCAGCGGGTCGGCGCAGGCGGCCAGCACGTTCAGCCCGGGCGCCGACCCGATCAGCCCGCTGAGCACCTGGCGCACGACGGCCGAGTCGTCGACGATCAAGACCTTGGTGGCGCCGGTTGTCATGGGATGGCCACCTCGCCGGGGCTGACCTGGCACGAGCGCACCTCGCCGCTGGCGATGTCGAACTCGATGCGGCGGTGGCCGATGCCGAAGAGGCTCTCGGATGTGATGGCCACGCCCAGCTCCAGCAGCAGCGCACGCGCCGCTTCGCCGTTGCGGCGGCCGACGTCGCCCGCGCGGCCCGCATGGGGCGGGCGCGCCTGCTGCGGGAACATGTCGCCCCCGCCGAAGAGCCGCGCGACGCACTGCCGCGCCGCAACCCCATACCGCGCCAGGCCCTGCAGCATCAGCGCCAGCGCTTCGTCGCCATAACGCGCATCCAGCGCTTGCGGTTTCGCCACCGTGGCGCGCGCACGCCTCGGCAACAGGAAGTGCGACATCGCCCCCACACGCCGCTCCGGCTGCCACAAGGTGATCGACACGCAGGAGCCCAGCAGCGTGCGCAGCCGGTGCCGCGCGTCGCCGACGGCGTGTTCGCCAGGTTTCAGGAAGCGGTCGATGCGGGCCTCGTCCATGGCAGTCGAGTGGTGGGCTTTCAAGGCTTGCGGTACACGGAAGGCGCCACGGCGGCCACGCTGTCGTTCAACTCGTTCAGGCTCTCGGAGTGGCCGATGAAGAAATGGCCGCCCGGCTTCAGGTTCTCCAGCACCCGCGCGATCACCTGGCGCTTGGTGTCGGCGCTGAAGTAGATCATCACGTTGCGCAGGAAGATGGCATCGAAGCTGCCCAGCTGGGGCAGCGGGCCGTTGAGGTTCACCTGCGTGAAGCGCGCGCGCTGGCGCAGCGTCCGTTCCACCAGCAGCGTGCCTTCCTGGTCGCCGATGCCGCGCAGGCAATAGCGCTTGAGGTACGCGGCCGGAATGCCGCGCGTGCGGGCCAGGGTGTAGTGGGCCCGGCGCGCCTGCTGCAGCACGCGGCTGGAGATGTCGGAGCCCAGGATCTCCCAGGGCGCATCGCCCAGCGCGTCCGCCAGCACCATGGCGATGGTGTAGACCTCCTCGCCGCTGGAGCAGGCTGCGCTCCAGACGCGGAAGGGTTGCGCGCGCGGGCCCGTGGCCAGCGCCAGCTTGCGCAGCTGGTCGAAATGGCGCGGCTCGCGGAAGAAGTAGGTCTCGTTGGTCGTCAGCAGGTCGATGGCGGTCTGCACCTCGGCGGCGGCACGGCCGCTGCGCAATAGGCGCAGGTACTCGCCATAGCTGCCGAGCGCGTGGTGCTGCAGCCGCTTGCCGAGCCGTCCGCAGACCAGGGCCTTCTTCGCCGACGACAGCGTGATGCCGGCGCTGTCGAAGATGAAGCGCTGGAACTGGCCGAACTCCTGGTCGGTGATGGCGATCGACATCACGGGCGCGGTGCCTTCAGAAGCGCACGAAATGCTTGTGCTCGTCGGGGCCGGCCTCGGCCATCTCCAGCGGCGGGCGCACCACCGCAGCCCGGCCGGCCACCGGTGCCGGCCTGCGGCTGGAAGCCTTGCGCACCGCGGCCGCGGCATGCAGGGCCGGCGTCTGGCCGCCGGCCGGTCCGCTGGCCTGGCCGTTCACGCGGAAGAAGCCCATCAGCTGCTGCAGCTGCATGGCCTGCGAGCTCATTTCCTCGGCGGTGGCGGCCAGTTCCTCGGAGCTGGAGGCGTTCTGCTGGGTGGTCTGGCTGAGCTGGCTGACGGCGGCGTTGATCTGGCCGACGC
>Ga0196963_10000785_pt1 | contig 24806 bp, 24 predicted proteins | sample S1_5metaG_FD_148600 | JGI IMG/M metagenome (GOLD analysis project Ga0196963, IMG submission 148600) | Soil microbial communities from Anza Borrego desert, Southern California, United States - S1_5 | ecosystem: Environmental > Terrestrial > Soil > Desert | place: USA: California | collected...
GTCACGGAGAGGTTTTTTCCCGCCCTACACACGCGAGGCCCAGATGCCCGACTGGCCTGCGGATGCGGTGGAGCGACGCCCAGTCGCCTCGCTGATCCCCTATGCACGCAACGCCCGCACCCATTCTGACGAGCAAGTCGCCCAGATTGCGGCCTCGATCCGCGAGTTCGGGTGGACGATTCCGGTCCTGGTGGACGAGAAGGGCGGCCTGATTGCCGGTCACGGCCGAATCATGGCGGCCCGGAAGCTTGGGATCGCCGAGGTGCCCGTGATGGTCGCCCGCGGCTGGTCCGAGGCCCAAAAGCGGGCGTATGTCATCACGGACAACAAGCTAACCCTCAACGGGGGGTGGTCCGACGACCTGCTGAAGTCCGAGTTGGAGGGGCTGCGGGACGAGGGATTCGACCTCGGGCTGACGGGCTTCTCCGGAGACGAGCTTGCGGCGCTGTTTGCGGACAAGACTGCGGGCCTGACCGACCCTGACGAGGTGCCCGAGGCGCCCGAAACCCCGGTCAGCGTGCTCGGGGACGTGTGGATTCTGGGCAAGCACCGGATCGTCTGCGGCGACTGCACGGATGCGGACGTGGTGGCGAAGGCGCTGAATGGCGTGTCGCCCCACCTGATGGTCACCGATCCGCCCTATGGCGTGGAATACGAGGCAGGCTGGCGGAACAAGGCCATGCCAGCGAAGAACGACCCCGCGCGCTGGCGTGACGGCGCGGGCCGCGCCACGGGCAAGGTGCTCAACGACGACAAGGCCGACTGGCGCGAGGCTTGGGCGCTGTTCCCCGGCGACGTGGCCTACGTCTGGCATGCTGGCAACATGGCGCACGTCGTCGCTGAAAGCCTGCTCGCCTCGGGCTTTGACATCCGTGCGCAAATCATCTGGGGCAAAAGCCAGTTCGTGATCGGGCGCGGGCATTACCATCCGCACCACGAGCCCTGCTGGTATGCCGTCCGCAAGGGCGCGACAGGCCACTGGAACGGCGACCGCAAGCAGTCAACGCTCTGGCATATCGAGAAGCCGCGCAAGTCCGAGACGGGCCACTCTACGCAGAAGCCCGTCGAGTGCATGCAGCGGCCCATCGAGAACAACAGCAGCCCCGGGCAGGCGGTCTACGAGCCGTTCAGCGGCTCGGGCACCACCATCATCGCCGCCGAGATGACCGGCCGGGCGTGTCATGCGGTCGAACTCTCGCCCGCCTATGTGGACGTGGCTGTGAAGCGCTGGGAACAGTTCACAGGCCAGGCAGCCTGTCTTGAGGCAACGGGGCAGACGTTCGCCGACGTAGTATCAATCCGCGCTGGTAAGCGCGGCTGAGTGCACAACTCATACACAGTCCGGTCTTTCCACGCCCTTTAGTGGGCTCTCCGCACTTCTTGCATTCGCGGGCGCGCTTGGACGCGAAGTCCTTCCCGTGAACCCGGCCGTGGCAGGGGATGCACAGCGTCAGGCCATTGGTCACATCGAAACGTCGGTCAGGGTGGGTCGCAAACGGAAGAACATGGTGGGCGTGCATGCCGCCTGCCCTTGTGCCGCAGTGGCGGCAGGTTCCGTTGTCTCGCGCGAACACGGCAATTCGCCAGGACCGTAGCTCGGTCGATGCGCGCCCTCTGGCATTCTCAAGCGACGCGCCGCCTTTCCAGCCAGGGTGCCCCTCGCCAGACATCGTTACCGTGTAGCAGCGCTTGGAGCAGTGATGCTCGCGCTGCCCGGGCTTCACTCGAAATGCCTTGCCGCACGTTCGGCAGGTTCCGGTTCCTGCCCGCACTGACCAGCACGCCTTGCTGCAATACTTGGCCGTGTCGGCTCGGAAATGGTGGGTCCAAAATGGCGCGCGACACAGCGCGCAGTTCTTGCTCACACGCCTACGGCGCCCTGGGCGGGGTTCCATGCAGGACGGATAGCGTGGACCCACGCGAGAGTGAATCCGTATCCGCCAAATATCGCCCAGATCAGCGCCGAACGCCTCGGCACAGGAGCCTAGACCATGCAACGGGGCCGACCGGCCTTCCAGCCGACCGATGCCCAACGCCGCCAGGTCAAGGCCATGGCGGCCTATGGCATTCCGCATTTCGACATCGCCAAGGTGCTGGAGTGCGACGAAAAGACGCTGCGGAAGCACTTCTGGGCCGAGCTTGAGACTGGCGGCATCGAGGCCAACGCTCGCGTCGCCGAGAACATGTTCAAGATCGCCACCGGCTCGGGCCGCGAAGCGGTGATCGCCGGCAAGTACTGGCTCGCCTGCCGCGCCGGCTGGCGTGAGGCGGCGACGGCAGACGACCTCGGCAAGAAAGAGCAGCGCCAGCAGGCGGCGCTCACCGCCGAGCAAGGGACGCCGTGGGAAGCCCTGCTGAACCGGCACTAGGCTGGCGCACCGCCTGTCCCGACTGGGCTGCTCGCATCCGCGCCGGCCGGTCGCTGGTCCCGGACCTGCCGCTCATTAAGGCCGAGGCGGACTGCGCGGTCGAGATATTCAGCCGCCTTCGGCTCCCGGACGTCCCGGGCCAGCCAGAGTTGCGCACCGCGGCCGGCGAATGGCAGCGCGACATGGTCCGCGCCCTGTTCGGCTCCTACGATCCGGCGCGGAACGTGCGGCACATCCGCGAAATCTTCGCGATGGTGCCGAAGAAGTCGAGCAAGACCACGGCTGGCGCCGCCATCATGACGACGGCGCTGCTGATGAACCGCCGCCCGCGCGCCGAGTTCCTGCTGATCGCGCCGACCCAGGAGATTTCCGACCTCGCATACCGCCAGGCGGTGGGCATGATCGAGGCGGACCCGGTTCTCGCGGCCAAGGTCCACATCCGCGAGCACCTCAAGACGATCATCTTCCGCCCCACCGGGGCGTTCCTGAAGGTCAAGTCCTTCGACCCAAAGGTCGTGACCGGCAGCAAGCCCGCCGGCGTCCTGCTGGACGAGCTCCATGTGATCGCCGAGGCGCCGAACGCGGATCGGGTCATCGGGCAGCTTCGCGGCGGCCTGATCTCGCAGCCCGAAGGCTTCCTCGTCACCATCACCACCCAGAGCGAGCGCGCGCCGGCCGGCGTGTTCAAGGCAGAACTCAAGACGGCGCGCGATGTGCGCGACGGCAAGCTGCAAGCGCCCATCCTGCCGCTGATTTACGAGTTCCCGCCCGACATCATGGCGTCGGACGCGTGGCGTGACCCCGCCAACTGGCCAATGGTCACGCCGAACAACGGCCTCTCCATCACGGTCGAGCGCCTCGTCGATGAGTTCAACCAGGCAGAGGCCAAGGGCGAGGCGGAATTTCGCCGCTGGGCAACTCAGCACCTCAATATCGAGCTGGGGGTCGCTACCGCAGACGACAGTTGGCCCGGCGCGCAATACTGGGAACGCCGCGCCGACCCCACGCTGACGCTCGACACCCTGATCGAGCGGTGTGACGTGGCCGTGGTCGGCATCGACGGCGGCGGGCGGGACGACCTCCTCGGCCTCGCCGTCATCGGCCGCGAGCGGGGCACGCGCCGCTGGCTGGTCTGGTGCCGCGCCTGGTGCGTCCGCAACGTGCTCGATATCCGCAAGAGCATCGCATCCACGCTGCGCGACTTCGAGGCGGCCGGCACGCTCCGGATCATCGACAACGAATCCGCGGAGGATGTGGTCGAGGTCGCGGATATCGTGGAGCGGCTCGACCGCGAGGGCTTGCTTCCGGATCGGCACGCCATCGGCGTGGACCCGTCCGGCATCGTGGAAATCGTGGACGAGCTGCGGTCGCGCGGCTTCGACGCGGCAGAGGACGGCAACGGCCGTGTGGTCGGCGTCTCTCAGGGCTACCGGCTGAACGGCATCATCAAGACCTGCGAGCGGCAGGTTGCGACCGGCGGCCTGGTCCATGAGGGCTCGGGCCTGATGAACTGGGTCGTCGGCAACGCCAAGGTCGAGGCGCGCGGGAACGCGGTGCTGATCACCAAGCAGGCGAGCGGGACGGCGAAGATCGACCCGCTGATGGCGATGTTCAACGCCGCGGACCTGATGAGCCGCAATCCGGCCCCCGCGCTCGTCCCGGAGATGTTCGCAATCTAGCAAAGGAGGCCGCGGATGGGCGGACCGATCGCTCGCCTCGGCGGTCTCGTATCCCGCCTGTTCGGCGGCATGTTGGAGCGTCGCTCGGTGCAGTTCGCGCCGGGATTCTGGGAGCATTTCGCGGGCGCCCGTGCGGTGTCCGGCGTGGCCGTCAATCACCAGACGGCAATGCAATGCTCGACGGTGCTCGCCTGCGTGCATGCGATTGCCAGCGGCATCGCCATGCAACCGCTCGACTTCCAGGCGAAGCGCCAAGACGGCGGGCGCGATGATGCGTCCGACGACCCGGCCTGGGCCTCCCTGCGGGACCAGCCGAACGAGTGGCAGACCTGGCCCGAGTGGGTCGAGACAACCCTGATGCACGCCGTGTTGTGCGGCGATGCGGTCAGCTTTGTGAATCGGCCGAACCCGCGCGGGCCGATCCGTGAACTGATCCCGCTGGTGCCGGGGTCCTTCGTGATCGAGCAGGGCGCGGATTACGGGCTCACCTACCGCGTAACCCTCGCGGGTGACCGCTCAATGACCCTGCCGCGGGCGCAGGTCTTTCATCTGCGCTCGCCCTCGTGGAACGCCTACTCCGGCATGCCGGCGGTCACCTTGGCACGGGAGGCGATTGGCCTGGCGCTGGCGACCGAGGAAAGCCACTCAAGGCTGCACGCTAACGGCACGAGGCCGAGCGGCTTCCTTACGACCGACGCGGCCCTGAAGCCGGAAATGGTGTCGCTGCTGAAAGAGCAGTGGCAGGCGATGCACGGCGGGCTCGCCAACGTTGGCAAGACGCCGGTCCTGTCCGGCGGGCTGAAGTGGCAGCAGACGTCCATGTCGGGCGTGGATGCACAGCACCTCGAGACGCGGCGCCACCAGATCGAGGAAATCTGCCGCGCCTTCGGGGTGTTCCCGCCGGCCATCGGGCATTCCGACAAGGCCAGCACCTTCGCCTCGGCCGAGCAGTTCTTCCTCGCCCATGTGGTCTTCACGCTCGGCCGCTGGACGCGGCGCTTCGAGGAGCGGCTGCGGATTGACCTGCTGACGCCCGCCGAACGCAAGCGCGGGCTCTACTTCAAGTTCAACATGCGCGCGCTGCTGCGCGGCGATGCGAAGGCCCGCTCCGAGTTCTACCGCGCCATGATCGAGTTGGGCGTGATGACCCGGAACGAGGTCCGGGCATTGGAAGACCTTTCGCCTCTGGACGGCCTGAATGATCCGCTGCGCCCGCTGAACCTGGCGACGCAGGCCGAGGCCGACGCGCAGCTTGCATCCCGGGCCGAGAGCGTTGCCGCCGCTGCGAAGGCGATGCTCGCCGCGCCCGAGCACAAGGTCGGCCGAGTGCTCTCGGCCGCGAATGAACGCCGCATCGTCACTGCCCGCGATGAACTGAACACCGTCCTGGCCGCCGTCCAGGCAACCGACGGAGATCCCGGGGCATGACCCGCGAAGTGAAGCTGCTCGCGCTGTCAGACGCGCGACTGGAGACCGAGGACAAGTCCGGAACCGTCGCGGGCTACGCGAGCGTGTTCAACGGCGTGGACAGCTACCGGGACACGATCCTCCCGGGCGCCTATGCGCGCACCATCGCCGACTGGAAGACCCGCGGCTACGCGCTGCCGATCATCGACGAGCACTGGGGCGCGACCATCGGCAAGTGGACGCACATGGAGGAGGACAGCCTCGGCCTGCGCGTGAAGGGCGAACTGACGCCCGGCCACAGCCGCGCGACGGACGTCCTGGCGAGCCTGCGCCACGGCGCCGTGTCGGGCCTCTCCATCGGCTTTCGTGCCGTTGCGGCCGAGAACGCCCCGGACGGGCGCCGACTGCTGAAGGAGATTGATCTCCTGGAAATCTCGGTGGTGACCATGCCCGCGGATTCCCGCGCTCGCGTGGACGCCGTGAAGGCCATCACCGATATCGAATCCAAGTCCCAGGCTGAGCGGCTGCTAGGAGAACTAGCACCCCAACTCAGCGGGAAGTGGCGCACTGCCTTCGTCTCGAAGGTCAGTGCAATCGCCCTGCGAGATGCTGAGGCGAAGCGACTAGAGGCCGAGTGGCTCGCCGACATGCGGCGCCGCGTGGCCGCCCTCACATCCCTCAAATAATCGGAGTTCCACCATGAGCGAGTTCGCTCCCAAGGAGCTCGTCGATGGCGCCCTGCGCGCCTTCGAGGAGTTCAAGGCCACCAACGACGCGCGGCTGCGCGACATCGAGAAGAAGGGCGCGGCCGATCCGGTCGTGACCGACAAGCTCGCCAAGATCGAGACCGCGCTGAATGGTTTCGAGAACCTGAACCAGAAGCTCACCCTCGCCGAGCAGGAGGCCAAGAACGCCAAGGCCGAGGCTGCGGAGATGAAGGAGGCGCTGGAGCGCATCGAGACGCGCCTCAACCGCCCCGGCGCATCTGCGACGCCCGCGGAGATCAAGGCGAAGCGCAATGCCTGGGCGCGCGCCGTGGTCAACGCCGTCACCCAGGGTGAGGTCAACCTCAACCAGGACGAGCGCAAGGCCATCGCCGATGTCATGGCCGAATACAAGGTGATGTCCATCACCCCGGACACGACCGGCGGCTATCTCGCCCCGTCCGAGTTCGTGGCGGAAATCCTCAAGGGCGTGACCCTGCTCTCCCCGATGCGCTCCCTGGTGCGTGTCCGGCAGACGGCCAATCGCTCGGTGCAACAGCCGAAGCGCACGGGCCAGTTCGCCGCGCAGTGGACGGCGGAGAACGCGACCCGCACCGAGACGACCGGCCTCACCTACGGCCAGTTCGAGATCGTCGCGCACGAGCTGTACGCGATGGTTGATGTCTCGCAGCAGAACCTTGAGGACAGCGCCTTCAACCTTGAAGGCGAAATCCGCGAGGAAGCGGTGCTCCAGTTCGCGAAGGCGGAGGGGACGGCGCTGGTCTCCGGCTCTGGCGTCGGCCAGCCCGAGGGCCTGCTGACCAACGCGGATGTCCTGTCCACCAACTCCGGCGCGGCCACGTCCATCGCGGACGCGGACGGCCAGGCGAACGGCATGATCACCCTCATGCACGCTCTGCCGACCTTCTACGCCATGAACGGCGTGTGGGTGCTGAACCGGGCGACGCTCGGCTCGGTGCGCAAGATGAAGGACGCGGACAAGGGCTACATCTGGGCGCCCGGCGTGGCGGTCGGACAGCCGAACACCATCCTCGGCCATCCCTACGTCGAGATGCCGGACATGCCGAACGAGGGGGCGAACACCTTCCCCATCGCCTTCGGCGACTTCGCCCGGGCCTATACGCTGGTGGACCGCGTCGCGATGACCATGCTGCGCGACCCCTACACGCAGGCCGCGTCCGGCAACATCCGGCTCTGGTTCCGCCGTCGTCTCGGCGGGCAGATCGTGCTCGCCGAGGCCGTCCGCAAGCTCAAGTGCGCGGCCTGATCCTGACCGCCGCGCGCGCCTGACGGCTGCGCGCGGCTCCCCCGAATCCAATCCGAACCCAGGAGGGCGTTATGCCTTTCGATCTGAAGAACAACATCAAGACGATGATCGGGATTTCCCCGGTTGCCGTCGGTACCACCGGCACCGGCCAGACCGGGAAGGTCATCGACCGCGCCGGCTACGAGAGCGTGACCTTCGTGAACTCCTTCGGGGCCATCACCGCGACGAATGCGACCCTCGTGGTGACGGTTTTCGAAGGCGACACGACGGGCACGCTCACCTCCGTGGCCGATGCGGACCTGATCGGAACCGAGGCCGCCGCGGGTGTGGCCGCCGCGACGCCGCGTGCGTCCGGCACGACCATGCGCGTCGTCAAGACCATCGGCTACAAGGGCGTGAAGCGGTATGTGCGGTGCAATATCCGCAGCACCGTCACGGCCGGGCCGGTGATCTCCTCGGTGGCCGTGCTCGGCCATCCGCGGGTGAAGCCGACCTCCTGACGTGCTCCGTGATGGCCAGCGACAGGTCGCCCCGACCCTCGATGGGATCAGGGCCGACCATCTTGCCCGGTATCGCTGGGCCGCCCAACGCCTCCCCGCCGCAAGCCGCGTCATCGACGTGGCCTGCGGCGTGGGCTACGGCGCCCGCATCCTCGCCGAGGCCGGGCACCGCGTGCTCGCCATCGACAACGACCCGGAGGCGATTGCCTACGCGCGCGAGCACTACGCGCACCGGCGCATTCGCTACCGGCAGGCAGACGCGTCCGCGCTCGGCGACCTGAGCGGCTTCGCGCCGGACGCTGCCGTATCCTTCGAGACCATTGAGCACCTCGCCGATCCGGCGCCGCTGCTGACGGCTCTCCGCGCCGCGCCGCTGCTGCTCGCAAGCGTGCCGAACGAGACGGTGTTCCCGTTCCGCGGCTACCTCCACCACCACCGCCACTACACGGCGGCCGAGTTCACGGACCTGTTGCGCGAGACCGGATGGCAGCCCCGCCTCTGGTTCGGCCAGGCCGACGCCCATTCCGATGTCCTGCCCAACGTCGAAGGAAGAACCCTCGTGGCTGAAGCCAAGCGCGCTCGCCCAAAGCGCCGCTCCCTCTCCAAGGCCCTGGCGCCCGTCGCGCCGCCCCCGGCCGCCGCCCCTCCTCCCGGCCCGCGCCACGTCGCGATCCTCGGCCTCGGGCCGACGCTGGAGGCCTACGTGGACCTCGTGAAGCGCCTCGGCGGGCGCCACAAGCTCTGCGATGAGGTCTGGGGCATCAACGCCGTCGGCGGCGTGCTCCAGTGCGACCGCATCTTTCACATGGACGACGTGCGGGTGCAGGAAATCCGCGCCGCCGCTCATCCGCAGAGCAACATCGCGGCCATGTTGGAATGGCTGCGAACGCATCCCGGCCCGGTCTATACGTCAGTGCCGCATACCGACTACCCCGGCCTTGTCGCCTACCCCTTGCAGGAAGTGATCAACAGCGTCGGCTACGCCTACTTCAACAGCACGGCCGCCTATGCGGTCGCATTTGCCATCGCGTCCGGCGTTCAGAAAATCAGCCTGTTCGGGATCGACTTCACCTATCCGAACAGCCACCAGGCCGAGAAGGGCCGCGCCAACGTCGAGTTCCTGTTGGGCATCGCAGCCGCGCGCGACATCGAGATCGGCCTGCCGAGCAAGACGACGCTCATGGACGCCATCGAGGGCGACACGCTCTATGGCTACGACATGGTGCGCGTGACGATCACGCAGGACGGCCCGGCGCAGCCTGCGACAGTGACGTTCACCGAGCGCGAAGCGCCGCCGCCCACGGCCGAAGAGATTGAGCGGCGCTACGATCATTCCGCACATCCGAACCGCCTTGTGGCGGAAAGGGGGGCCTGATGCGCGTTCGCGTGATTCGGTCGTTTCCTTACGCCGCTGACCACATCCACGTCGAGATGCTGGAAGCCGGAGCAGAGGTGGACGTGGCCGATGATTGCGCGCCCGGCCTCTTGGCCGAGGGCTTCGTGGAGCTGCCGAAGGCAGACGCGCCTTCGACGTCTGATGCCCCTGAACCCGCCCGGCGCCGCCGCGGCTGAACAAGGATCAACCCGCGATGTCACAGGATGCAGTCGCGCCCGGCGCGACGCTGCGGTCGAGCACGGAGACCGGCAAGGGCGGCCAGCCTTTGCAGCTCGTGCCGCGGCACGGCCTGACGCGCAACAAGTCGCAGCAGGATGAATACGTGCCCGTCGCGGTGCTCGCGGTGGATCGCATCCATGACCAGGCGGACTGGGCCGTGACGGTCTCCATCGCGGGGAAGGAGAGCATCGTCGCCATCCCGCGCCAGCACAGCCGCGAGGAAGCCGCCGAGATGGCGTGGCGCGACGTGTGCCTGGCCGCGGCGCGTCTGGGCAAGGGCGGTGGCGGCATGATCGGCAATGCGGTGCGCGCCGCTCCGGATAGTGGCGAGGAGGGCTGAGCCATGGCGAGCGTGATCTTCACCAAGTGCATCGAGCGTGCGTTCAACGGCAACCTCGATTTTGACACCGACACAATCAAGGTGACCCTCCACACGTCCTCCTATGTGGAGAACAAGGATCACGACTTCTTCGATGACGCGACGAACGAGTTGAGCACTGGCAGCGGCTACACCTCGGGCGGCGCGACGGTGACTGTCTCGGTCACGCTCGACACGACGAACGACCGCGTGGACGTCTCGCTCGGTGGCACGTCCTGGTCGTCCTCGACGATCACAGCGCGCAAGGCCATCTACCGGAAGGCCCGCGGCGGTGCGGCATCCGCCGACGAGCTGATCGCCTGTAACGACTTCGGCAGCGACGTCTCCACCACGGCGGGCACGTTCACGCTGGCGGCGTCCACGCTGCGCATCCAGAACTAGCGGCTGATCCGACTAGATCATGGCGACGATCACCGCCCCGGTCTCATCGCGCAGCACGCTCACCACGAGCGCGCTGAACAGCCTGGCCAGTGCGACCTATGTCAGCGCTGGCACGGTGGATGTGAGCGCGACCGATCCGCTGGACGTGATCCTGTCCGTCGAGGTCACGCCCGGCACGGTGTCGAGCAACAAGCAGGTTCTCGTGTTCGTGCAGCCCTCGCTGGACAACACGAACTTCCAGACCGGCCCGACCTCCGGCACCACCACGACCGACGAGGCCAATCTGCTGCTGCTCGGCGTGGTGCCGTGCAATACGAACTCCACGTTGCAGCGCGGGCATTTCAGCGTGGCCGCCGCGCTCGGCTATGTGCCGCCCTACTTCAAGGTGATCTGCAAGAACGAGACGGGCGCGGCGCTCGCCTCTTCGGGCCACGCGGTCTATTACGCGACGGTCACCGGCAACTCCGCCTGATCCGGTAGGTCTGGCATGGCGCGCCAGCCAAAGCATCCGGGGCGGCATACACGGGTTCTCCGCACGCACCCTCGCGCGCGGGGGCTGGTGCATGACTGGTCCGTTTATGACGGCATCGAGCGGCAGATCATTGACCGCGGGCTTCGGCCCGCGAATGGTGTTTTCGGCTCGGGGAATAGCGGCACAACCGGCAACTATTGGCGCACAGACCAGCACGGCTGGGGGATTGACTTCGACCCGACTGGTACGGGCACTTTCGCCTCGCAAGAGCTTGTGGTCGGTAACAGCGCCGGAAGCGGGAACCCCACAAACGGGGCGTCATGGACGCTCGCCTGCTTCGTGTCGCTGGCGTCTACGGGCTCGACCCAGACGCTGTTTTGCGGCTCTATCGCGGGGTCTATTCAGCTTCGTGTGGAATCCAGCAATACGCTCGGGCTGGTGGCCACCAGCACGGCGCTAGACGGGACTTCCACCGGCACGCTGTCGGCCGGCGTTCGCACGCATGTGGCCGTCACTTACGACGGTAGCACCGCGCGCTTCTACATTAACGGGCTCGCGTCTGGCACAGCGTCGTTCAGTCGGACGTATGGCGTTGATAATCAGGCGATCCTTGGTGCTAAACCCGGCAGTGAATACCTAAGCCTCGGCTCGCGTATCTGGAACTTCCGCGTCTGGGACCGGCCGCTGTCGGCGGCGGAAGTGCAGGACGAGGCGCTCGATCCGAACGGCATCTATGTGCTACCGACGCGCCTCGGCTGGCGGCGCGATGTGCCGGCGCTGTGGAGCACGACAAGCGGCGCGGGCGCCACCGCGCCCGGCGCGACGATCACAGCCTATGCCTTCCTGAACCCGGGCAGCGTCACAGCGACCGCACAGGTCGCGGAGACACCCTCCGTCAAGACGGCGACGGGCGCTGGCAGCGAAACCGCGCCTGCCGGGGCGGTCGCGGTGGATCTGGAAGTCTGGGGCGCCGGTGGGTCTGGCGCGAAGCAGACCAACACCGGGCGCCGCGCATCGGGCGGCAACGCCGGCAACTTCGCCAAGACCTCCGGCATCGCTGTCACGGGCGGCAGCACGGTCGTCTACTGGAACGTCGGGACCGGCGGCACGAGCGGCACCGCAGCGGCGGTGGGCAATGCGGGCGGCCAGTCCTGGGCGCGCGTCGGCACCAATGCGGCGCCGACCAGCACCACGGACGGCGCCCTTGCATCGGGCGGTAACGCCGGCGCCCAGAGCACATCCGGCACGGCGCAGCCCACGGCGCAGAGCACGGCAAGCGACGTCGGCACCATCAAGAACGCCGGCGGGCGCGCGGGCGCGGCCTCGGGCGGCGGATCGGCGACCGGCGGCGGTGGTGCGGCAGGCCCCGCCGGCGCGGGCGGCGATGCGGCAGCGGTCAGCACCGCAGCGGGCGGCCAGGGCGGCGCGTCGGCTGCTGGCACATCAGGGGGCGCAGGCGGCACCGCTGCCAACGGCACGGCCGGCACATCGGCGGAAGCCGGCGGCTCGGGCGGCGGCGGCTCCTACGGCAACACATCTGCCTTTGCGGGCGGTCAGGGCGGTGCGCCTGGCGCGGGCGGTGGCGGCGTCGTCACCAGCAGCACGGCGGCGGGCTCCGGCACAGGAGCCGGCGGGCGCGGTCAGGTCCGGCTCACCTACTACACGCTCACCCAGACGGCGGTCGCGCAGGGCAGCACCTTCACGGCCGCGGCATCGCTGATCGCCGGAACGGCATCAGGTCCGAACGGTGATGCCAGCGCGGGCGGCGCCACGCTCTCGGCGACGGCCAGTCTCACGGCAGGCGCGGCCACGGCGGCGAGCACCGCCGCGGGTGCGACGGTCACCGCCACCGCCTCCCTGGTGGCCGGTGCCGCCTCGGCGGACTACACGGCAGCCGGTGCGACGCTGATTGCGGCGGCCTCGCTCACCACGGGTGGGGTCACCGCGGCCTCTACCGCGGCAGGCGCCACCATCGCGGCGGCAGCATCGCTGACGGCCGGGGCCGCCTCGGCAGACAGCACGGCGGCTGGCTCCACCATCGCGGGCACGGCCAGCCTCGTCACCGGGGCGGCAAGCGCCGCCTCCTCTGCGGCGGGCGCCACCGTCACCGCCACGACTGCCTTCACGGCTGGCGCCGCCGCGGCAGGGCAGATTGCCGATGGCGTGACGCTCACGGCCACGGCATCGCTCGCCGCTGGGGCTACTACCGCGGAGAGCACCGCACCCGGCGCCACCCTCACAGGGGCCGCCGCGCTGGCCGTAGGGGCGGCGACAGCGGCGTCCACGGCGGCGGGGGCTACCCTCGCCGCATCCACCTCTCTGGCCGCTGGTGGGGCCTCCGCGGCGGCGAACGCGGCCGGTGCCACCCTCACCGCGGCGGCATCCCTGACCACGGGGGACGCGGCGGCCGATAGCACCGTCCCGGGGGTGACCTGGGGGGCCGCAGCATCCTTCATTGGCGGCGCCGCCACCGCATCGGTTCTCGTCCCCGGCGTCGTGCTTGTGGCCGAGCCGATCCTGATCCCGGGTGCGGCCATCGGGGGTGAGATCATCCCCGGCGCGACCCTGACCGCTCAAGCCTCGCTGATCCGAGGCCGCGCTGCGGCACAACCCTACGGGCGGCCCGCCAACACGGCGGCCTCCGCCCGGCCCGCTGGCACCGCAGCCGCAGAGCGGGGCTCCGGCACCGGTGCCGTCGCCCGGCCTGCCGGCACGGCCGCGACACCCCGCGGCGCCGGCGCGCCCGCCATCTATCGCCCGTGAGGTAGCCCATGCTCACCGTGATCACGCCGGCGCCGACGAAGGACCTGACGACGCTGGCGACCGTCAAGGCTGAGTTGCAGATCACGAGTTCGGCGCAGGACGACCACCTCACGCGGCTGATCAGCGAGGCGTCCGAGACGCTCGCCGAAGCCTGCAACCGGGTGTTTGGGCGCGAGACGGTCAAGCAGACCGAGCGCATCGACATTCCGGTGGGCTTCATCATCCTCGACCGGGACATCAACCCAGCCGTCACCTCCGTGACGGTCAACGGCACCGCGCTTGCACCGACCGAATACGAGCTGGACGAATACCGGCTCTACCGGATCATGAACGACCGCCGCTATGGCTGGTTCGCCTACTCCAAGGTGGAAATCACGTACCAGGCGGGGTTCACGCTGCTGACCGATCTGCCGCGCCCGCTGGAGCGGGCCTGCATTGATCTGGTCGTGAGCACGTATCAAGCGCGCGGGCGCGATGCGGGTGTCTCGCGCATCCAGACCGAGGGCGTGGGCGCCGTCAGCTACTTCGACATGAAGGACTGGCAGGGCGGCTTTCCGGCGAACGTGCAGGCCGTGGTGGACCGCTGGCGCCGGGTCCCGGTGTGATGGGCGCGCATCTCGACGCGCGCCGCCGGACGCTCGGGCAGATGGGGCGCCCCATGACGCTGCGGCGGCAACTCACCGTCAGTCCGCAGACCTACGCCGACCTCACCGTGCAGGGCTTCGACCGGGCCTTCCAGCCGCAGGAAATCCAGGGCGGCGTGCGGCAGGGCGACCGGCGCGTCGAAATCCTGAACGACGAACTTGCCGCCGCCGGCTGGCCGGCGCTCCGCGGCCAGGTGCTCCGCCTCGTGATCGACGGCACAACGGTTACAGTGGTGGATGCCTTCCCGCTCTACGAGGGCGCGACGCTGATAGGCCACTCGCTCTGGTGCAGGGGCGGCTAGGCCATGGCATCGCAGAGCGCCCGCGCCGCCATCCGCGCCTTCCTCGACGCCGCGCGCGCCGGGGCGCAGATCAGCGCGCCGCTCACCTACGAGAACGAGCCAAGCGCGCAGCCCGCCGATAGCGCCTGGGTCTATGTCCGCTTCCAAGGGCTGTTCTACGACCAGGCGAGCATCGGCGCCGGCGCGCCGACCGCGAACCGCTGGACCGAGGAAGGCAGCGTGATCTTCCACGTCCGCGTGCCGTCCTACTCCGGCACGGCAACCGCGGCGACGGTGGCAGAGGAAATCGCGGACGTGCTCCGCGGCGCGTGGCTTCAGCCGGCGAACATCCGGTTTCAGACGCTCTCCATCGGCGACGGCGAGATGGCCGACGAGGAAGGCAACTTCTGGCAACTCACCGTCCGCGCCGAGTGGCTGCGCGGCTGACCCTCCCAACTGCCCAATGGGATGAGCCATGACACCGAAAACGCAGACCAAGCGCACCTTCGAGGGGCTGCGCGCCGCTCTCTTTGAGGAACTTGACAAGGTTCGCAGCGGAGAGGCGGATTACCAGCGGTATTCGACGGTCGTGAAGATCGTCGGCCAAATCCACCTCGGCATCCTGACCGAGTTGAAGGTCCGCAAGACGCTCGGCGAGCCAGAGTTGGCCGAGAACATCCGGGGCATGCTCCCCGCGCCGGGAACCGACGGCTGACCCAGTGATCGTCCCTACCCATCACCATGCACAGCGCGGCACGCATTCAGCTGACGCGCTGCTGGAATGGCTGGCTGACAAATCCTGGACGCCGTTCTCGCGCGAGACCCTTGAGGCCGACCTTCGCCTCACGCCCAATGAGGGGCCGGGCCTGCTCCCGAAGCCCCATCTGGTCTGGACACGCGGGACAGATCGGGTCGCGGCTTCGACCGTGCGAACAAGCTATTGGCACGGCCCGGATCGGATGCGCGAACTAGGCTTTCGGCTACAGCGGCTGTTCGATCTGGGCGACGTCATCGAGTTCTTCCGGGATACGGTCGGCTTCCGATGCCGAGTATGCCGAGAGGTGACCGCGCGGAGCGGGCTCGCCGAGTTTCCGAGCATCTATGAACCGGACCGGGACGCGCTCTGCGCCATTTGCGCGAACCAGGTGAAGGATGCATTGCGCGGCGACAAGCGTGCCCGCGACGCCTTGGTGAAGATGCCCTGGCAGGTGCGGGCCGCCCGCGATGCGGTGCGGCGCCTCCTGGCGCCGGAGCGGCGGCTGACACGCGCCACGCGAGATGACCTGAAGACCATCGCCGAGGCGCTCGGTTTGCGCGACGGCGACTGCGCCCCCCACGCCCGAGAGAACTAGTCGCGGCGCCCGCGAGGGCGGCGTCGTGACGCATGGCTGCTGCCCGGCGGCCGTCATCGCCCTCCGTTTTCCATAAGGAGCGACGACGTGGACAGCAATCGCGTGCGCGTGGCCACCACAATCGAAGCCACGCTGGGCACAACCCCCGGCTCTGCGCGCATGCGCACCGCCCGCATCACCGGCGAGAGCCTGCGCTACACGCCGAGCTTTTTCCAGCCGGCGGAACTGCGCTCCGACCGCATGAACCAGGCGCCATCGAAGCAGAACGAGAGCGTCTCCGGCGGCGTCAACTTCGAGTTTTCCTTCCCGACCGACGCGACGTTCCTCTCGGACATGATCCGCTCGGCGATGTATTCGACGTGGGTGCTCACGCCGCAGCACTTCAACGACGGCACGGCGGATTCCGTCATCACGGACTACCAGTCCGGCACGGGCGTCTATACCGTCGTCGATCAGTCGGGCTCCGGCGGCTTTGCGGGCACCGCCTACAAGGTCGGGCATCTGGTGCAGGCCAGCGGCTTCACGGCCTCGAACAACAACCGCATCGCGCGCGTCTCCGCGTCCACCGCGACCTCCGTCACGGTGGCGACCGGCGGCACCACCGACACGGCGCCGGCCGCCGCCGCCATGCTCAAGGTCGTCGGCTTCCGCGGCGCGACCGGGGATATCACCGCATCCTCCACCGGTCTCGCTTCCACGGCGCTGGACTTCACCACGCTCGGCCTCGCGGTCGGCCAGTGGATCAAGATCGGCGGCACCGCAGCGGGCGAGCAGTTCGCCACCGCGGCGCTGAACGGCTGGGCGCGCATTACGGCCATCGCCGCGACCGCGCTCACGCTCGACCATCGCCCGGCCGGCTGGACCACCGACGCAGGCACCGGCAAGACGATCTCCGTCTGGTTCGGCGACTACATCCGCAACGGCACCACCCGGACCTCCTTCTCCATCGAGAAGGCGTTCCTCGGTCAGGCCACGCCGACCTACATCATCCACCGCGGCATGGTCGTGGATCGCTTCTCCCTCCAGGCGATCACGGACCAGGCGATCACGGGCTCGGCCGAGTTCATGGGCCTGACCGGCGCGGCCGGCACATCCGCCTATGGCACGACCTACGATGCCGCGACGACCGAGACGGTCCTGACCGGCAACGCGAGCGTCGGTCAGATCACCGTCGGCGGATCGTCCATGGCGTCGCCCAACTGGGCGCGGCAGCTCGACATCCAGATCCAGAACAACGTCCGCATGATCAACGCGCTCGGGAACATCGGCGCGGTGGAACTGGGCGTGGGCGAGATGGCGATGACGGGCACGCTGGCGACCTACTTCGGCGGCCTGTCCTACCTCACCGACCTGTTCGCCGCGGGGCAGACCACGATCACCAGCCGGGCGCAGACGACGCGCACGGCGGGCACGTCCGGCAAGGCCGTGGTCAAGACCATCCCGCAGGCGACCTTCACCGGCGGCGCGCCGAACGCGCAGGGCAAGAACCAGGACGTGCTGCTCTCCCTGCCGTTCTCCGCGTCCATCGACAGCGCGACCAACTGTCAGATGCAGTGGGACCGCCTGCCGTATTTCGAGCAATAGCAGCTTCGGCCTGGGCTTCGGCCCGGGCACGAGGGCGCCGCGCGGCGCGGGGCGGCGGCGTTGGGCAGCGCCGCCGCCTCTTTCCCGCCCATGCCCATCACAGGAACACAGCCCACAATGGCGAAGCTTGCCAGCTTCCGCATCAACTCGCGTGCCATCGAGGAAGGCGAATGGGTCGCCGCCGGCGACGAATGGGGCGACCTTGAAGTCAAGGTCCGCGGCTTCACCAACGCCTACCACGACGCGCGCAACGCCGCGATCCGCCGAGCCGCCGTGCCCTACGCCGGCCAGGCCGACCGCATCCCCTCGGCCATCGCCGACCGCATCGTCTGCGATTGCGTCATCAAGCACCTGTTCCTCGACGTGCGGAACCTCACGGGCGACGACGGCCAGCCCGTCACGCGCGAGCAGTTCGTGGAACTGATGCGCAACCCGGACTTCAAGCCGCTGGTCAACGCCGTGATCGTGGCTGCGGCCAAGGTGGGCCAGATCCGTGAGGCCGAGGCCGAGGCCGCGGAGGGAAACTCTGCGCGGCTCTCCGCCGGGCACTGAGCGGAGCGCCGCAGACTGCTGACTGGCTTGCCCGGATCGCGGAGGAAGACGCAACCGCGGCCGAGGCCATGGCCCATCTCGTGGAAGCCACGGCCGACGCAGAGGACGTGGACCCGGGCTTTGCCTGGATATGGCGCGCCTGGCAGCGCCTTTCCCTCGACCGCCGGCTGGTGGGCGTCGGCCTGTCCGGCGTGATGCCGCAGCGCATTCCGTGGACCACGCTCGCGGCCTGGTGCGAGTGGCACGGCCACTCGGCCGAAGACCTGGACCTGCTCGACCGCTGCACCGTCGCGATGGACCGCGTGTTCATCGAGTGGTGGCAGGAGCGGGCGCGGCAGAACACCCCCAACACAGGAGCTCCCCCATGAACACCGGCGATATGGTTCTGTCGTCCGCGACCCACGCGGCCATCTGGACGGGTGCCGCCCTTGAAGCCGTCCCCGACGCGCAGGCGTCGCTCGACTTCGAGCGCATGCACGTCACGGTCCGCGTGGGCGTGACGCCCGTGCTGCCGACAGGCCGGCTGATCCTGAATGCGCCGGACTTCGCCGGCTGGACGGGCAGCGTGTCCATCAGCGATGTCGGCACCGGCGTGGCGCGCGACGGGCGCGAGGACAATGCCAGCGAGGGCAGCGCGGCCTGACCTGAATGAGCGCCTCCGCCTTCGCGCGCACGGTGGATGTTTTCGCCGCGCAGAACCTCTCGCCGGCCGCGCTGTCGGCTCGGCTGGCGGAGACGGCGCGGGAGGATGTGGCGCGGCTGATTGCGTCGGGGCGGGCCTCGCCCCGCTACCGGCGCTTCGTGGATGGTGTGGAGGGCGCGCCCGAGACGGCGGTGAAGCCGGACGGGATGATCCTCTACCGCTTCGACTACATGGCCGAGGTCGCGGCCTTCGTTCTGTCGTTCCTGGAAGCGCGCGCGCCGAAGCGGACGGGCGAGTTCAGCAAGAGCTTCTACCTGGGGCTCGACGGAAAGTTCGTCCCGGCACGGTTCTTCAATCCGGCGACGATGGGCGATGTGCGCGAGATCGCGTGTGGGAACATGCAGCCGCAGGCGCGCATCGCGGACACTCAGATGGTCGGCACCAAGCGCGTCCGGTTCAGCGTGCCGCCCGGCATGTTCGAGGATGCGGCGCAGGCCGTGCGCAGCCGGTTCGGGAACATCGTCACGGCCAAGCGGGTCTACACGCTCCGCTGGCCGGGCCAGTACACGCTGCGCACCGGCAAGCGCGCGGGAAAGCCCGTCGAGAGCCCGGCCGTGGTCATCACGCGGAGGTAGTGCATGGCGACGGTCAGCCAGGTCACCGAGGCGGTCTATCGCGGGCGCTACGAGGACCAGATGTCCGCGGGCGCCAAGGCCGCGACCGAGGCGCTCAAGCAGAACACCGCCGCCGTCGTCGAGAACGAACAGAAGGTCACGGCCGCGACGCGCAGCGCGTCCACTTGGGTCAACAAGACCGACGAGGTGACGCGCGCCACGAAGTCGCTGGAAACGGCGCAGAAGCAGCTTGCGACGGCGCGCGAGACGCTGACCCGGGGCGTCGCCGCCGGCGAGGTCACGGACGCGCAGGCGGCGCGGGCCATCGCCGCCCTTGAGGCCAATGTCGCGAAGGCGCAGACGCGCGTGGCGGCCCTCTCCGCCGCCTACGGGCAGGCCACACCCGCCGTTACGGGCGCCGGGACCGCCATGGCGGCCTCGGCCGTCCATGCCGAGCGGCTTGCGAACCAGACGCAGCTCACCAGCCGCCAGATGGCGCAACTGGCGCCGCAGTTGAACGACATTGCCGTCCAGCTTGCCGGCGGGCAGTCGCCCTTCCTGATCATGATGCAGCAGGGCGGGCAGATCACGCCGATTTTCGGCGGCATCGGGGCGACGCTCCGCGCCTTTGCAGGCGCCCTCGGCACGGTGGGCCTCGCGGCCGTCGGCGCAGCGAGTGCCCTCGCCGTCATGTTCTCGGCGCTGAACACGCAGCAGAGCGCACTCGCGGAACTGCGCGGCAGCCTTCGCGCCGTCCCGGGCGACTATGCGGCGATGGCGCGCGAGGTTGAGGCATCGGCCCAGCGGCTTGCGGCATCGGTGCCCGGCCTCTCCCGCGCCGATGCGCGATCCTCCCTCGTCACGCTCAGCCAGGGCGCCGCTGCGGCCCGGCTGGGGTTCTCGGCCGGCGACCTGGAGCAGCTTGTTCGCTCCGGGCAGGACTTGGCCCGCGTCCTGGGCACGGACCTGGAGGACGCGATGCGCCGGCTGGCGCAGGGCATGCGCGACCCGGCGGCCATGGTCGCCGACCTCGCCCAGCGCGGCTTCCCGGGCTTCGATCAGGCGCTCCGGGCCAACGTCCAGCAGCTTATGGCCGAGGGCCGGGAGGTGCAGGCGGTCACGGCCGCCTTCGGGCCGCTGCGCGACCGTATCCAGGGCGCCGGGCAGGACGTGGGGCCGCTGGAACAGGCCACGCGCCGGCTCACGCAAGCCTGGGAGCAGTTCAAGCAGGCCATCGGGCCGACGCTGGTCAACGCGGCGACGGCGGTCCTCGACGTGTTCACGCGGCTGGCGTCCGTCTCGGGCGTCATCGCCGAGGCCATCGGCCGCATGGGCGGCTCGGAAGTCGTGCGGCTGATCGGCAGCCTTGTCGGCGGCGGCGCGCGCGCGGGGACGGCGACGAACCCCGGCGGCCCGGTGGGCGGCCTGCTTGCCGAGGCAGGCCAGATCGCGGGCCTCGATCCGGGCTTCCTCGCGATCATCCAGCGCATGGAGAACCGACAGCGAGCGGACGGCACGTGGCCGACCAGCCCAGCCGGCGCGGTTGGGCCGATGCAGGTCATGCCGGGCACCTTCGCCGAACTGGCAAGGCGCTATGGGCTTCCGGGCGATGTAGGGGACGAGCGATCCAATGTGATCGCGGGCGCGCTCTATCTGCGTGAGTTGATTGACCGCTTCAACGGCGACGTGCGGGCGGCCGTCGCCGCCTACAACGCAGGGCCGGGGCGGGTCGAGGGCGTGGCCGGCAACTTTGACCGGCTCCCAAGAGAGACGCGAGACTATCTGGCGCGGTTCGAGCCGCAGTGGGTCGTCACGCAATCCCCGGTCACGGGGCCGCTAAACCGGGGCCTGATCACCGCACCGGCGGCGCCGACCGCCACGCTCCCGCCCACCGTTGTCACCGCGCCGGCCCCAGGCGTCTCGCCGACCTCCACGGAAAGCGCTCTCGACCGCGCGCTGCGGCTTGCCAGCGGCGACCTGCCAGCCTTCGCGCCCGGCTCCTCCATCGAGGCGCAGCAGGCGGGCCTCGCCCGCGGCCTGCGCGAGATCGAGGAGGCGATGCGCGGCGTCGCGCAGGGCTCCGTCGAGTGGGATCGCCTTTCGGAAGGCGCGCGCCGCTTCCGCGAGCAGATCGCGAGCACCATCACGCCGGCTGAGCAGTTGGAGCGGCAGTTGCGCTTGCAAGGCGCCTCTGCCGGCATCGTGGAGCAGGCCCAGCGCACGCTCACGCAGCGCATGGCGGAATACGACGAGACGGTGCGCCGTTCCGGGCGCCCCGCCGACGCCGAGGCCCGCGCGCGCTACCAGGCCGAGCAAATCCGGCAGATCAACGCCGAACTCAGCGCCAGCATCACCCTCACCGAACGCGCCTCGACGGCTCAGGGGCGGATCGCCGACGCCTATCTCCGTTCCGAGCAGGCGGGGCGGCGTCAGGAACTCGTGGAGCGCGCGCTCCGCGAGGTGCGCAACCAGGGCGTCCTGACGCAGGATGAGCAGATCGCGCGCGTGAACCAGATGGTGGCGGCCCTAGAGCGCGAGCAGCGTGCGACGGCCAATCTCGCGGCGGCACAGCAGGCGGCCCGGTTGAATCGCGATGCCGATATTGCCTTGCGCGAGCGCGAACTGATTACCAGCCGCAACCGCGAAGTGGAAATGGCTGGCCTCAATGCGCAGCGGAACATCCTGAACCGTCCCGGCGGCACCCTGAACTCACCGGAGGCCCAGGCCGAGATTGCTGCCGCGCGAAACCTCGCCCGGATGCAGCAAGAGAACCAGCAGCTACAAAACTCCTGGAACGAACTGGCCAACGGCGCCGAGCGATCCTTCGACCGCATCGGCACCGCGATCACCGAGGCGATGGTGCAAGGCCGCATGAGCATGGCGAGCCTCGCCAACGTCGCGCGCGGCATCGTCTCGGAACTGATCCAGCAGTTCATGCGCCTCGCGATCCTGAACCCGATCCTGAACAGCCTCTTTGGCGGCAAGCGCGGGACGATGGGCGGCATCCTGGACCTGCTCGGCATGGGTGCCAGCGCCTATGCGGGCGGCGGCTGGGGCCAGGGGCAGATCATCTATTCCTCACCCATCGGCCCAGGCTACGCCCGCGGCGGCGCCTTCAACGCCGGCATGGAAATTCACCCCTTCGCCTATGGCGGCGTCGTGGACAGCACCCGCGTCGTGCCCATGGCCATGATGGGCGAGGCCGGGCCAGAGGCCATCATGCCGCTTCGTCGCGGCAAGGACGGCAAGCTCGGCGTCGCGTCCGACGGCGCGACCGCCGCGCCCGTGATCAACATGGGCGATATCCACGTCGAGGCGCCCGCCGACACCAAGGGCGCCGGCCCCGACGATCCCGCCGCCGCGGAACGCCTCGCCACCTGGATCGCCGGCCAGATCAAAGTCCAGGTCTACGAGGTGCTCACCAAGGAACTGCGCGGCGGCGGCGCCCTCTCCATGGCGCGCGCATAACGCCGCCTGCGCCCGCGACCCACGCACGCCCTGACGCTGGAGCCGCCCCCGCATGCCGATTGCCTACACCACCACAGGACGCGCGCTCACCTTCAACGAGCAGTGGGCCACCTTCACCCGCGCTGAGACGCACGCGCCGGACACCTGGCCGCGCTCCTATGGCGTGGGTGATTGGGTGGACTGCGGGCACAACCTCGATGGTTTCCAGACCGCCGCGCAAGCCTATGCGGAGGGCAGCCCCAACGGCTTCCGCTGGGGCATGGTGCCGCCCTTCGAGCACATGGCGACCTGGAAATGGCGGACGCTGATCGAGAACGAGGGCGTCGGCGGACGCACGCTCTGGGGCAACGGCGAGCAGCAGCTTTACGCGAACCTCGAACACCAGCGGCCGTGGAACACGACCAATCCGCGGTTCGGGACGCTCCCGCCCACGCATGAGCGGATGACAGACCCGACTGCGACAGGCGGGCACTATCTCAAGCTGCGCGGGCACCGCTTCCCGGCGGCCCAGACCGGGTATCCGTATTACAACGCCGATCCCCTCGCTGGGCACAAATACATCTCGGGCATGATCAACGGCTTTCGTGCCATCGAGCGTCAGTATGGCATGTGGGAGGGGCGGTTTCGCTTCAAGGCCGCGCACGCGATTTGGCCTGCCTTCTGGCTGATGCCGGCGGACGGCATCCAGGTCTCGCCGGGACGCTGGCCGCCCGAAATCGACATCTTCGAGTGGATTCCCTACATCCACGATCTCGGGCAATACGTGGGCTCCCCGTGGGCGGGACGCAGCCGCTTCAACATCGGCATCCTGACGCGGAGCACCGACATTGGCGGGCTCGGCGGCTTCTACGGCAATGATCCGGGCGAGTTCGCTGGCACGCAGCCCGCGACGGTCGGGCTCGACGACAATCAGTGGCACCACTTCGGCTGCCTGATCACGCCGACCAAGCTCGCGATCTACCTCAACTATGTGAACATCTACGAGTGCGACACGCCCGAAAGCTACAAGGTGTCGTACGAGTATCCCGGCCAGCCGCGCTGGTGGTTCCCCATCGTGAACATCGCCATCGGTTCGCACCACGGCGACAGTTGGGCGTCACGGGTGGACAAGGATGTCACCACGCCTGACCTCGTTGAGCTTGATATCGACTGGATCAAGCACTGGGACGCGACGGCGGCCGAGGGTGGCCCCTACTTCACCGGCCACAACAGCAATGGCCCCATCGTCATCGCGCATGGCGGCGTGCTGACGCCGAACGGCACGCCCGAGAACCCCGGCGGCGGCGGCGCGGGCAGCACCGGCGGAACACCCGTCAACATCTCGGTCGGCACCGGCCCCAAGACGCTCGTCCTCAAGATCAGCCAGGACTTCTACCTGCAAGACGCGCAGTATTCCGTCGCGGTGGATGGCGTGCAGATCGGCGGCGTGCTCTCCGCGAGCGCGCGCAACGGCAGCGGCCAGGACACGCTGACGATCTTCGGTAACTGGGCGCCTGGCGCGCATACGCTCACGGTGACCTTCCTGAATGACGCCTTTGTTGCGGGCGTCGGCGACAGCAACCTCATTATTCATAGCGCCACCTACCAGGGCTCGGCTATCGGCGGCGCAGCGCAGACGATCTGGAGCGCGGGCTCCGTGGACATCGCATTCACCGATGCCGGCGATCCGGTCGTCGCCGGCACGCTGGTCGCCCCGGAACTCGGCTCGACCGTCAACAGCGGCGCCGCGATCAACGCGAACCTCAAGCACTACTTCATCCCGGCCCTGTCACGCCCCGCGGTCCAGATCGCCCAGCTTGCGGCAGGTGGATCGAACGCCCCGCTCTCCTTCGGGACGCTGAACATCGACGCGCAGTTCATGCGGCCCTACTCGACCACGGGCCTGACGCTCGCCTTCGAGGACGACTTCAACACCGATCACACCATCAGCGGCGTAACCCGGCCGATCAACTGGAACAGCGCCGCGCCCATCAAGGGCGTGACCGCGGGCTGGGACGGCGCTTGGCCTCGCCCGGGCTACACGGGCAAGTGGTGCACGCGCATCCAGGACGGCGTGCGCTTCTATCCCGGCAGCTACGAATACAACGCCGATCCGGACCATGGGCAGAACC
>Ga0196963_10000786_pt1 | contig 24798 bp, 22 predicted proteins | sample S1_5metaG_FD_148600 | JGI IMG/M metagenome (GOLD analysis project Ga0196963, IMG submission 148600) | Soil microbial communities from Anza Borrego desert, Southern California, United States - S1_5 | ecosystem: Environmental > Terrestrial > Soil > Desert | place: USA: California | collected...
ACGTGCTCGGCACCAAGGCGATCAGCCCGATGGTGTTCGTCGTGGTTGGCGCGGTAAACGTCGCGCTGGCGATCGTCACGGTGCGAGCGGTCGCAGGATTGCTGGAGAGAGAGCGGATTGTTTTCGGGAGATAGCGGTTGGTGGTTGGTGGTCGGTGAATCCCATGACTCACTCGAACCACCAACCTGCCAACGATTGGTGCTACTTCACGTTGACGACGACGTGCGCGGTCGTCCAGCAGCACTGATCGCCGCCGCCGCCGTCGCCGGAGCTGTCGTTGACCTGCGCGCGAAGCCAGTAGGTGCCGGGCGCGCTGAACGTCGCGGTGGTCTTCGCTTCGACGAATTTCTTCGCGTCGCCGTCGTTCTCCAGCGGAATCACGTCGTCGGCAAACTTGACGGTGCCGGGGCCGCGATACTTGCGCCAGATCACGCGGTAGGCGCCGCGATTGATATTGCGCGCGGCGATCGAAGCGCCACCGGTCGGTGCGCCGGCCGCGCTGTTGGTGATGATGCGATTGCCGATGATCGCCGGAGGCGGCTCGTTGACCGGAGCGGCGGGCTTCCTGGCCGCCTCGCGCGCCGCGCCCGCGCCACCCGGGGGCGTCGACTCGAAGACGATGGTTGGCGGCTGATCGGCCACCCACGCCATCAACTCGACCGGCTGTCCCACGGTCCCGGTCAGTGTCTTTACGAACTTTTCTTTCGGCGGTCCAATCAACTCAGGGCCGTCGGCTGAGAACTTGATCCGCGGCGGCTCGTTGCCGTTCGCGCCGTTCTTGAAGAAGTCGATCCAATACGGCGGGTTGAGCCAGAACGAGACGGCCGACGTGTGTCCGTTCGCCGTCAGCGTCCAGGTCAGCTTTTTCTGACCAAAGTCTTTCGGCACCGGAATGGCGAATACTCCCCACTCGCGCCCCGAATGGAACACGGTGGGCTGTCCGTAATCAGGACCGCCGGGCTCGATGCGGTTCTCCGGACCGATCGGAATCTCGACGTCTTCCTTGTTGCGGTTGAAGTAGCCGATCAACAGGACGTTGGTGCCGTCCTTCAAGGGACCCCAGCCTTCGAAGGCGGGATAGACCGCTTCACCGGTGGTGCCGAGCGGCTCCAGCAGCACACCCGAGGGCATGGCCGGCCGCGGCGCTTGAGGCTGCTGGGCGTGAGCGACGACGAGAAAAGCCGCCGCAACCATGAGGGCTGCGGCGGCTGAACGTTGGAAACGCATTGATTCGCGGTGGCCTTATTGCTGCTGCGACGCGTTGTTCGTCGTCAGGTTGAGGGCCTTGCGCCGCTCCTCGACCGCGGCGCGATAATCGGCGTCGTTCATGTAGGTCACGTTCACCCAGGCATGCGCCATCTCGTCGACGGTGCGGTCGCCGTACCCGACCCACACGTTGGGATCCGGGTTGGCCTTGTTCGCCGCGGTGTTGTCATGCCACGCAGTGACCTTGATCAGTGTCCCTTTGGGAAGAAGGGGCGCCGCGGTCTCCTTGTAGACATAGGTGTTGTGCCAGTTGAAGTTGAAGTCCGACACGTGGCTCAACACCTGGATCTGGCCGTTCGGCAGAATCGCTTCCATCGCCATCGCCTTGCCGCGCAGGTGCATGTGGGGCTGATAGCTTTCGACGCGACCGTTCTCCTTTAACAGGAAGTAGCCGACGGTGGCCTTGACGGTGTTTGGCGGAATATCGACGGCGGAGCCGAGCGCGTTGCCGCCGCTGCCGCTGCCGTTGGTGCCGCCCATCAGGTGCAGCACCTGGCGGAATTTCGGTTCCTGGCCTTTCGGATAGAAGTAGATGCCGAGCTCGACGTGATCGGTGATGTCCTCGCCGCCGTTCGAATAATGGACATCCCACACGATCTTCGAACCGGGCAACATCAGCTTGCCGCTGTTCGGGCGCATCATTTCACCCTGCTTGCCGACGGCCCATTCCATGAACGTGCCGGGCAGCGGGTTGCCGTTGGCGTCGAGCGGGTTCGACGCGAGGTCGTCGGTCTCAACCTGCTGCAATCGTGCGATGGCATGATGCGTGATCTTGCGGCCCTTGACGCTGCCGGGCCGGATCTCGATGGCACGCACCCAGCGCGGTTCGGTCAATCCGGTCTCGACCACCGGCTTCCACCACGCGTCATTGGCGCCGGCCTTCTGCGTCCACGGCAGCGACTTGATGACGAGGTCAGGCTCGGTCTGACCGAACTGCTTCGCGTAGTTCCACCCTTGCTCGTTCGGCCACTGCTTGGCCGGCGGCATGTCCTTCGGGTCACCCTTCGGCGCGCCGGCGTCGACCCACTTGACGATGGTGTCGATTTCCTTGTCGGTCAACGAGCGGTCGTTCTCGAACTCCTGGATGCCGATGGTCTTGTCGATGTGCCAGGGCGGCATCTGCCGTGTCGCGACCCGGCTCTTGATCGAGCGCGCCCAGGGCCTCGACTCTTCGAACGTGACCAGCGACATCGGCGCGATCGAATCGGGCCGATGACACGCTTCGCACTTGTTCTGGAAAATCGGGGCAATGTCTTTGGTGAACGTCGGGGTCTGCGCGGCTGCTGCGACAGGCAGTGCCAGAACCGCCAGCAATCCGAGGGACGAAACGATGCGGCTCATCTCCAGGCTCTCCTTCCCGAGGCCGAGGTAGTGCGGACGAAGATCGTGGGAAATATAGCAGCCTTGCCGGCGGATGTCATTGGATTCCACGACGGGGGCCGAGCCGGAGCGTTCCATGCGCAACCTGCATGGAATCAATCAGTTCAGGGCGCGTTACAACCGCCTCAGCCGCACTTTCAAATAGGCGACGCCCATCATCAGCACCATCACCATGCCACCGGGCGTGAGCCCGTTCTCGCATCGATACCGAATCGTCTCGCCCGGCTGCGCGTCGAACTCGACGGTGTCGCCAAACAGCGTGTTGTGGGCCTTGACGGTATGCCGGCCGGGCGGCAACTGGCGTTCGACAGTCATGCGGTACTTCAGCGGGCGCTCCAGCTTCTCGCCATCGATCCAGAGGTAGACTGGGCGGTCCTGAATATCCTGCGGATGGTCCCGGACAATCACCAACCTCGCCGGCTCGCTCACTTCTCCAGCATAACCGCCCTTGCGCTTGCCGCCGCGTGTGCGCAGGACGCGCCGGCGCCGCAGTTGGTCGAGCGGACGCGTCTGGCGATGGGATCGCAACTCGTGCTCGCTGCGTGGACCACGGATCGGGCCAGTGCCCTGAACGCCTTCGAACACGTGTTTCGGGAATTCGATCGCCTGGACGCGCTGCTCAGCGTCTGGAAGGAAGACAGCGACGTTGCTCGCGTCAATCGCCATGCCGGCATCGCACCGGTCAAGGTGCACGCCGACACGCTCGCCGTTCTCCGCGACGCCGCCGAAGCAAGCGCCCTGACACGCGGCAAGTTCGACATCACCTTCGGCGCGCTCGCCGACATCTGGCGCTTCGATCACGATCAGGACAACATCGTTCCCGGTCGTGAGCTGATCGAACCGCGCCTGAAGCGCATCGACTATCGCGCGGTGCAGATCGATACGACGGCCGGGACCGCTTTCATCACGCGCCCGGACGTCCGCATCCACCTTGGCGGCATCGGCAAGGGTTACGCCGTCGATCGCGCGGCTGCGCTATTACGAGAGCGCGGCCTGACGGACTTCCTGATTCAGTCGGGGGGCGACCTCTACGTCTCCGGCAGCAACGGCGGCAAGCCGTGGACGCTGGGCATCGCGGATCCACGCGGCGATCATCAGCCGTTCGCGATGGTGCGCATGAGTGACGGCACGCTGAGCACCTCGGGCGACTACGAGCGCGCGTTCATCAAAGACGGCACGCGCTATCATCACTTGCTCGATCCCGATGTCGGCGAGCCCGCGCGCGGCTGCCGCAGCGTCACCATCGTCACCAATCGCGGCGTCATGGCGGATGTCCTCTCGACGGGGGTTTTCATCATGGGTCCTGCCGAAGGCATGGCGTTGATCGAACGGCTCCCGGACGTCGAAGGCGTCATCGTCACGTCCGACAACGAGGTCTTGATATCGAGCGGTTTGAAAGGCCGCGTCGAAATACTGCGCCCGCCAACGAACGCCCCATAGGCCCATGGGCCCATCGGCCCATCGGCCCATTAGCCCATTGGCCCATCAGCCCCTTGGCCCCTTGGCCCCTTGGCCCCTTGGCCCCTTGGCCTCTTGGCCCCTGTATACTCCCGACGTGTTTCCCATAGCGCTCGATCTCGTTCAGACCGTCGCATTTGCCGGCATCATCCTGTTCGTGGGCTACGGCGTGCGCCGCATCATCCCGGCGCTCGGCAAGGTCAACATTCCCGCGCCGGTGTGCGGCGGCCTGCCGGTCGCCGGGATTCTCGCGGTGCTCTACTCCGCGGGCATCCAGCCGCTGAAGTTCGACACCGCACTGCAGGTGCCGTTGCAGAACACGTTTTTCGCTTCGATCGGATTCGCCGCGAGCTTGTCGCTGTTGCGTAGAGGCGGACCGCTGGTGTTGACCTTTTTAATACTTGCGTTCATCGTCGCGGTGCTGCAGAACGTGATCGGCTGGGGGGTGGCGTGGGCGCTCGGCGAGCACCCGTTGATGGGCGTGCTAGCTGGCTCGGTCACACTGACTGGAGGGCCCGCAACGGGACTCGCGTTCGCGCCGCTCTTCGAACAGGCCGGGGTTCCGGGGGCGGCGACTCTCGCCGTCGCGGCCGCGATGGTTGGCATCGTGTCAGGCGGTGTCATCGGCGGACCGATCGGAACGTTCCTCGTCGAGCGACGCCTCAACATCTCTCCCGGGGGACCGGGCTCGACCACGCTGACCACCGTCGCCGAGAAATACGTGCCGCCGCAGCCCGTCGAGGCGCCGCGCGGCGAAGACGTCGAGGCCTACGTGTTGTTGAAACACCTCGTGCTGCTGCTGGTCACCGTCGGCCTCGGCATCTGGGTGAGCGGCTGGCTCACCCGTCTTGGCCTGACGCTGCCGGCCTACATCGGCGCGATGCTGGTCGCCGCGGTGATTCGCAATCTCGACGACGTAACCGGGATGTTCCAGTTGTCCATGCACGTGATCGATGACATCGGCACCATTGCGCTGTCGTTGTTCCTGGTGATGGCGTTGATGACGTTGCGGCTCTGGGAGCTTGCCGGACTGGTCATTCCGTTGCTGGTGATCCTGGCGGCACAAGTCGCGCTGATTGCCGCGATCTGTGTGTGGGTGGTACCGCGCGTGATGGGCCGCGATTACGACTCCGCAGTGATGTCCGGCGGCTTCGCGGGCTTCATGCTCGGCACGTCCGCGAACGCGATGGCCAACATGGGCGCGCTGGTCGAGCGCTACGGCCCTTCGCCAAAGGCATTTCTCGTCGTGCCCCTGGTCGGGGCATTCTTCATCGACTTCGCCAACGCGCTGCTGATTACGTTCTTCCTGAATCTGTGGCGATAGTCGCGGGGCGGAACTCGCCCTCCCACTTCGCGATGACCACTGACGCGAGGCAGTTGCCGACGACGTTGGTCATCGTGCGGCCCATGTCCATCAACGCATCGACGCCGAGAACCAAGGCCACGCCCTCGAGCGGGAGGTTGAACGTGGCGACGGTCGCCGCAAGGATCACCAGGGCGGCGCGCGGCACGCCGGCAACGCCCTTGCTCGTCAGCATCAACGTCAGCATCATCGTCAACTGCTGCCCCCACGACAGCTCGATGCCGGCCGCCTGCGCGACGAAAATCGACGCCAGCGACAGGTACAGCGTGGTGCCGTCGAGATTGAAGCTGTAGCCCAGCGGCAGCACGAACGACACGATGCGCCGCGGCACGCCGAACGCCTCGCAGCATTCCATCGCGCGCGGCAGCGCCGCCTCGCTCGAGGTCGTCGAGAACGCAATCAACGCGGGCTCCTTGATCGCTTTGAAGAAGGCCACCACCGGAATCCGGAACATGATCATCACGGGGATCAGGACCACGAGGAAGAACACCGCGAGCGCGATGTAGAGCGTGACGATCATGAAGGCCAGGTTCTGCAGCACCTGCAAGCCGCTGACGCCAATCGTGTAGGCAATCGCGGCGCCCACGCCGATCGGCGCGTAGAGCATGACGATGTTGGTCACCTTGAACATCGCTTCGGTCAGCGACTCGCACCACTCGATCATGGGGCGCGCCTTCTCGCCGACCATGCCGAGACCGATCGCGAACACGATGCTGAACACGACGATCTGCAGGATGTCGCCGGTCGCCATCGCTTCGATGATCGACGTCGGCACCAGGTGGAGCAGGATCTGATCCCAGGTCTGCGCGGTGCCCGCCACGGGCGGCGCGCCGGTCGCGGCCGGCAAGACGACCCCGACGCCGGGCCTGAGGATGTTGACGGCGGCCAGGCCGATGAACAGCGCCAGCGTGGTGACGATTTCGAAATAGATAATCGCGCGCAGGCCCATGCGCCCGACGTCCTTGAAGTGCCCCGCCCCGGCAATGCCGGCGACCAGCGTGCCGAACAGCAGCGGCGCAATCAGCATCCGGATCATGCGGATGAAGATCTGGCTGAAGGGCCGGATGATGTTCGCGTAATACGTCGCCGTGGCGTCGTCGAAGGTGCTGATGATGTAGCCGACGAGCAGGCCAACGGCCAACCCGATCATGATCTGCATCGTCGGCGAGATACGGGGCTTGCTGGACGCGAGTGTCGACATTCGGGATGGGATTCTATCAGGCTCTCGGCAGGCAGACAGGCAGACAGGCAGACAGGCAGTCAGGCAGACAGGCAGACAGGCAGACAGGGAGTCAGCGAACTGGCTGCAGCGGTAGGATGGCGATCTTGCGGTTGTTGTAGTCGATGATCCGCCAGTGCGGGCAGCGTTTGGTGTCCGCATAGAGGCGCTCGCAGTCGTCGCAGCGGACGCACTCGGTGACCAGAATCTTCGGGCCTTCGATGGCGCCCCATTGGCAGGTCTTCTCGCAAATGCGGCAGGTGTTGCATTCGGACCAGCGCTTGATCCGGAACACGGTCAGGTACGACATCAGGCCGAGGGTGGCGCCCACGGGGCAGAGAAACCGGCAGTACAGGTTGCGCACGAACAGCGTCGCCGTCAGCAGGATAGCCAACGCCGTCCACATCATCGGCCGTCCGGCGAGGCCGAACATCCAGAACGGCTCGGTGTACTGATAGATCAGCAGGTCGCGCGTGACGATGTAGTACAGCAGGACGCCGCCAAGGATGCCGAACTTGATCCAGGCGGCGCGTTTCTCGATCGATCGCGGCACCTCGACGCGCCACTTTGCCGGCAGGATCGCATCGAGCGCCTGTGTCAGCGCGCCGTACGCGCAGATGCGGCCGCAATACAGCCGTCCCCACAGCAGCGTCGACACCACCGTAAACCCGAAGAACAGGTACCACGCGAGGTTGTACCGGAACACCGGCCAGTTCCAGTCGACGACACTGAAAATGTTGGTGATCGAGATCAGGTAGCTTTTCGCAAATCCCATGTAGCCGATCGCGGCCGCGAACGTCACGAACTTCAGGAACACGCTCTTGCGCTTGAAGCTGTAGATCGCGAGGACGATGAACGCGGTCAGCAGGGCGAGATCGAGATACTGCGGCGCCAGGATGTCCGCCCACGTTTCGGCCGGCGCGTCCTCGAACCCCCAGGGATCGGGTTGCTGTGCTCCGAGGCCGCTCTCGATGGCTGTCACTGCTTGATTTGATCCGGCGTCAGGAACGTCTTCGCGATCGTTCGCGCCGAATCGCGAATGGCGCGTGCCGCGTGCGAGACGGTGATGGTCGCGCGTGACACCGCCGCGATGTCCCGGCCGACCAAAAACTGATCGCGAATGCTCTTGTTCTTGAACTGCTCGACGAACTTCGGCGGATCGACGGAGAAGTAGCCGTACGGTTCCGAGTTGTAATCCATGACCACGGACTGAATCACGCCACGCGTGTCCATGCCGACCAGAAAGTGAATGGGACCGTGGTAGCCGACTTCTTTCGGCGCCACGTCAGTGGTCCAGAAAATGAACCCGATCGGCGGTGCGGCGGGGTTGGTCTTCGGATCGGCGGCAAACACTTTGTAATGCAGGGGCGTACCGCCAAGCGGCGAAAAGCCCCCGGCGTTCGGAAACATCGTCTTGAAGTAGGGCTCGGGACGCGGATTGGTGAAGATGCGCTTGGCCTGCGCCGATAGCGTGACCACGCTCGCCGCTGCCAGCAGGACACACAGAACGCCGAATTGCTTCAAACCGCTGAACCTCCCGGGGACGTAGGCCAGCATACAACAAGGGTTCTACGGTAGGCGGATTCACCGGGCGGCGCGTACGACGCTCGCCTTATTCGCGTTCAAGCCGGACGCGCAGCGCCGTCACGTGCAGGAACATCATCATCAGCCAGCCGACGGTCGGCATGCCGTTGGTGCATTTCAGCCTGACGTGCTCGCCAGGCACCGCGTCGATTTGGAGGGTGTGGGACACCAGCGTGTTGAAGGCGCGCACGGTATGTCGTCCTGGCGGGATCTCCCGCGACAGGGGCTTGCCGTACTTCACCTTGCCCCACAACTCGTCGTCCACATACAGATAGACCTGCCGATCCTGAAAGTCGCCGTTGGCGTTTCGAGTGACGGTGAGCTGCGCGCTGTTGATGTTCGAGGTCGACCGCGTGGTCGTGTGGTCGGCGCCGTCCCAAGCGCGACGGAGCGCGTCGAGATCGAGGACCTCGACGTCATCGAGCACGCCGGTGACAACCGGAGACATGCCCGAAGAATAACTGAAACGAAATGCCGTTCACAGCCGTAGAACAGTTGAATGATGGCGTTTCGTCTGGCAACCGTCACGGCCGCGCTGGCCGGTCTGTGCACGTTGACGTATGGCGCGGCAACGCCGCCGCGCGCGACGCTCACGGCCGCACCGGCGATCAGCCTTCCCGGCACCGTCGATTCCAACAGCCCGGTGATGTGGGATCTCGAAGACGGCCAGCAACGCATGTTCGTGATGACGTCGCATTCGGGCGTGCCATCGCGCTCCGCCGGCAGCTCGCTGTCGACACTGACTCCCGCCGTGCCGATCGATATTTCGCCGCATCCGGGTTACGGCGTGTGGATGGAAGCGATCGTGTCGGACGAGGTCGACACGTGGTACGGCTACTATCACAACGAATGGCCGGCGGCGCGATGCGGGCGTGACGACCGTGCCGTGCCACGCATCGGCGCGGCGCGCTCCACCAATCGCGGACGCACCTGGCAGGACCTCGGCGTGATCATCCAGGCGCGGCGCACCACCACCGCGTGCGACTCGCCGAACAGGTACGTGATTGGCGGCGTCGGCGACCTCAGCGTGATGCTCGATCACGACGAGCAGTTCCTCTATTTCTTCTACAGCCAGTACCCGGAAGCGCCGGCCTCGCAAGGCGTGGCGGTCGCGCGCATGGCGTGGGCGGATCGGGACGCACCCTGGGGACAGATCGAGATCTGGCGCAACGACATCTGGGATCCCGATACCGGCCGCCGCGAAGTGGTGATGGGTCTCCCCGGTCAAACCAGCCGGCGCATCGAGTGGACGTATCCGCTGGCGACCCCGCTGGTCGCGCCGCAACTTGCCTGGCACGACGCCGACAACAAGGTCGATGCGTTCTGGGGTCCCGCCGTGCATTGGAACACGGCACTGCAGCAGTACGTCATGCTCCTCAACCGCGCCAAAGATGAAAACTACGCCCAGGAAGGCATCTACGTGTCGTACGCGCCGCGGCTCGATGATCCGGGGCTGTGGACGCCCCCGCAGAGAATCCTCAGCGGCGGCCGCTGGTACCCGCAGGTGATCGGCTCGACGCCGGGCGTCGGCACCGACAAGATCGCCGGCGCCGCGGCGCGATTTTTCATGAGCGGCCGCAGCGAATGGATCATCAACTTCTCGAAATAGCCGTGTCGGTTCGGGCCGGTCGTCAGGCGTTGGGCGTCTCGTCCAATTCGAAAATCTTCTCCACGCACAACCCGAATAAGCGGCCCACCTTCAGCGCCAGCGGCAACTCGCGGATACGACCTATTTCTTGGCCGCGGTCACTGCGGCCGCGCTGTATTGAATCTCGCGCGCTTTGATCGGATTCCCCTCGCCGGTGCTCAGCACCACGACGCGCATGCCGGCTTTCAGGTCGGTCTGGACGCCCTTGTCTTTGCCCCGCTTGTAGATGGTCACCGGGATGACTTCGAACGTCATCTCCTTGCCGTCCGTCGTCTTGACGACGAATTTGTTCTTGTCGATCGAGGCAATGGTGCCCATCGTCTTGTGATCGTGGCCCGGATGCGCGAGCGGCAAGGCGGGCGCGAGCAGCGACAGCGCCAGCATGGCAAAGAGCAATGGCTTCATCCGACAAGCCTACCACCACTCAGCGACCGTGCTTTGGCGAGCACCTGTTCGGCAGACCAGCCTGCGGCGCGCAAGTCGCGAATGCCGGTGTCGCCGTCGGCCTTGCTGAGTTTTTGTGCGGGAGATTTCATGATCAGAGGATGGTGCCAGAAGCGCGGCGGCGTCACGCGCCCGAGCAGCCGCGCCAGACGAATCTGCCGGCCAGTCGAGGCGAGCAGATCTTCGCCGCGAATGACGTCGGTGATCCTCTGTAGATGATCGTCGACGGTGACGGCGAATTGGTAGGTCCAGTTCCCGTTCCGATCGCGTACTAACAGGTCGCCGCACTGCGCGGCGGGGTCCTGTTCCTGCGGGCCGAGAAGCTCGTCGAAGAAACGCTCCGTTCCAGGGTCCATCCGCACCCGCCAGCCGACATCGTCGGTCAGCGCGATCTCCCGCTCGCGGCAGGTACCCGGGTAATGGAGCTCACCCTCCGAGCCCGCCGCGCGCGACCCGCGTGTGCGCTCGTCGGCGGCTTCGGTGAGACCCGTCACGATGTCTGCCCGTGAACAGCCACACCCATACACCAGCTCGCGATCGATCAGCGGCTGGAGCGCGCGCCGATAGATCGCATCGCGCTCGCTCTGCCGGACGACCGGTCCGTCGTGCACGAAGCCGAGCCACGCGAGGTCTTCGAGGATCGCAGCCTCGTATTCGGGCCGCGAGCGCTGCCGATCGTGATCCTCGATGCGCAGCAGGACCCCGCCGTCGCGTTCGCGGGCCGCACCCCAGACGTGCAGCGCGTTGACGACATGCCCGAGGTGGAGATACCCGGTCGGCGCGGGCGCAAAGCGTGTCAGCACGTGCCGATCAGGATACTTCGACGACCGTTGGAGGCCGGCAATCCGCCACTCGGCCTCAGGAGGCCGTCGTCCGGCGTGCCGTTCGCGTATAACCAAGACAGCAGGCTCGAGGCACAGGCTGAAGGCCGCGACCGCACATGGTGTTAGTCAGCCTCATCTTCCTGTTCGTCTACCTGTTCGGCGCCTACGCCTACGGCGCCGCGACGCTGCTGTCCGTCGGACAGGCGCGGTCGCTGTGGGGCACCCGCCGCTACGAGCCGCAGCTGCAGCGCCGCGTCGATCGCGCGAGCCTGGCGATCTTCGTCATCAGCACGATCTGGTTCGTGCTGCACACGCTCATCGAGTTCCGCGAGCTGATGGGGCTGCGCCGCGACAGCATCCTCGACCTGGCCACGTTCATCGTGTTCCTGTTCCCACCGGTGATCATGCACACGGTCTATCTCGAATCGGTCTTCGAGCACGCCGAACCCCCCGGCCGCGTCGTCAAGGCGATGCTGCCGGCGATGTACGTGATCTCGCCGCTGGTCGGCGTGACGCTGCTCCTCGCGATCTTCGAGGTCCTGCCGCGGCCGGAACCGATTGGTGCGTGGATCGGCAGCTCGATAGGCTTCATGTTCATTCTGTCGAGCCTCTACTGCACGTGGGTGATGTTGCGGCGCCAGCGGTCGCAGCTGACCACGGAGCAGCGCCGGCTCCGCAACGTCATCATCGGATTGTTCATTGCGCTAGCCGCGATCTTCGTCCCGCTGATGTTCATGCGAGAGAGCGAACTGCTGGTGGCCATCCTCGACCGGATGTCCCGAAGCGCGCCGCTGTTTTTCATGGTGGCGTCGGTCTACTTCGGCGATCGCTTGGCGTTCTACGATTTGATCGTCAAGCGCGGCTTGTTGCTGCTGCTGAGCGTGGTGGTGCTCGGGCTGTATCTCGCGGCGACCCTGCCATGGCTGGAGCGGTTGCCGCCCGGTCCGGCACTCCCCTGGCTGTGCGCGGTCGCACTGGCGCCTATCGCGTTGCTGATGCGGCGCCTCAACGATCGCATGGAACGCAGCCTCGATCGGCGCTGGTTCGGACGCACGTTCACGCCGGTCGAAGCCGTCAAACACGTGCTGGCAGGCATGCAGCCGGCCACCGACGAACAGACGCTGATCGCGGCCACCGAAGCGCGGCTCGGCGAGATCTTCGGCGCGAAGGTCTCGGTGCTGGTCGGGTCGCGGGCGATCCTCGAACCGGCCGTGGAGATCGACGTCAAGCTGACCAGCCCGGTGTCCGGTGCCGTGATGCGACTCGTCGTGCTGAAAAAAGATCGCACGCGCCGCTTGCTGTCGGAAGACCTCGCGTTGCTGCGATTGCTCGGCGGCGTCTTCGGGTTCATGCTCGAGAACATCCGGCTGCAGCGCAAACGCATCGAGCAGGAGCAGCTCGCGCAGGACCTGCGGCTGCAATCGAGCAAGTCGGAATTGAAGGCGTTGCGCGCGCAAATCAATCCGCATTTCCTGTTCAACGCGCTCAATGCCATCGCGTCGCTGATTCACACCGACCCGGCGCGAGCCGATGAAGCCGTCGAACAACTGGCCGAGGTGTTTCGCTATACGCTGCGGCGCTCCGACTCCGAATGGGCTCCGCTCGATCAGGAGCTGACGTTCGCGCGCGCCTATCTCGACGTCGAACAGGCCCGCTTCGGGCAGCGGCTCACCTATACCGTCGACGCCGATGCGGGATCGCCACCGCCGATGATTCCGTCGATGCTGCTGCAGACGCTGCTCGAAAACGCCGTCAAGCATGGCGTGTCCCAGGAACGGGGCCCGGGTCGCATCCACGTCCGCGTCAGCAACGCCGCCGATCAGATCACGATCGAGGTGCGGAATACCGGCCCGAAACCCGAGTCGTCAACGCGCTCGCGTGAGGGGGAAGGCTTCGGCCTGCACAGCGTGCGCGAGCGGCTGAAGGGTCATTTTGGCGACCGCGCCTCGTTCACGCTGACCCGAGACGACACCGACGACATGACGGTGGCGCGGATTACGATGCCGCACGCGCGGGTGGCGGCGTGATCCGCGCGGTGCTCGTGGACGACGAGCCGCCGGCGCGGGTGCGGATGCGCCAGCTGCTCGAGGCGGCCGGGGACGTCACGATCGTCGGTGAAGCCGGCAGCGCCATGGAAGCGCGGGAAGTCATTCGCCACACCCGGCCCGATCTGGTATTCCTCGACGTCGAGATGCCCGAGGTGCGCGGCACGGCGCTGGCCGCCGAACTCCCCGAACCCCGCCCGTTCATCGTCTTTGCCACGGCGTTCGACCACTACGCGCTCGAGGCGATCGCCGTCGAGGCCACTGATTACCTGCTGAAACCGGTGTCGCGCGCCAAACTCGCGGTGACGCTCGATCGCGTTCGCGCGCGGGTCGCGACGCAGCATATCGATCGCGACATCGAAGCGGCGACGCGCGTGCAATCGCACATGTGGCCGGGAGCGCTGCCACACATTCCGGGCTTCGACTGCGCGGCGGCGTCGCTGCCTGCGCGTGGCGTCGGCGGTGACTTTTACGACGCGTTTCCAATAGCCGGCTCGAGCTGGGCGCTGTTGCTCGGCGACGCATCGGGTAAGGGCGTAGCGGCCGCCCTGGTCGCATCTGCGGTCCAGGCGCGGGTCAATACCGCGGCGCGGCTCGCCCGCCTCGAACCCGCGGCATTGATGGCGGCGGTCGACCGCGATGTCTACGGCACGACCGATGGGGCGCGCTATGCCACGGCGATTTACGCGGTGCTCGATTCGGGCACCGGCCAGCTGACCCTGATCAACGCCGGCCATCCCGCCGCGTTGCTGATAGGCTCGGCCTTCACCCGACGCGTCGATGCGACCGGCCCCGCGCTGGGCCTGCTCGAGAACGGCAGTTTCGGCGCGGCCATTCACGTGCTGACGCCGGACTCGCTGTTTGTCGCCTATACCGACGGCGTCAGCGAAGCGTTGGACGAACAAGAGGAAGAATTCGGCGAGGCCCGATTGCTCGCCGTGATCGAAGCCGAGCGTCACCAGCACGCCGCGCAGATCTGCGCGGCCGTGCTCGATGCCGTCCGCGCCCACCGCGGCCCGCGGCAGGATCAGGATGACGTCACGGTGATGGTCGTGAAGAGATCTGATGATCTTGTGAGCCGATGATCTCGCGATCTGATCTGAGATCTTAAGATGTCGAGATCTCGCGATCTATCTGAAATCTTGAGATGTCGAGACTCGCGATCCGAAAGCTGATGGCTGAAAGCTGCAGGCCGTAGGCTGATGGCTGAAGTCCGAAGGCTGAGGGGCTGAAGGCTGACAGCTGATAGCTGATAGCTGATAGCTGATAGCTGATCGCAGAACGAGGTATTTCCGGTGATTCGAACGCTCGTTGTAGACGATGAGCAGCCGGCCCGCGAGCGGTTGAAGCAACTGTTGGCCGCGCACGCGGATGTCGACGTCATCGGCGAAGCCGAGGACGGCGTGCAGGCGGCGGAGATGATCGCCGAGCTGTCGCCCGATCTCGTATTGCTGGATATTCAAATGCCCGGCGCCAGCGGTCTCGACGTCGCGGCATCGCTCGGCAGACCGCGGCCGGCCGTCATTTTCTGCACCGCGTTCGATCAGTACGCGGTCGACGCGTTCGAAGTATCCGCGCTCGATTACCTGCTGAAGCCGGTCAACCGCGCGCGGCTGGCCGCGGCGCTCGACCGCGTGCGCGCGACGAGCGTGCCGTCGACGCGCGATCGCGCGATTGAACAACTGACGCAATCCCGGGGACTGGCGCCTTCACGTTTCCTGGCGCGCCGCGGCAATCGCTTCCGCGTCGTTCCAGCTGGCGAGGTCGTCGCCTTTACATTCGTCGACGGCATCACCCATCTGCTGACGGCCACCGAGCAGCTGTCGATGCAGCCCACGCTCGCCTCGCTGGCGCGGCGCCTCGACGCCGCGTCGTTCTTCCAGGTGTCGCGCAGCGCGATCATCAGGCTGGATGCGGTCAAGGAGGCGAGGCCGTTCAGCGACGGCACCGGAGAGATCGTACTGGCCAACGGCATGACGATGCCGGTGGCGCGCCGCCGGTGGCGGCTGCTGCTCGACCGCCTGGAGAGTTGAGACCCGGCCGGCCTCGCCGTGCATGGTCGCGTCGTGACGAGCAACGGCGTCCGGCAAGATTCGCTTCCCGTCGACTATCACTTCCCGGCATAATCGCCGGATGCTGTCACGTAGGGATCTCTTTTCGCACTTCGCGATGGCCGGCGTGGTCGCGAAGTTCGCCCCCGTCGAGCTGTTCGCGCAAGCGCAGACGGCCGCGCAGCGGTTCGGAAAAGAAAAATTGATCGTGCGGTCGATGCGGCCGCCCGACTTCGAGACGCCGGTCGCGCTCCTCGATTCGTTCATCACGCCGATCGAACACTTCTACGTGCGCTCGCACCTGCCGGTGCCGCAGGTCGATGCGTCGAGCTGGTCGCTGAAGATCGGCGGCGAAGTCAACTCGCCGCTGGCACTGTCGCTCGATGAGATCAGGAAGCTGCCGGCGGTCACCGTCACCATGACGCTCGAATGCGCAGGCAACGGCCGCGCATTCTTCGAGCCCGCGCTCGCGGGCATTCAGTGGGAGAAGGGCGCCGTCGGCACCGCGCGCTTCACCGGCGCACGGATGTCCGAGGTGTTGAAGAAAGCGGGCGTCAAGAACGGCGCGTTGAACGTCGAGATGCACGCCGCCGATCGTCCACTCGGCACCATGCCCGCGTTCGTCCGCCAGGTGCCGATGGCCAAGGCGATGCACCCCGACACCATCATCGCGTGGGACATGAACGGCCAGCCGATTCCGCTGGTCCACGGCGCGCCGCTTCGCGCGATCGTGCCCGGCTGGGAAGGCGCGTATTCGATCAAGTGGCTCAACGCCCTCAACCTGATCGCCAAGGATTCTGACAGCTTCTGGGTGGCGACCGGCTATCGCTATCCCAATCGTCGGATCGCTCCTGGCGCGGCGGTCGATGCCAAAGACATGGAGCCGCTCAAGGGCATGCCGGTGAAGTCATTGATCACCCGGCCCGCCGACGGCGCGTCACTGCCCGCCGGCAAAATCGCGGTCGCGGGATTTGCGTGGGCGGGCGAACACGACATCGCCAAGGTCGACATTTCCGCCGACAACGGCGCGACCTGGCAGCCGGCGCGGCTGACCGGCGAGCAGGCGCGTTATGCCTGGCGGCGATTCGAATACGAGCTCGACGCCGCCAAGCCGCAGTCGTACTTGATCCTGTCGCGAGCAACGGACTCGCAAGGCAACACGCAGCCGGCGGTCGCGCAGTGGAATCCCTCGGGGTACTTGTGGAATCAGTACGATTCGGTTCGCGTCGAAGTCAAATGAGAGTCCACGCGATGTTCGTCGTCGCTGCCCTGTGCCTGGGCGGCAGCGTCTCCGCGCAGCAGCAGTTGCCCGAAGGACCGGGGGCGGCGGTGCTCAAGAGCCGCTGCATGGTCTGTCACGAATCCGACATCATCACGTCGCAGAAGTTGACGCTGAGCGGCTGGACGCGATCGATCGACAAGATGGTGCGCTGGGGCACGCAGATCACCGCCGAAGAGCGCGAGGTGCTGCAGCCGTATCTGGCCGCGCATTTCGGGCCGACGCCGGCGCCTGCACACGCGGCGACCGCGGTCAACGCCGGCGAAGCCACCTACAAGCGCGCATGTCTCACCTGCCACGATGCGGACATCATCGAACAGCAGAAACTGACCCGGACGGGTTGGACGCGATCGGTGGAAAAGATGATGCGCTGGGGCGCATCGATCGCCGACGCCGACAAGGACCCGCTGATCGAGTACCTGCACGGCCGCTTTCCTCCCCGGTAGCTCGTGAAGCAGCGCTGGCTCCTGCCACTGCTCCTCGTGTTGTTTTTCGCGTCGGGCGCGTGTGCGCTCGTCTACCAGGTGATGTGGCTGCGTCTGCTCGCGCTGGTGTTCGGCGTCACGGTCTACGCGGCCAGCACCGTGCTGGCGGGGTTCATGGCCGGACTTGGCGCCGGCAGCTACCTGGCGGGACGCATTGCCGCGCGGGTCAAGAGGCCGCTGGTCGCGTTCGGCATCGCCGAGGTCCTGGTGGGGGTCACCGCGTTCGCCACGCCGTTTCTCCTCCGCGCGTTGACCGATCTCTGGGTCTCGATTCACCCCATGCTGCCGTCGTCGCTCGCCGCGATCACGGTGATTCGCTTCATCGTCGCGTTCCTCGTGCTGATCGTCCCGACCTCGTTGATGGGTGCGACCCTGCCGCTGATCGTCAAGTCGGCGGTGACGCGTGACGCCCGCATCGGCAGCCGCATTGGCCTGCTCTATGCCGTCAACACCACCGGCGCGATCGCCGGCGCCCTGATCGCCGGCTTCTATTTCATCTCGGAGCTCGGCGTCACGCGATCGTTTCAGATCGCGGCCGGCACCAACCTGCTGATCGGCGTCATCGCACTCGTGGCGGGGGCGGCTATCCCAGCGCACGAGGCCTCGGCGAACCCGGCGGCAACCGGCGCCACAGCGCTTGCGGCCACCACGCCGCTGCAGCAGCGGCTGATTCTGTGGATGTTTTTCATCTCCGGCGTGCTGTCGCTGGCACTCGAGATCATCTGGTTCCGGATGCTAGTGGTGTTCCTGCGGCCTACGGCCTATGCCTTCACGATCATGCTGGCGTGCGTGCTCGCGGGCATCGCCCTCGGCAGCGCGCTCGCCGCGCCGTTACTGCGTCTGCGATGGCCGTGGATCCAGGCGCTGGCGATCATTCAGGCGCTGATCGGCTTCAGCGCCGTCATCTCGTTCAACCTGCTGACGCGATCGCAGGCGGCGACGGACACCGCGGCGCCGTGGTTGGAAAGCGCCGGTGTCCACCCCTACCTGGCGCCGCTCGTCGTTTCGAGTCTGATCGCCATGCTGCCGACGACGATCCTCCTGGGCGTCGCGTTCCCGATCGGACTGACGCTGTGGATCGGCGAGACGTCTCCGGAGCTGACCACACGCCGGACCGGTGTGTTTTATTCGTTGAACGTCCTCGGCGCCATCCTCGGATCGGTGATTGCCGGATTCGTGCTGCTGCCATGGCTCGGCACACGCACTAGCCTGATCGCCATCTCGGCCCTCGCGACGATCTCGAGCATCGTGCTGGCGTTATCGGATCGCCATCGGCAGGCGGGCGCGGCCACGGCGCTCGCAGCCGCGGCCGGTGTGCTGCTCGCGATCGGCGCGGCCGTCGCCGTCGATCCGTTCGACGTCGCGTTCGAGCGCTTCCACCGCAACGAAACGCTGCTGTGGCGCGAAGAAGGCGCGCAGACGACGGTGGCGGTGCACGAACGGCGCGGCAATCCGCCGATGCGGATCATGTATCTCGACGGCAACCATCAGGCCAACGATTCGCCGGGCACTGCCTTCGTCCATCACCGCATCGGTGCACTTCCGGTGATGCTGCATCCGAATCCCACCAACGCGCTGGTCGTCGGCCTTGGCGGCGGCGCCACGCCCGGCGCGGTCGCGCGCCTCGGTGTCGAGACCGACGTCGTCGAGCTGTCGCGTGCGGTGGTCGCGGGCTCGGAGTTCTTCAAGCACATCAACTTCGATCTGCTGACGCGGCCCAATGTGCGTCTGCACGTCGATGACGGCAGAAATTTCCTGCTGATGTCGCGGAAGAAGTACGACGTGATCACCGCGGACATCATCCTGCCGCGCCATGCCGGCGCCGGCTCGCTGTACTCGCGCGAATACTACGAGCTGGTGCGGAGCCGCCTCGCCGACGGGGGGCTGGTGATGCAGTGGAATGGCGGCGACACCGCCGCCGAATACAAGCTGTTGATGCGCACCTTCATGTCGGTATTCCCGCACACGACACTGTGGGGTGATGGCAGCCTGATGCTCGGCAGCCTGCAGCCGTTCACGCTGAGCCGCAGTGCGTACGAGGCCCGACGCGTCAGCTTCGAGCAATTCCCGTGGGACGTGGAGACGCTGCGTCGCATCTATATTGCCGGCCCCGGCGAAATGCGCGAGTTCGTTGGTGACGGCCCGACCCTCACCGACGACAAACCGATGATCGAATACTTCCTGTCGCTGCCGCTCAGCGACGGCGCCGGCGAGTATCAGGGAAAACGCGTCGACATCGACACCATCCTGACACCGTAGGCGGCCGCCGCGCGCGGGCACCTGTCATAGAATTCATCGGATATGCCCGTCGCCGCTCCTGAACTCGACAAGGCTCGCGCCACGCTCGACGCGTGGGTGCGGGAGTTAATGCAATGGCACTTCAGTCCTGAGACCGGCTGCCCGTTCTGGCTGCAATGGGCCGAGAAGGCCGGCTGGGATCCGCGCACCGAGGTCAAGACCTACGACGACCTCGACAAGTTCGGCGGGTTCCAGGACGAATGGCTTCGCGGCGGCCCGGTGCGCCGCTGGGTGCCGCGTGCCTACAAGGACCGGCCGATCTATACGTTCGAGACCGGCGGCAGCACCGGCGTGCCGAAATCGCGCATCAACATCGACGACTTCCGCATCGATTACGAGTGGTATAGCAAGACGCTGCCCGACGACAAATTTCCGAAAGGCGCGGATTGGCTGCACATCGGCCCCAGCGGACCGCGGCGCCTGCGCCTCGCCATCGAGCACCTCGCGCAGCATCGCGGCGGCATCTGCTTCATGGTCGATCTCGATCCGCGCTGGGTCATCAAGCTGATCAAGATGGGCGAGATGGAGATGATGGAGCTGTACAAGCGCCACGTCATCGACCAGGCGCTGACCCTGCTCAAGGCGCACGACACCATCAAGTGCCTGTTCACGACGCCGAAACTGCTCGAGGCGTTGTGCGAGCGCGTCTCGCTCAAGAAAGCCGGCATCACCGGCGTGTTTTGCGGCGGCACCGAGATGACGCCGCAGTTCCATCGATTCGCCGTCGAAGAGTTGATGGAAGGCGCCCACTTCGCGCCGACCTATGGCAACACGCTGATGGGCCTCGGACCGAGCAAGGCGCCCACCAAGGAAGACAACTGGGCGATCATTTATTACCCGCCCGCGCCGCGGGCGATGATCGAAGTCGTCGATCCGGACAACCCGACCAAGGTCGTTGAGTACGGCCACACCGGCCGCGTCCGGCTGACGACGCTCACCAAGGAGTTCTTCATGCCGCGGTTCCTCGAGCGCGACGAGTGCGAGCGCGAGCGGCCGTGCGACGAATACCCGTGGGATGGCGTGCGCAACGTGCGGCCGTTCTCTCGGTTCCAGAAGTCGGTCGTCGAAGGAGTCTATTAGCCGAAGGCCGAAGGCCGAAGACTGAAAGCGTTCTCACTATGTTGCATTTACCGATCTTGCGATGGGGGCGGCCGTATCGCAGCGTCAACCAGGTGGTGACGCCGCACTTCCGCACCCGCGAGCCGTTCGTCTCGATGAGCCAGGCGAACCTGGGGCTGATTCGGCGCGACCTGCTCAAACAGTCCGAATCACGCGCCGCGCTGCAGCGCATTCCGGTCGCCGAGCTCGTCACGATGGCCGCCCGCGCCGCGGATCACTTCCTGAACGACACGCTGCCGCTCGATCCCGAGAGCGGAACGACGCAGACGCCGCAGCAGTACGTCGAGCAGGTCAGCGCCACGACGGGCATGCCGTTCAGCAACGTCCAGCGCAACATGCTGAAAGTTCATGGTGTGCTCGACAAGGTCGAAGAAGTGCTGGCCGGCTTGACGCGCGGGCTCGACCTCTCTGTGCTCGATGAAGGGTTCGGCACCGTGCGCGGCCAGATGCTCAGTTTCTTTCCGCGCACCGACGCGCTCGGCGTCGTGCTGCCGAGTAACTCGCCCGGCGTCCACTCACTGTGGGCGCCCGCGACCGTGCTGAAGATCCCGCTGGTGCTCAAGCCCGGCAGCGCGGAACCCTGGACACCGCTGCGCATCATCCAGGCGTGGCTCAAAGCCGGCGCACCGCCCGAGGCGTTCGCCTACTATCCGACCGATCACGCCGGCGGCAACGAGATCTTGCGATCGACCGGGCGCGGCATGGTGTTCGGTGACGTCTCGTCGACCAAGCGTTGGAAGGCCGAAGGCGGCCGCGTCGAGGTGCACGGCCCTGGTTACAGCAAGGTCGTGATCGGTCCCGACCTGGCCGACCAGTGGGAGCAGTACATCGATGTCATTGCCGAATCGATCTCGAATAACGGCGGGCGTTCGTGCGTCAACGCCTCCGGTGTATGGGTGACCAAGCACGCAGACGCCATTGCTGAAGCGCTGGCGAGAAAGCTCGCGACCGTGACGCCCCGCGCCGCCGATGATCCCGCCGCCGTCCTGGCGCCGTTTGCGGACCCGGAGACGGGACGCCGCATTTCATCGATGATCGACGGCGACATGTCTGCTGAGTCCGGAACCGCGCGCGATGTGTCGGCGGAGGTGCGTGGCGCCGATCGCGTCGCCTCGGCGCACGGCGGCACCTACGTGCTGCCGACCGTCATTCGCTGCGACGCGGCGCATCCGCTGGCGAACCGTGAATTCCTGTTCCCGTTCGCGAGTGTCGTGGAAGTGAAGCCCGACGAGCTGCCCGACTGCCTCGGCCCGTCACTGGTGGTGACGTGCATCTCGAACGACGCCGCGTTCCGCGCGCGGTTCGTCGCCTCCCCGCACGTCGATCGGCTCAACTTCGGGCCCCTCTCGACCACGCAAATCGGATGGGATCAGCCGCACGAAGGCAATTTGTTCGAGCACCTGTACGCTCGCCGCGCCATCCAACGGCTCGCGTAAGTTAAAAATTAGAAAAGTTAAAAACTTTTAACTTTCTCTGTGCGTATCCTCTCCCTCAGCGCCGGCGCCGCGAACATGTATTGCGGCAGCTGCATGCGCGATAACGCGCTTGCCGCCGAATTGATCCGGCAGGGGCACGACGTTACGTTGCTGCCCTTCTACACGCCGACGCTGACGGACGAAGAAAATGTCAGTCGATCGGATCAGGTGTTCTTCGGCGGCATCAGCGTCTACCTCGATCAGCACATGCCATGGTTCCGCCGTTCGCCGCGGTTCCTGGATCGTCTGCTCGACGCCCCCGATGTGATTCGGGCGTTCACGTCCGGGTCGATCGCCGTCGACCCGAAGCAGCTCGGCGCGATGACGGTGTCGACGTTGCAGGGCCTGCAGGGCTATCAGCGCAAGGAAATCGACAAGTTGCTCGAGTACCTGATCGACGAGCCGCCGCCCGATATCGTCAACATCCCCTACACGCTGTTGATCGCGCTGGCCGCGCCGATCAAGCGGACGCTGCAGCGCCCGGTGGTGATGACGCTGCAAGGCGAGGATCTGTTTCTCGAGGCCCTCCCCGAGCCGTACAAGAGTGAGGCGCTGCGACTGGTCCGCGAGCAGGTGGCCGACGTCGACCTGTTCATCGCGGTGAGCGAGTACTACGCGCGGTTCATGCGCGATTACCTGCGAATTCCGGACGCGAAGATGCGGGTCGCGCCGCTCGGCGTCAACGTCAGCGACCTGACCGTGAGGGCGCGGCCGCCCGGCGAGACCTTCACGATCGGATATTTTGCGCGGGTCGCGCCGGAGAAAGGCCTGCACAACCTCGCAGACGCGTATCGAATTCTGCGCACGGAAAAGGGCCTGCCGCGATCGCGGCTGCTGGTTGGCGGGTACCTTCCTCCGGAGCACAAGCAATATCTCGCCGACATCGCCAACTCGCTGCGTGCGGCAGGGATTGCCGACGAGTTCGTTTATCGCGGGACCCTCGACCGCGCCAGAAAGGTGCAGTTTTTCCACGATATCGACGTCCTATCGGTGCCTAGTCCGTACCATGAGCCAAAGGGCCTGTACCTCATGGAGGCGATGGCGTGCGGCGTGCCGGCGGTGCAGCCGGACCACGGCGCGTTCCCGGAAATCATCGGCAAGACGGGTGGCGGTGTGCTCGCTCGATCCGCGGCGGGCCCGGACATCGCCGATGCGATTTATGACCTCTGGCGCGAGCCGGAGCGGCGCGCCGCCCTCGGCCGTCAGGCCGCCGAGGGCGTGCGACGTCATTACACTGTCCAACACATGGCCGAAGGCGTGATCAAGGCGTACCAGGATGTTGTCCGCTAGCCACCTCTCGAAGCAGTACGCGACACCGGCAGGTGAGCTGACCGTCCTGCGTGACGTGACGTTGTCGCTGGCCGGCGGCGAGTCGGCATGCGTGATGGGCCCGTCAGGCTCCGGCAAGAGCACACTGCTCTACATCCTTGGCGGCCTGGAGCCGCCGTCGAGCGGGCGCGTCACCCTTGACGGCAAGGATCCGTACGGATTGTCGGCGGATGCGCTCGCCGCGTTTCGGAATCGCGATGTCGGCTTCGTCTTGCAGGATCATTGCCTGCTGCCCCAGTGCACCGTCCTCGAAAACGTGATGGTGCCGACGCTGGTTGGCGACGTTGATGCGGGCGCCGCCGAGCGCGCCCGCGCGCTGCTCGAACAGGTTGGCCTGGGCGAGCGGCTTCATCACCGGCCGGCCGAACTTTCGGGGGGCGAGAAGCAACGTGCTGCAATCGCGCGAGCGCTGATACGCAATCCGCGCGTCATCCTCTGCGACGAGCCCACCGGCAACCTCGATGCGGAAACTGCCGCGACCGTCGCCGACCTGCTGATCGCGATGCACGCTCGCCACCAGGCGATCATGGTGCTGGTGACGCACAGCGAGGCGTTGGGAGCGCGGTTCACCCGCCGCTGGTCGATGCAGCGCGGCGTCCTCACGGTGTAGCGCCCGATGCTGACGCGCGCGAGCCTCAGGTATTACGCAGGCACCAATGCGTTGGTCGTGCTCGGCGTTGCCGTCGCCGTCGCGGTGCTGGCAGGGGCTCTGCTCGTCGGCGCCAGCGTGCGCGAGAGCCTGCGGCAAATTGCACTCGGCCGTCTCGGCGCGACGGATGCCATCGTCACGGCACCGACGTTCTTCCGCGCCGCGCTGGCGAGCGATGTGCTGGCGACATCACCGCGACATGTGCGTGCGGCGACCGCGCTGATTGCGGCAGGCGGCGCCGTCAGCCACGACGAATCGCGCCGATCGGCAGGTCGCATCGCGGTCTACGGCATCGATCAGTCGTTCGCGCGCTTCCACGGTGTTGACCCGTCGATTTTTTCGGTGACCGGCCGCGACGCGCTGATCTCCACGGCGCTGGCAGCCGAACTCGGGGCGAAGCCGGGCGACACCATTACGCTGCGCGTTGCCAAGCCGACGGATATCCCACTCTCGACCCTCCAGGGCCGTCGCGAAGCCACCGGGCAACGCATCCGGTTGACGATCGCACGGGTAATCGAGCGCGGCTCGCTCGGCGAATTTTCGTTGGCGCCATCACAGGGACCGGTGCTGTCGGTCTATGTCGCGATGGATCGCCTGCAGCGCGATCTCGCTCTCGGGGAGCGCGCCAATACGCTGCTGATCGCCCTGAACGAGCCGGCTGACGATCTCGTCGCGCAGGTGGTTGCACCGGCCGCCGATCTCGATGACTTTGGGTTACGCCTGCGCCAGACCACCGACGGCAACACCATCGTCGAAACTCGGGCGGGTCTGCTCACCGATGAACTTGCCGAAGGCATTCGAGCCGTCGCAGCCGACAACGGGCTCCGCGGCGAGGCCGTCCTCGCGTATGTCGCCAATACCATTCGGGTCGGCGAGCGAGCG
>Ga0196963_10000787_pt1 | contig 24731 bp, 22 predicted proteins | sample S1_5metaG_FD_148600 | JGI IMG/M metagenome (GOLD analysis project Ga0196963, IMG submission 148600) | Soil microbial communities from Anza Borrego desert, Southern California, United States - S1_5 | ecosystem: Environmental > Terrestrial > Soil > Desert | place: USA: California | collected...
AGCCTGCCTGCGCAGGTGCCTACGCCTTGGCGCCGGCCGCGCCCTGACGCCTACTTTCAGCGTCCCAACTGCTGCCAAAGAAACGCGAACTCCAGCGCCATCATGTCCGCCTTCTGCGCGTTGTCGGCCGCGCCCGCGTGGCCGCCTTCGATGTTCTCGTAGTACAGCGGCGCGTGGCCCTGTTCGATCATCCGGGCCGCCATCTTGCGTGCGTGGCCCGGGTGGACGCGGTCGTCGCGGGTGGACGTCGTGAAGAGCACCTTGGGCAGCTTCATGCCCGGCTTGACGTTCTGGTACGGGCTGTACTTGGAGATCGAGGCCCACTCCTCGGGCTTGTCGGGGTCACCGTACTCGGCCACCCAGGAGGCACCGGCCAGCAGCTTGTGGTAGCGCTGCATGTCCAAGAGCGGTACCTGGCAGACCACGGCCTTGAAGAGCTCCGGCCGCTGCAGCATCACCGCGCCGACCAGCAGCCCGCCGTTGCTGCCGCCCTGGATGCCCAGGTGCGCGGGGCTGGTGATCTTCGCGGCGATCAGGTCCTCGGCGACGGCGGCGAAGTCGTCGTAGCTCTTTTGCTTCTGGGCCTTGGTGGCGGCCTGGTGCCAGGCCGGCCCGTACTCGCCGCCGCCGCGGATGTTGGCCACCACCAGCACGCCGCCATGCGCATACCAGGCGGTGCCGAAGCCGGCTGAATACCAGGGCTGCTGAGACACCTCGAACCCGCCGTAGCCGTACAGCAGCGTGGGGTTGCCGCCGTCGGCCTTGGCGCCCTTGGGCCAGACGACGAAGTAAGGCACGCGTGTGCCGTCCTTGGACCTGGCGAAGCGCTGTTCCACTTTCACGCCCTGGGCGTCGAAGAAGGCGGGGCGCGCCTTCAGCAGCTCGCGCTGGTCGCTGCCGGTGCGGCCCAGCATCAGCGAATCGGGCGTCACGAAGTCCGTGTACGTCACGAGGTAGGACTCGGCCAGCGGATCGTCCTTCAGCTGCGGGTCGTGCAAGGCGGTGGCCGACAGCGTGCCGGGGAAGGGCGCCTTGACCTCGCGCCGCTTCCACGTGCCGCCCGCGGCGGCGCTGCCGGAATTCACGGCGTTGTCGCCGCGTGTCCATTCCTCGAGCCGGCCGGCCACGTTGTCCAGCACGTTCAGCAGCACCGCGCCGCGGGTGGTCGAGAAGCCGGCCAGCGATCGCGTGGGCGTGGGCGTGAAGAGGGCGGTGAAGCGCCGCTCGCCGGCGAGGTAAGCCTGGGCGTCGGTGACCAGCAGCGAGCCAGCGGGCCAGGTCCTGTCGCCGATCTTCCAGTCGCTGCGCAACTGCACCAGCAATTGGTCGCGCCAGAAGTTGAAATCGCTGTCGCTCGGCCGGTCGACCAGCACCGGCTTGGCGCCGCCGGCCAGCAGGCTCAGCTCGGTGTTGTAGAAGTCGGTCGCGCGCACGAACACCGTGCGCTCGAAGCCGGGCGTGTGGTCGACCGCGGCGTAGGCGTAGACGTCCTTGACCCGCGCTTCGAACACGGTCTCGGCGGCGGCCAGGGGCTGGCCGCGCTTCCACTTCTTCACCACCCGCGGGTAGCCCGACTCGGTCATCGAGCCCGGGCCGAAATCGGTGCCGACGTAGAGGGTGTCCTTGTCCAGCCAGTCGACGTTGGTCTTCGCCTCGGGCAGCTTGAAGCCGTCGTCGACGAACTTCTTGCTCACGGTGTCGAACTCGCGCATCACGACCGCGTCGGCCCCGCCGCGCGAGACGCGCACCAGGCAGCGCCGGTAGTCGGGCCCCAGGCAGTCGGCACCCGACCAGACCCAGTTCTCGTTCTCGGCCTTGGCCAGCGCGTCCAGGTCGATCACCGTTTCCCAGGCCGGGCTGGGCTTGCGGTACTCGGCCAGCGTGGTGCGGCGCCACAGGCCGCGCGGGTTCGCCGCGTCGCGCCAGAAGTTGTACAGGTGGTCGCCGCGGCGGCTGACGTAGGGAATCTTTTCCTTCGAATCGAGGATCGCGCGGAAGGTGCTGCGCATGGTCTCGAAGCGCGGGTGCACCTGCAGTTGCTTGCGCGATTCGGCATTGCGTTCACGCACCCAGGCCAGGGCCTTGTCGCCCTGCACATCTTCGAGCCAGAGGTAGGGATCGTCGGGGGTGGAGGTGGCGGCCATGGGCAGGGAAGGCAAGAGGGCGGACGCGGCCGCCAGCAGCAGCGCGGGCCAGGCCGGCCGGTGGGGTCGCAGGAAGCGAAGCAATGGACGCGGCATAAAACGAAGCGGCCCTCGTGGGGCCGCAGGTCGGGGAGCGGTGCCGCTGATGATAGGTGCGGGTGCCGGCCCGGCCGGCTCAGGGTTTTCAGCGTCCGCCGCGCCAGAGCGGCTCGGGCTGCAGCTCGAGCGAGCCGCGGTCGTCGTTGAGCCAGACGTGGCCGTCCTGCACCTGCACCTGCAGCTGCATCGATCGCTGGGCCCGCTCGCCCAGGGCCTGCGCCTGATCGGCGGGCAGGCGCCAGACCTCCAGGTTCTTCAGGCGTGTCACCTTGGTCTCGATGCCGGCCCACCAGATGTGGGCCGCGCTGCCGTAGCAGTAGATCGTCACCCGGTCGGCCTTGCCGCAGGCCTTGGCGAGCCTGCGCTCGTCGGGCTGGCCGACTTCGATCCAGTGCACGATCTGCTCGGTCAGGTCCTTTTGCCAAAGGTCGGGCTCGTCGGTGTCGGACAGCCCGCGTGCGAACTGCAGCGTGCCTTGCAGGTCGTCTGCCGGCACGTGCAGCGCAAACGCCAGCACACGCACCATCAGGCGCTCTTCGGTTTCCGAGGGGTGGAGGGCCAGCGTCAGCGCATGCTCGGCATAGACCCCGCGGTCCATGTCGGCCAGGTGCAGGCCGGCTTTGTAGATGGTTGATTTGAGCGCCATGAGGCGCAGGATGTTATCCCCCAGCCCCGCCAGCCGGCCGGACCACACTTCCGGCGGCCGGTAGGCCGCCGGCGGAGGCGCCCGTTGGGGGCCACGGGCGCTGCGGGAGGCGCGCTGGCGCCGTTCGAGGCTGCCCTTATTCCTCCTCCTTCACCTTGAAGCCCGCCACCAGCTGCTGCTGGACGTTCGGCGGCACCGGCTCGTAGTGGGACAGTTCCAGCGTGTAGCGCCCCTGGCCGCTGGTCATCGCGTTCAGCCGCGATTGGTAGCCGCTGAGCTCCGACAGCGGCGCCTGGCCCCTGATCACCATGGTCTGCGCCGCGCCGTTGTGCGTGCCGCTGACCTGGCCGCGCTTGGCCGACAGGTCGCCGGTGATGTCGCCCATCGCTGCCTCGGGGGCGGTGATCTCGACGTTGACGATCGGCTCCAGCACGATCGGCCGGGCTTCCCGGATGGCCGCCATGAAGGCCTTCTTGCCGGCGGTGACGAAGGCGATTTCCTTGCTGTCCACCGAATGGCTCTTGCCGTCGTAGACGATCACGCGCACGTCGACGACGGGATAACCCGCAATGGCGCCGGTGGCCAGCACCTCGCGCACGCCTTTCTCGACGGCGGGGATGAACTGCGTGGGAATGGTGCCGCCCTTGACCTGGTCGACGAACTCGAAGCCCGCGCCGCGCGGCAGCGGCTCGATCTTCAAATACACCTCGCCGAACTGGCCGGCGCCGCCGGTCTGCTTCTTGTGGCGGTGGTGGCCTTCGGCATTGGCCGTGACGGTTTCGCGGTAGGCAATGCGCGGCGGGCGGGTGTCCACCTCGAACTTGTAGACCTCGCGCAGGCGGTCCAGCAGCATGCGCAGGTGCAGCTCGCCCAGGCCGTAGACGATGGTCTCGTTGGTGGTCGGCACGTGCTCGATCTTCAGGCACGGGTCCTCGTCGACCAGCTTGCTCATGATCTCCCACATGCGCTGCTCGTCGCCGCGCCGTTTGGGTGATATGGCCAGGCCGTGCACCGGCACCGGGAAGGGCAGCGGCTTCAGGTGGATGTGGTCGTCCTCGGCCGCGTCGTGCAGGACGGCGTCGAAATGCAGCTCGTCCACCTTGGCCACGGCGCAGATGTCGCCGGGCACGGCGCGCGGCACCTCCACGTGGTCCTTGCCCTGCAGCATGAACAGGTGCCCGACCTTGAAGGGCTTGCGGCCGTCGCCCACGTAGAGCAGGCTGTCCTTGGTCACCGTGCCCTGGTGCACGCGCATCACGCCCATCTTGCCGACGTAGGGGTCGACGGTGATCTTGAAGACGTGGGCCAGCACGTGGGCGTTGGGGTCGGGCTGCGCATGCATCAGCACGGCGTCGGTGCCTTCGCCGTTCAGGAAGTCGGGCGCATTGCCTTCGGTCGGGTTGGGCAGCAGCTTGACGATGATGTCCAGCAGCTCGGCCACGCCGGCGCCGGAGCGCGAGGAGACGAAGCACACCGGGATCAGGTGCCCTTCGCGCAGCGCCTGTTCCAGCGGCGCGTGCAGCTCGCTGGCGTCGACGTCGCCGTCGTTCAGGTAGCGGTCGACGAAGGCGGCATCCACCTCGACCACCTGTTCCACCAGCGCGCGGTGCGCGGCGTCGACCGAGCCGAAGTCGCTGTGGCCTTCGCGGTTGTAGAAGCAGTCGACCACCTTGGCGCCGGCGTCATCCGGCAGGTTCAGCGGCAGGCATTCCTTGCCGAAGGTGGCCTGGATGTCGGCCAGCAGCGCGGCCAGGTCGACGCCCTGCGCGTCGATCTTGTTGACGATGATCAGGCGGTCGAGCTGGCGCTCGGCGGCGTACTCCATCATGCGCACCGCCATCGGCTCGATGCCGACCACGGCATTGATCACCACCGCGGCGGTTTCCACGGCTTCCAGCGCCGGCAGGCTCTGGCCGACGAAATCGGGGCCACCAGGCGTGTCGATGAAGTGGATGCGTGTGCCGGCGTGCGCCATGTGCAGCACCGACGAGTTCAGCGAGTGCTGCATCTTGCGTTCGAGCGGGTCGAAGTCGCTGACGGTCGTCCCGCGTTCCAGCGTGCCAGCGGCACCGATGGCGCCAGATTTCAGCAACAACGCCTCCGCGAGGCTGGTCTTTCCTGCGGCGGCGGGTCCGACGAGGGCCAGGGTCCGGATATCGGCCACCTGGACGGCGCCGGACGCTAGTGGGCTTGGCATGAGGGGCTCCTTCAGCCTTTGCGCCCGGCGTCACCGCTTCAGCACTGTGCAGAAGCGGACCCAAGCGCTTTGCGTGTGGGCCAGCCTATGCCGGCGGGCCGGGCGGCGCAAGAGGGACTACGCAGGCCGCGTGAGCAGCTGAAACAGGGCGCGTGGCGCCCGGTGTCCGGCGCGCGACCCTCGCACGGTGCGAGGCTTGCGAGACTGCCGCCATGGTGCACCTCCAGCTCACTTCGTTGGCGGCCCCCGAGGGGGTGGGCCGGGACGTGAATCGTCCAGTGGACCGTTCAAGCCTGGCGAACGGCCGGCCCGCAGGCGCTGGCGCGGCCTGCAAGGCTCCAGTGCGCTTCGGGCGTCCGGGCGGGCACTGATGCAAATCTCAGAGCTTTCGCGCCGTTCCGGCCTGTCGGTGCACCGGCTGCGGCGCTACGAGGCGCAGGGCCTGATCGAGGCCGGTCGCAGCCGGGGCGGCTACCGCGAATTCGGCGAACAGGCCCTGCGCGAAGCCACCTTCATGAAGATGGGCCGCGAGATCGGCCTGTCGCTGAAGGTCCTGGCCGAGGCGCTGCCGCGCTACCGCGCGGGCAGCTTGTCGATCGCGCAGATGGTGGAGGCCTTGGAAGACCGCATCGCCGAGATCGACGCGCTGGTGGCGGCGCAGCAGGCGCTGCGGGCGAAGCTGGTGGACCACATCGGCTGGTTCCGGCAGCGGCAGCAACGCGCTGCCGCCGCGAAGTCCGCGTCACCCGGTTTCCCTGACACCCGAAAGGCCAAGCGATGAACACCATGCCTGAACTCGTGAAGCGCGCCGTGCTGGCGATGCCGATGGCGCAGACCCTGCAGCTGGACTTCCAGCGCATCGAGCCCGGCGCGGTGGACCTGACGCTGCCGGTGCAGCCGGCCTTGTGCTTCCGGCCGGGGCAGCTGCAGGCGGCGGCCGTGTTTGCCGCCGCCGATTTCGCGGCCGTGGCGGCGGCGGGCACCTTGCTGCCGCCGGGTTGGGTGAATGCGACGGTGGATGGGACGATCAAGCTGCTGGCGCCAGCGCGCGGGCGGCACCTGAGGGCGCAGGGGCGTGTCCTGCAGGCCGGCAAGCTGTTGAGCGTGTGCGCGGCGGATGTTTATGCCGTGGCCGAGGACGGCGCAGAAACGCTGTGCGCCAGCTGGATCGGCAGTGCGCGCAACCTGCCGCCGGCCGGCGAAGGCGACGGCAGGACGTGACCCGCCGGCTGCGGCGGGGCCCCGGCGGCGGTCCAGTCCCCGCGCTCACTCATGCCGCAACGCCTCGATCGGATCCAGCCGCGCCGCCCGCCGCGCCGGCACGAAGCCGAAGATCACCCCGATCGCGGCCGAGAACACGAAGGCCAGCAGGTTGATGCCTGGGTTGAACAGGAAGGGCACGCCCATCAGCTGCGCGATGCCCACCGACGCGGCCGTGGCCAGGATCAGCCCCGCCAGCCCGCCCAGTGCCGCCAGCACCACGGCTTCGATCAGGAATTGCGCCAGCACCTCGCGCTCGAAGGCGCCGATGGCCAGGCGCAGGCCGATCTCGCGGGTGCGCTCCGTCACGCTGACCAGCATGATGTTCATGATGCCGATGCCGCCGACCAGCAGGCTGACCGCGGCCACCGCACCCAGCAGCGAGGTCAGCAGCCGCGTCGTCCCGGACAGCGTCTCGGCCACCTGCTGCGTGTCGAGGATGTTGAAGTTGTTCTCGTCGCCGCGGTTGAGCTTGCGGCGCTCGCGCAGCAGGTCGGTCAGGCTGGCCTTGACGCGCTCGGGGCTGCTCTCGGCCTTCATCGACACCAGGATGGTGTTGACGCGGGTCGAGCCGGTGACGCGGCGCTGCGCGGTGGCCGCCGGGATCACGATGATGTCGTCCTGGTCGGCGCCCATCGCCGCCTGGCCCTTGCCGGCGAGCAAGCCGATCACCTCGCAGCTGAACTGCTTGACGCGGATCGCGCGGCCGACCGGATCGGCGCGGCCGAACAGCTCGCGCGCCACGGTGGCGCCGATCACGCACACCGGCGCACCGGCTTGCGCTTCAGCCGGCTCGAACATGCGGCCCGCGGCCAGGCGCCAGTTGTTGGTCGCGAAGTAGGCGTTGGTGGTGCCGGTGACGGTGGTCGCCCAGTTCTTGCCGTCGGCCACCACGGTGACGGCCGCGCGCACCTCGGGTGCCACCGCGGCGATGCCGCTGACCTGGCCTTCAATGGCCTGCACGTCGGCCAGCTTGAAGGGCGGCGCGCCGCCGCCCCCGCCGCCGCCGAAGCTCATGCGCTGGCCGGGCCGGATCATCAGCAGGTTGCTGCCCAGGCTCTCGATCTGCGACTTCACCGCATGGGTGGCGCCATTGCCCACGGTGACCATCGTGACCACGGCGGCCACGCCGATCACGATGCCCAGCGTGGTCAGCACGCTGCGCATCAGGTTGCGGCGGATGGCGCGCAGCGCCTGCAGCAGGGTGTTGCCCCACATGGTGGCTCCCCCGCTCATGCGGCGACCAGCGCCGTGCGCTCTTCACGCGCGACGCGGCCATCGAAGAAGTGGACGATGCGGTCGGCATACGCCGCCATGTCCGGCTCGTGCGTCACCATCATCACGGTGATGCCGTGCTCGCGGTTCAGCGCGGTCAGCAGCTTCATGATCTCCCTGCTGCGCTCGCTGTCGAGGTTGCCGGTCGGCTCGTCGGCCAGCAGCACCGCCGGCTGCGTGACGATGGCCCGCGCGATCGCCACGCGCTGCTGCTGGCCGCCGGAGAGTTCCGCCGGCGTGTGCGTTTCCCAGCCGGCCAGGCCCACGCGGGCCAGCGCCTCGCGCGCGGCGGCATGGCGTTCGCGCCGCGGCATACCTCGGTAAAGGAGCGGAAGCTCGACGTTCTCCTGCGCCGTTGTCCGCGCCAGCAGGTGGAAGCCCTGGAACACGAAGCCCAGCTGCCTGCGCCGCAGCAGCGCGCGCTGGTCGCGCGTCAGCGTCGCCACCTCGACACCGCTGAAGCGGTAGCTGCCGCCCGAGGGCGTGTCGAGGCAGCCGATCAGGTTCATCGCCGTGCTCTTGCCGGAGCCGCTGGGGCCCATTACCGCGACGAACTCGCCGGCGTCGATCGCCAGATCCACGCCGCGCAGCGCCTGGAACGCGGCCGTGCCCTGGCCGTAGGTCTTGGTCAGGCCCTTCAAGCGGATCAGCGGCTGCCCGGCCATCGTGCGTTCAGCCATGGCTGCCGTTGGTGGTCTGGTCGGTGATCACCGGCAGGCCCTCGGCCAGGCCCTCGCCCGACACCTCCGTCCGGCGGCCGTCGCTGACGCCCTTTTGCACCGTCAGCGCGACCGGCTGGCCGTCCTTCAGCACCCAGAGGCGCGCGCTGCCGCCGGCCGTCTCGCGCGGGCCGGCGCCGCCGCCACGGCGGCCACCCATGCCGCGCGGCGGCGTGGGCAGCAGCTTGCCGACGATGCCGCCGCCTGAGCCGCTGGCTGCGCGCGCCGCGGCGTTGGCGCCATCAGGCGTGAAGCGCAATGCGCTGTTCGGCACCACCCACACGTTGCGCTTCTCCTGCGCGGCGATGGTGGCGGTGGCCGTCATGCCGGGGCGCAGGCTCAGGTCCTTGTTCTCGACGTCCAGCAGCGTGGTGTAGGTCACCACGTTGTCGGTGATCGTCGAGCCATAGGCCACGCGCCGCACGGTGGCCGGGTACTGCCGCCCGGGCTGCGCGGCGACGGTGAAGCGCGCGTTCTGGCCTGGCTTGACCTGGCCCACGTCGGCCTCGTCGACGTTGACCGACAGCTGCAGCTCCGACAGGTCTTCCGCGACCGTGAACAGCGTGACGGCCTGCAGCGACGCGGCCACCGCATAACCCGGCTCCACCGCGCGCGTCAGCACCACGCCGTCGATCGGCGAGCGGATGGCGGCTTTGCCGAGGTTGGTGCTGGCCGTGGACGCGTTCGCGCGCGCCTGCGAGACAGCGGCCTGCGCCGCGCCCTGGTCGGCCACCGCGCGGGCCAGCGTGGCTCGGGCAGCATCCAGCTCGGCCTGCGAGGGCAGCTTGCCGCCGGACAGCCGCGCCAGCTCTTCCAGCCGGCCCAGGGCGGCACGGGCTTCGGTCACCGTGGCGGCGGCCTGGCGCTGGCGCGCCTCGGCCGAGGCCAGGTCCGCGCGTGCAGCGGCCTGCGCGTCCTGCAGCTTCGCGGTGTCCAGCTCCACCAGCAGCTGGCCCTTCTTCACCACGTCGTTGACGTCCGCCAGCACCCGCGCGACCGTGCCCGACAGCTCGCTGCCGATGGCCACCGAGCGCGTCGGCTGCAAGGTGCCGTTGGCCGTGACGCTGACGGCGACGTTGCCGCGCGCCAGCGGCGTGGTGACGTAACGCGGCGCCTGAGCGTCCTGCGCGCTGCTGCGCCAGGCCAGCAGGCCGGCCACCGCAGCCAGCACGGCCAGCGCGGTGATCCACACGGTGGCGCGGCGCCACCAGGGGCGTGCCGCGGCTTCGTCGCCCAGCAGGGCGCCCAGCGCCGCGGATTCTTCGGGGGTGGTCTTCATGGGCGGGGTCCTGCGGCGACGTTGGAAGCGGCGGTGGCGGTGGGGACGGTGGCGTCCCAGCCCCCGCCGAGGGCCTTGTAGAGCCGCACCTGGTTCAGCGCCAGGTCGGTGCGCGCGGTGGCCAATGCGTCTTGCGCCGACAGCGCGCTGCGCTGCGCGTCCAGCAGCGGCGTGAAGTCGGTGAGGCCGGTCTGGTAGCGCAGCCGTGCCAGCGACAGCGCCTCGGCCGCGGCCGCCGCCGCACGCTCGAGGCTGGCCACCTGTTGGCGGCCGGTGCCCAGGGCCACCAGCGTGTTCTCCACGTCCTGCTGCGCGGTCAGCACGCTGGCCTGGTAGGCGATGCGCGCGCTGTCCAGCGCGGCACGCTGCGCCTCGACTTGCGCGCGTGCGGCGCCACCGTCCAGCAGCGGCCAGTTGACGCCGGCGGTGATGCCGGCCACCAGGGCGGCCGGCTGGCCCAGCGCCGCCAGCGTCAGCGCCTGCAGGCCCAGGCGGCCGCTGATGCTGAAGGAGGGCAGCCGCTCGGCCTGGCGCTGCGCCAGCGTGGCCAGCTCGGCACTGGCCTGGGCCTCGGCGGCGCGCACGTCCGGGCGGCGGCGCAGCAGGTCGGCGGGCAGGCCGGCGGCGGGCAGCGGCGGCAGGGCCGGCGCTGTGGTGGCCCGGGCCAGGCGGTCGCCCAGAGCGGCAGGCGGCTGGCCCAGCAGCAGCGCCAGGCGGTGCTCGGTCTGCGCCAGCGTGTTCTGCAGCGCGGGGATGCGGGCGCGGGTCTGCTCGGTGGCGGCGCGGGCCTGCTCGACGTCGAGCGGTGTGGCCAGCCGCGCACCGGCGCGCCACTCGGCCACCTGCAGCGATTCGGCCTGCAGCGCCAGGTTCTGGCGTGCCACCTGCAGCTGCTGCCGCGTGCCGTGCCATTGGAAGTAGGCCAGGCCGACCTCGCCCGCCACCGCGATGCGCGTGGCGGCCAGCTGCAGCGCGCTGGCTTCGGTCTGTGCCTCGGCGGCGGCGATGCCGGCGCCGATGCGGCCGAACGCGTCCGGCTCCCAGCTGGCGTCGAGCCCGACCGACAGGCTGTTGCTGTTGTTCCTGGCATTGCGGTTGCGCCCGGCCGAGGCCGAGCTGCCGACCTGCACCGAGCGGCCCGCGGCCGCGACGTCGCGCAGAGCACGCGCCCGGGCCAGCGTGGCCTGTGCGCCGCGCAGGTCCAGGTTGGCGCGCAGCGCTTCGTCCACCAGCGCGCCCAGCACCGGGTCGCCGATGCCTTGCCACCAGGCGGCCAGCGCGGCCTCGTCCGGGCTGCCGCTGGCCACGGCCTGGCGGTAGGCCGTGGCCAGCGGCGGCTTCAGCGTGTCCGGGCTTTCGCGCCGGGGTGGTGCGGCGCAGCCTGCGGCCAGCATCGCCATGGCAAGCAGCAGCGCGGCCGGCGCGCCGGGCGGCCGGGAGGGGAGGGGCCAACGACTCGGGTTCATGTCTTCGGGTTTGTACCGAGGCCGTGTCAAGCGTTCTGCGGGCGGCGGTAAAGAAACTTGGCCGTGCCAGGCCGCGGCCTTCCCCTGGCCGGCGCCGTCGGCGCCGCAGTGCCCCGCACCAGCGCCGTGCGCGGCGACGTATCGCGGTGCTGCTTCAGCCCTGCGCCGGTGCACTCGTCCAGCGCGCGCCGGCGTGGTTTTCGCAGCGCTCCGAGGAAGCCAGGGCACCCGGCGTGCCTGACCATGCGCTGGCCCACCGCTTGCTTGTATACCGGTTGGAACACCAATCCGGATTCACCGGGTGGTCGACAGCGCCGGCTCGGGCCGGCTGGCGCTGCCCGGTCGTCATCGCTGCCCGTCCTTGCAGGAGTTCGCACCCATGTCTTTCAGCGCCTGGAATCGCCGCGACTGGATCAAGACCGCCGGGGCCATCGCCGCGGCCACGCAGGGCTTCGCCGCGCACGCGCAGAAACCGGTCACCGTGGGCTTCATCTACGTCGGCCCGCGCGACGACTACGGCTACAACCAGGCCCACGCCGAGGCCGCCGCGCAAGTCAAGAAGCTGGCCGGCGTCAAGGTGGTCGAGGAAGAGAACGTGCCCGAGACCAACGCCGTGCAGAAGGCGATGCAGGGCATGGTGGCGCAGGACGGCGCGGCGCTGCTGTTTCCCACGTCCTTCGGCTACTTCGACCCGCACATCCTGGCGCTGGCGCCGAAGAACGCCGGTGTCCGCTTCGCCCACTGCGGCGGGCTGTGGAGCGAGGCCAAGCACCCGAAGAACGTCGGCAGCTTCTTCGGCTACATCGACGAGGCCCAGTACTTGAATGGCGTGGTCGCGGGCCATGCGACGAAGAGCAAGAAGCTCGGCTTCATCGCCGCCAAGCCGATCCCGCAGGTGCTGCGCAACATCAACGCCTTCACGATGGGTGCGCGCTCGGTCGACCCGGCGATCACGACGACGGTGATCTTCACCGGCGACTGGTCGATGCCGGTCAAGGAAGCCGAAGCCACGAACAGCCTGGCCGACCAGGGCATCGACGTGTTCACGATGCACGTCGACGGGCCGAAGGTGATCGTGGAGATAGCGGCCAAACGCGGAAAGTACGTGGCCGGCTACCACGCCTCGCAGGCCAAGCTGGCGCCGCAGGCGTACCTGACCGGCGCGGAGTGGAACTGGATCACCGCCTACAAGCAGATCATCGACGCGGCGCAGGCCCGCAAGCCGCATCCCAATTTCGTGCGTGGGGGCTTGAAGGACGGCTTCGTGAAGAGTTCGGCCTACGGCCCGATGGTGAGCGAAGGCGCGCGCAAGAACGCCGAGGCCGTGCGGGCCAAGATGATGGCGGGCGGCTTCGACATCTTCGGCGGCGAGCTCAAGGACAACACCGGCAAGGTCGTGATCCCCAAGGGCACGGTGCTGAAGCAGACCGACATGGCCTTGGAGTCGATGAACTACCTGGTCGAGGGCGTGGTCGGGAAGGTTTGAACGCGCGGCATCGAAGCCACCATGAGCCGCGCCCCAAACACCGCCGGGCATGCTGCCGCGGAAGCGGTCTTGCTGCCCACCGGCGCCATCGCTGCCGCGCTGCTGCTGTTCGGCGTCTTCGTCTGGTTCGGTGGCACGAGTCCGGTAGACGCCTGGATGCTGCTGTTCCGCGGTGCCTTTGGCGACGCGTTCTCGTGGCAGAACACGCTGCAGCGCGCGGCGCCGCTGATGCTCACGGCATTGGCCGTTGCGCTGCCGGCGCGCGCGGGGCTGACGGTGATCGGCGGCGAAGGTGCGCTGGTGCTGGGGGCGCTGGGCTGCGCGGGATTGCCGTACGCGATGCCGCTGGCTCCCAATGTGAGCGGCAGTGCCTGGGTGCTGCTGGCCGGCGCGCTGGCCGGCGCGGCCTGGGTGGCGCTGGCCGGGCTGCTGCGGCAGTGGCGCGGTGTCAATGAAACCATCTCCAGCCTGCTGCTGGGCTACATCGCGATCGCGCTGTTCAAGCACATCGTCGAAGGGCCGCTGCGTGACCCGGCGAGCCTGAACAAGCCATCGACGCAGCCGCTGGCCGAAGGCTTGCGCATCGGGGCCATTTCCCCGGACAGCTTCCTCGGCGACGTGCACTGGGGCCTCGTGATCGGCCTGGTTCTGTGCATCGCGGCGGGCGTGTGGCTCACCTTCACGTCCTCGGGCTTCGCATTGCGCGTGGCCGGCGGCAACGCCGGCACCGCGCGCGGGGTGGGCCTGGCCGTCGACCGGCTCATCGTGCTGGCCTGCGGCCTGGGCGGTGCCTGCGCCGGGCTGGGCGGCGCCATCGAGGTGGCGGCCGTGCACACGGCGGCCAATGCGTCGGTGATCGCCGGGCTGGGCTACACCGGCATCCTGGTGTCCTTCGTCGCCCGGCACAACCCGTGGGCGATCCCGATCGTCGCGGTGCTGTTCGGCGGCTTCGCCGCGGCCGGCAGCCTGCTGCAGCGGCGGCTGGGCCTGCCTGATGCCTCGGTGCTGGTGCTGCAGGGTTTCGCCTTCGTCTTCATCCTCGCTGCCGAGGCGCTGCGCGGCCGCCTGTTCGAGCTGCGCATGCCGGCCCTCGGCCGCGTGCGCCTGGCCACCCACCTCGGAAAGGCCGTGTGATGGACGGCGGCCAGATGATCGACCTGCTGCTGGCGATGCTCGGCGGTGCGGTGCGCGTGGGCACGCCTTTCCTGTTCGTCAGCCTCGGCGAATGCCTGACGGAGAAATCCGGCCGCATCAATCTCGGGTTGGAGGGCGTGCTGGTGTTCTCGGCGATGGCCGGCTTCGGTGGTGCGTACCTCACCGGATCGCCGTGGCTGGGCGTGCTGCTGGCCGGCCTCAGCGGTGCCGGGCTGGCCTTGCTGCACGGCCTGCTGTGCTCCTTGCCGCGGGTGTCGGACATCGCCACCGGCATCGCGCTGATGCTGCTGGGCGCGGGCCTGGCCTTCTACCTCGGCAAGCCGCTGATCCAGCCGCAGGCGCCGCAGATTCCAGCGCTGCCGCTGGGCGCGTGGAGCGATTCGTCTGCGGTGCAGAGTGCGCTGTCCATCAATGCGCTGTTCCCCATCGGCATGGCGCTGGCGGCGCTGCTGGCCTGGGGTTTCGCGAACACGCGCTGGGGCCTGGTGGTGCGCATGGCCGGCGACTCGAGCGATGCCGCTCGTGCGCTGGGCTATTCGGCCAACGCGGTGCGCATCGCGGCGACCACCGCGGGTGGCTTCATCGCCGGGCTGGGCGGCGCCTCGTTGTCGCTGCATTACCCGGGCAGCTGGAACGAAGGGCTGTCCAGCGGGCAGGGGCTGATCGCGGTCGCGCTGGTCATCTTCGCGCGCTGGCGGCCGTGGCGCTGCCTGGGCGCGGCGCTGCTCTTCGGCGGGGCCGGCGCGGTGGGGCCGGCGCTGCAGTCCATCGGCATCAGCGGCGGCTATTACCTCTTCAACGCGATGCCGTACGCGCTGACGCTTGCCATCCTGGTCATCACCTGCTCGCCGCGCCGTTCGCTCCAGGGCGCGCCGGACGAGCTGGGTATGTCTCGCTGACTTGTCGAAGCAAAGGACCCGCTGCATGCCGCTGATCGCCTCCGAACCCTATGCCTGGCCCTACGACGGTGACCTGCGCGCGGCCAACACCGCGCTGGTCATCATCGACATGCAGACCGACTTCTGCGGCATCGGCGGCTACGTCGACAAGATGGGCTACGACCTGTCGCTGACGCGTGCACCCATCGAGCCGATCCAGGCCGTGCTGGCGGTGGCGCGCGCCAAGGGCCTGCACGTGATCCACACGCGGGAAGGCCACCGTCCCGACCTGGCCGACCTGCCGGCCAACAAGCTGTGGCGCTCGCGGCGCATCGGCACCGAAGGGCGCGGCATTGGCGACGCCGGCCCCTGTGGCCGCATCCTGGTGCGCGGCGAACCGGGCTGGGACATCATTCCTGAGCTCGCGCCGGTCGACGGCGAGCCCATCATCGACAAGCCCGGCAAGGGCTCGTTCTGCGCCACGGACCTCGAACTGATCCTGCACACGCGCGGCATCCGCAACCTCATCCTCACCGGCATCACCACCGACGTGTGCGTGCACACGACCATGCGCGAGGCGAACGACCGCGGATTCGAGTGCGTGATGCTCAGCGACTGCACCGGCGCCACCGACCGCGGCAACCACGACGCCGCGCTGAAGATGATCCAGATGCAGGGCGGCGTGTTCGGCGCCGTCTCCCATTCACGCGCCGTGATCGAGGCGCTGTCCTCCCTCTAACTTCCAACAGGAACGTCATGCCCAAGCGCTTCGTTTCCAGGCTCGACACAAGACGCCGCACTCTGCTGAAAGCCGGCGCCGCGACCGCCGCGCTGGTGGGCTTGAGCCGCAAGGCGCTGGCCGACGACAAGATCCTGATCGGCTTCTGGCCCATCGCCTCCGGCCTGCCGCTGTATGCGGGCCTGGAGCGCGGCATCTTCAAGGAAGCCGGCCTGCAGGTGGAAGGCGCCAAGTTCGCCAGCGCCCAGCAGGTGGCCGAGGCGATGATCGCCGGCCGCATCCACGGCTCGGCCAACGGCACAGCGTCGGCGGCGCTGGGCCTGGCGGAGATCACCAGCCCGAACCTCTTCAAGATCATCTGCAGCAACCCGAGCAACCGCACGCTGATCCTCGATGAATTCGTCGTGCCCAAGGACTCGCCGATCAAGTCCATCGCCGAACTGGCGGGCAAGAAGGTCGCCTCGGGGCCCGGCATCCAGAACGTGACGCTGGCCAAGGTCATCCTGGAGAAGAACGGCATCGTGAACCCGCAGGTGGTCGAACTGCCGATCGGCCAGCATGTGCCGGCGCTCGCGGCCGGGCAGATCGATGCGGCCTACACGCTGGAGCCCACCGGCACGGCAGGTCGCCTGAAGGGACTGACGCGCGTGCTGGAGCCGGGCGTGATCTCGAAGTACGTGCTGGGCAACCATGACGCGCCGTGGTTCGGCGGCTCGGCCAGCGTGACCACGGCGTTCCTGAAGGACCGGCCGGAGGTGGCGAAGCGCTACGTCGCGGCCTACGCGGCGGCGGTGGACTGGGTGCGCAAGAACCCCGAAGCCGCGCGCAAGCACATGGACGGCTTCACCGCGATCGAGGAGTCGCTGGTCAAGGAGGTGCCGCTGTCCGGCTTCACGCTGTACAACGAGTTCAAGCCCAGCGACATCGACTACTTCCAGAAGTTCTTCGACGTCTTCACCGAGCGCAAGATCTTCTCGAAGCGGCTGGACGTGAAGTCGCTGCTGTACACGGGCTGAGCGCGGTGGCCACGATCCTGCACAAGCGGTGGTTGCCGCTCATCGGGCCGCTGCTGCTGCTGGCCCTGTGGCAGCTGATGATCTCGGCGCAATGGGTCAAGGCCGTGCTGCTGCCGCCGCCCGCCGAGACGCTGGCGCACATGGCCAGCGTGTTCGCCAATGGCGCGATCTTCGCGGACCTGTGGGCCACGATCTTCCGCACCGTGTGCTCCTTCGGCATCGCGGTGGCCATTGGCGTGCCGCTGGGCGTGATGCTGGGCAGCAGCGAAGGCGCCTACCGCAGCGTCGAGTTCCTGATCGACTTCTTCCGCTCCACGCCCTCGTCGGCGCTGATCCCGCTGTTCCTGTTGATCTTCGGCATCACCGACATCAACAAGATCGCCATCGCCAGCTTCGGCGCCGCGCTGATCGTGCTGTTCAACAGCGCCTACGGCGTGATGAACGCGAAGAAGACGCGGGTGATGGTTGCCCAGATCATGGGCGTGTCGAAGTGGCATGTCTTCAAGGACGTGATGCTGATGGAGAGCCTGGCGCAGACCTTCGTCGGCCTGCGCAGCGCGGTGTCGATGGCGCTGGTGATCGTCATCGTTGCCGAGATGTTCATCGGCAGCGAGACCGGCCTGGGCCACCGCATCATCGACGCGCAGCAGGTCTTCAACGTCAAGGAGATGTACACGTCGATCCTGGTGACGGGGGCGCTGGGCTACCTGCTCAACCTGCTCTTCCTGCTCGGCGAGAAGAAGCTGATCCATTGGAGTGGCAAGGCATGAGTGCAGCTTTACCCGCGGCCGTCTTGCCGCCGCTTCCGACCGACACCGTCATCTCGCTGCCGGCGGCGCCACAGACCCACGTGACCGTGCGCGGCCTGAGCAAGAGCTTTGCCGGTGCGCCGCTGTACACCAACTTCAACCTCGATTTGCCGCGCGGCAAGATCGTCTCGATCTTCGGGCCCAACGGCTGCGGCAAGTCGACATTGATGAACATGATCGCGGGCCTCGTGAAACCGGACGCGGGCGAGATCCTGTTCGATGGCAAGACGCTGCGCGAGACGCAGATTGGCTACGTGTTCCAGAACTACCGCGACGCTCTGTTCCCCTGGATCACTGCCTGGGACAACATCGCCTACCCGCTGAAGCGCCAGGGCCTGAAGGCCGCCGAGGTCAAGGCCCGCGTCGACGAGCTGGTCAAGCTGTTCGAGATCCGCTTCGACCTGAAGCGCTATCCGTACGAGTTGTCCGGCGGGCAGATGCAGACGGTGTGCATCATGCGGTCGCTGGCCACGCGGCCCGAGGTGATGTTCCTCGACGAGCCGTTCTCGGCGCTGGATTTCGAGATGACGCTCTTCATCCGCGCCAAGCTGCAGGAAGCGCACCTGGCCACCGGCACCACGATGGTGATCGTCTCGCACGACCTGGAAGACGCGGTGTTCCTGGCCGACCGCATCCTGCTGCTGACGCGGCGGCCGACGCGCATCGCGGAACTGGTGTCCTTCGACATGCCGCGGCCGCGTTTGCCGGAAGCGGTGGCCGACCCGGAATTCGTGCGCGTCAAGGCGCACACCCTGGAAGTGTTCCGCCGCGAGATGGCAGCGTGAAGCCCGCTTGACCATGGCCAACGCCCTCACGCTCGAAACCTTCAACCTGACCAAGCGCTTCGGTGCCTTCACGGCGCTGGACGGCGTCTCGCTCACCGTGCGGCCCGGCACCGTGCATGCCTTGCTGGGCGAGAACGGCGCCGGCAAGAGCACGCTGGTCAAGTGCATCGTGGGTTATTACAAGCCCGACGACGGCGCGGTGATGGTTGATGCGCGCGAGCACGACGTGCGTTCGCCCACCGTCGCGCGCGACCTCGGCATCGGCATGGTCTACCAGCACTTCACCGTCGTGCCCGGCATGACGGTGGCCGAGAACCTGCTGCTCGCGCGTGGCCGGCTGCCGGCGGTGATCGACTGGCGCGCCGCCCGCGCCGAGCTGCGGCACTTCATGGACAGCACGCCCTTCCGGCTGGACCTGGACGCGACGCCCGCGCAGCTGTCGGCCGGCGAGAAGCAAAAGCTGGAGATCCTGAAGCAGCTGTTCCTGAAGCCGCGCCTCTTGATCCTGGACGAGCCCACCTCGGTGCTGACGCCGCAGGAGGCCGACGAGGTGCTGGGTGCCCTGCGCGAGCGCGCGCATGCCGGCGGCTGCTCGGTGCTGCTGATCACGCACAAGTTCCGCGAGGTGACCGAGCATGCCGACGATGTCAGCGTGCTGCGGCGCGGCCGGCTCGTCGCCTCCGGGCCGGTGGCCCAGCACCCGCCGGCGCAGCTGGCGCAGGCCATGGTGGGGGAGGGCAAGGCCGCCGCCGCGCCGCTGGTGCGCGAGCGGCGCGAGGCCGGTGGCGTCGTGCTGTCGATCGAAGGGCTCATGGTGCGCGGCGATCGCGGCGAGGCCGCCGTGTCGGGGCTGAAACTGAGCGTGCGGGCCGGCGAAATCGTCGGCATCGCAGGCGTCTCCGGCAACGGCCAGCGTGAGCTGATGCAGGCACTGGTCGGCCAGCGGCGGCGCGAAGGCGGCGCCGTGCTGGTGGCTGGCCAGGCCTTCCATGCCACGCGGCGCCAGAACCGCGCACTGAAGGTGCGCAGCCTGCCCGAAGAGCCGCTGGCGAATGCCTGCGTCGGCGCGCTGAGCGTGGCGCAGAACATGGCCCTGCGTGAATTCGACGAGTCTCCGTTCGCGCGCGCCGGCTGGGTGCGCTGGGCGCGGCTGCGCCAGCGCGCGCGGCAATGGATCAGCGACTACGGCGTGAAGACGCAGGGTGAACGTGCGCCGATGCGCACGCTGTCCGGCGGCAACGTGCAGCGCGCGGTGCTGGCGCGCGAGCTGTCGGGCGACGCCGCGCTGCTCCTGGTCAGCAACCCCGTCTTCGGGCTCGACTTCGCCGCGGTGGCCGAGATCCACGGCCGCCTGATGGCGGCGCGCAACCGCGGCGCAGCGGTCTTGCTGGTCAGCGAGGACCTGGACGAGCTGCTGGCACTGGCCGACCGCATCGTCGTGATGAGCGAGGGCCGCATCGTGCATGACGTGGCGGCAGGCGCGGCCGACCGGCATGAACTGGGCGCCTTCATGGGCGGCAAGGCCCACATGGGGCTTTCAACAACGCCGTCCACCGCGCCATCCCCGGCGCCGGTCGTCGCGGTGGGGGCGCCATGACGCTCATCGAGACCGCCAGGCCATTCGCTTTCGGCTTCGACCTCGCCAGCACCGCGCTGCTCATCATCGACATGCAGCGCGACTTCATCGAACCCGGCGGCTTCGGCGCTTCGCTGGGCAACGACGTGACGCGGCTGCAGGCCATCGTGCCGACGGTGCAGGCGGTGCTGGCGGCCTGGCGGCGCGCGGGCGGGCTGGTGGTGCACACGCGCGAAGGCCATGCGCCCGACCTGTCGGATTGCCCGCCGGCCAAGCGCCTGCGCGGCCGGCCCGCGCTGCGCATCGGCGACCCGGGACCGATGGGCCGCGTGCTGGTGATCGGGGAGCCCGGCCACGCCATCATCCGCGAGCTGTCGCCGGTGAATGACGAGCTGGTGATCGACAAGCCCGGTAAAGGTGCCTTCCACGCGACCGGCCTGCAGCAGGCACTGCAGGTGCGCGGCATCACGCACCTGGTGCTGATGGGCGTGACCACCGAAGTCTGCGTGCAGACGACGATGCGCGAGGCCAACGACCGCGGCTACGAGGTGCTGCTGGTCGAGGATGGCACAGAGAGCTACTTCCCCGAATTCAAGGCCGCCACGCTGGCGATGCTGACGGCGCAAGGGGGTATCGTCGGCTGGACCGCGCCCGCCGCGGCGCTGCTGGCGGCCCTCGCGGCTGCCTTTCACACCGATCCCGCCGATCAGGCGACGAGCACGAGATGACCGACCACCCGCTCACTTTGGCCGATTGGCGCGCCGCCTATGCCCGGCCCGGCGCCTCGCCGCGCACGCTGCTGGCGCCGCTGCTGGCGCGCCGCTCGGCCGGCGATCCGGCCTGGATCCACCACTGCAGCGACGCGTTCCTGGACGCGCAGTTCACGCGGCTGGAGGCGGCGGCGCCCGCCGGGCTGCCGCTCTACGGCGTGCCCTTCGCGGTCAAGGACAACATCGACGTCGCCGGCCTGCCGACCACCGCGGCCTGCCCGGCCTTCGCGTACACGCCGGAACGGCATGCCACGGTGGTGCAGCGCCTGCTGGACGCGGGCGCGGTGCTGGTCGGCAAGACCAACCTCGACCAGTTCGCGACCGGCCTGGTCGGCACGCGCTCGCCCTATGGCGAGGTGCCGAACAGCTTCGATCCGGCCTACGTCAGCGGCGGCTCCAGCTCCGGCTCGGCCTCGGTGGTCGCGCGTGGCCTGGTGGCCTTCGCGCTGGGCACCGACACGGCCGGCTCCGGCCGCGTGCCGGCCGGCTTCAACAACCTGGTCGGGCTGAAGCCGACGCCGGGCTCGGTGCCGATGGCCGGCGTGCTGCCAGCCTGCCGCACGCTGGACGTCGTGTCCGTCTTGGCGCTGACGGTGGCCGATGCCGCGCAGGTGATGGCGGTGGTCGAAGGCGCGGCGGACGAAGTGCGCTTCCAGCAGGCCGCGCCGCGGCCGGCGTGGTTCGGTGATGGCCGCACGCTGCGCGTGGGCGTGCCGGCACGCCCTGCCTGCGACCCGGCGGTTGGCTATGCGGGGGCATTCGGCGAGGCGCTCGACCAGCTGCGTGCGCTGGGCATCGAGCCGGTGCCGATCGACATGGAGCCCTTCGACGAGGTGGCGCGCCTGCTCTACGACGGCCCCTGGGTCGCCGAGCGCCGGGCGGTCGTGCAGGCGCTGATGGCGCGGCAGCCCGAGGCGATGGACCCGGTGGTGCGCCAGGTCATCGCCGCCGCCGAACGCCACGACGCCACGGCCGCGTTCATCGGCCGCTATCGCCTGGAGACGCTGCGCCAGCGCCTGGCGCCGCTGTGGCGGGGCATCGACCTGCTGTTCCTGCCCACCTCGCCCACCTGCCCGACGCGTGCCGCGGTGGCCGCCGAGCCGATCCGCCGCAATGCCGAGCTGGGGCGTTTCACCAACTTCGTCAACCTGCTGGGCCTTGCGGCGCTGGCGCTGCCCAGCGGCTTCACACCGGCGGGCCTGCCCTTCGGCATCACGCTGGTGGCGCCGGGCGGCAGTGATGCGGCGCTGGTGGAGCTGGGGGCGCGCTGGGAATCGGCGCGCGCGCTGCCGCTGGGGGCGCGCCTGCGTGCCGCGAACGCCGCGGACGTGGCGCTGCAGCGCCGCCCGGCCGCCCAGCCGACGCTGGCGCTGGCGGTCGTCGGTGCCCACCTCGAAGGCATGCCGCTGCACGGCCAGCTGCGCGAGCGCGGCTGCCGGCTGGTGCAGCGCACGCGCACCGCGCCGGCCTACCGGCTCTTCGCCCTGCCGGCCACGCAGCCGCCCAAGCCGGGCCTGGCACGGGTCGGCGCCGACGAGCAGGGCCATGCGATCGAGGTCGAGGTCTACGAGATGCCGCTTGACCAGGTCGGCTCCTTCCTGGCGCTGATCCCGCCGCCGCTGGGCCTGGGCTCGGTGCAGCTGGCCGACGGCTGCCGCGTGCACGGCTTCATCTGCGAGCCGGCGGCGCTGGCCGATGCCGTCGACATCAGCGCCTGGGGAGGCTGGCGCGCATGGCGGGCGGCGCAATGAGGCCGGACGACGTCGACCGGCCGGCGGTGATCGAGGAAGTGACCGCGCTCTTTCATCGATATGAAGCGGCACTGATGGCCAACGACGTCGCCGCGCTGGATGCCTTCTTCTGGCCCGACGAGCGGCTGACGCGCTACGGCATCGCCGACCGGCAGTGGGGCATCACCGAGCTGCGCGCGTTCCGCGCCGGAACGCCGGCGCCCACCTTCACGCGCCGCCTCGAGCACCTGCGCGTGCAGGCCTTCGGCCCCGACTGTGCCGTGGCGCAGGTCGAGTTCATCCGCAGCGACACGCCCTTGCGCGGCTTCCAGACGCAGACCTGGGTTCGCTTCGAAGGCGTCGGCTGGCGCATCGTCTCCGCGCACGTCAGCATGATCCCGTTCACGGGGTGAGCCCGGCCCGCTGCGTATCATCGAACCGACCATGTCTCCCGTGCCGCCCAGGCCCTTGCTGGCCACCGCCGAAGAAGCCCCCACGCTGGCCGACCAGGCCTATGCCGAGCTGAAGCAGATGATCTTCGACTTCGCCCTGATGCCCGGCGACCGCTGCAGCGAAAGCGAGCTCGCACAACGGCTGAAGGTCAGCCGCACGCCGCTGCGCCAGGCCTTGCAGCGGCTGGAGCGCGAAGGCTTCCTGCAGGTGATGCCGAAGATCGGCTGGCAGGTGGCGCCGCTGGACTTCGACACCTTCGACGAGCTGTACGACCTGCGCGTGCTGATCGAGTGCCACGCGGCGTTGCGCCTGGCCGAAGCCGAGGAACGCGCGCCGCTGAAGGCGCTGGCCGAGGTCTGGCTCGCGCCGCTGGAAGAGCGCCTGGCCGACGGCGCCGAGGTCGGCCGGCTGGACGAGCAGTTCCATGCCCTGCTGGTGCAAGGCAGCGGCAACCGCGAGATGGCACGCGTGCACCGCCAGATCACCGAGCGCATCCGCATCATCCGCCGGCTCGACTTCACCAAGCCGGCGCGCGTCGAGGTGACCTACGACGAGCATGCGCGCATCCTGCGTGCCATCACCCGCCGCCGCGGCGACGAGGCCCAGCGCCTGCTGCGCGCCCACATCGAGCAGAGCAAGCTCGAGGTGCGGCACATCACGCTGGACATGCTGTACCAGGCGCGGCGCCGGGCCTGAAGGTCTTTCACACCACGTTACCCGTGGTATCGGCTGGTCGCCAAGTTGCTGGCTGATGACACCAAAAGTGCGCGGCCGCGCCGGTATAAACCCGGCCCATGAATCGAGCGATGCAGGCCCCGCGCGGGCCGGGAGGAATGGTGCGCCGGCCACGGCGCTTCGCGGCGCGGGCCGCGGCCTGGGTTGTGGCCGCCGGCGCGATGGCCGCGGTGCCCGCACAGGCCCTCGAGGTGGCGCCCGTCAGCGAGCGCGAGGCGCGCCAGCTGGCCGACGTGCTGCCCGATGCCACGCCGCTGGCGGCCGCCGCGGCCGCCAGCGAGCCGCTGGTGCTGAAGCCGCAGCCGGCGAGCCTGCCCACGGACCGGGCGCTGCAGCTGGTGGATGGCCATCCGGGCGCCCTGGTGCTGGCCGCGCTGGCGTTGGCGCTGTGGGTCATGCGCCGCTCCTGGCGCCATTGACCGGCGCGCATCGACTTCGCCACTGACGCCGCTGCCACTGACGCCGCCGGCCCGCCCGGCACCCGTCCTCGCCCGGCGCCCGTCCTCTACTGGAACGCCACCTCGGCAAAGCTGCGCAGCTTGCGGCTGTGCAGCTGGTCCAGCCGCTGGCGCCGCAGCAGTTCGATCGCGCGCATGCCGATGCGCAGGTGCTGGTCCACGCGCTCGCGGTAGAACTGGTTCGCCATGCCGGGCAGCTTGATCTCGCCGTGCAGCGGCTTGTCGCTGACGCACAGCAGCGTGCCGTAGGGCACGCGGAAGCGGAAGCCGTTGGCGGCGATGGTCGCGCTTTCCATGTCCAGCGCCACCGCGCGGCTCTGGCTGAAGCGGCGCTCCGGACCCGGATGCGGCAGCAGCTCCCAGTTGCGGTTGTCGGTGGAAGCGACGGTGCCGGTGCGCAGGATGCGCTTGAGCTCGAAACCCTTCAGCTGCGTCACGTCCGCCACCGCCTGCTCCAGCGCCAGCTGGATTTCCGCCAGCGGCGGGATCGGCACCCACAGCGGCAGCTCTTCGTCCAGCACGTGGTCCTCGCGCACGTAGCCGTGGGCCAGCACGTAGTCGCCCAGCTGCTGCGTGTTGCGCAGGCCGGCGCAGTGGCCCAGCATCAGCCAGGCATGCGGGCGCAGCACGGCGATGTGGTCGCTGATGTTCTTGGCGTTGGCCGGGCCGACGCCGATGTTGACCATCGTGATGCCCGAGCCGTCCGGCCGCACCAGGTGGTAGCCCGGCATCTGCGGCAGCCGGGGCGGTGGCGCGCCCAGGTCGTCGTCCGGGTGGCCCTGCACGCCGGCGCGGCGCGTCACCACGTTGCCGGGCTCCACGAAGGCGACGTAGCCGTCGCCGTCCAGCGCATGTTCGGCATGGTCGGCGGCCGGCTGGCCGTCGGCGGTGCGGATGTCGAACAGCGCGCCCTGGCCGAGCGGCTTGGCCATCAGCTCATGGCCCAGGCGCACGAACTCGTCGATGTAGAACTGGTAGTTCGTGAACAGCACGAAGTTCTGGAAGTGTTCCGGCGCAGTGCCGGTGTAGTGGCGCAGCCGGTGCAGCGAGGAGTCC
>Ga0196963_10000789_pt1 | contig 24684 bp, 20 predicted proteins | sample S1_5metaG_FD_148600 | JGI IMG/M metagenome (GOLD analysis project Ga0196963, IMG submission 148600) | Soil microbial communities from Anza Borrego desert, Southern California, United States - S1_5 | ecosystem: Environmental > Terrestrial > Soil > Desert | place: USA: California | collected...
CGACAGAATGTTCAACGATGCGCCGCCTTCCCGCGACGAGCTGACCACTTCCCGCACATGCGCCGAGTGCGTCGAGGTGAACACCTTCACGAACTCGGGGATGATCGCGCCCGCCAGCGTGCCGCAGGTGATCACGGTCGACAGCTGCCACCAGAGCGAGGTGTTGCCGCCAAGCGACGGGATCAGCAGATACGAGAGAACGTACGTCAGCACCACCGAGACGATCGACGTCAGCCACACCAGCGAGGTCAGCGGCACTTCGAAATTCATCTTGACCGCGTCGCGATACTTCCCGGAGGCGATCGCGTTGTTGACCAGATACGACCCTGCCGAGGCCAGCACCATCATGACGCGCATCATGAAGATCCAGACCAGCAGCTGCACCTGCACCGCGGTATCGGTGACGGCCAGCATGATGAACGAGATCAGCGCGACGCCGGTGACGCCGTAGGTTTCGAAACCGTCGGCGGTTGGCCCCACCGAGTCGCCGGCGTTGTCGCCGGTGCAGTCGGCGATGACGCCTGGGTTACGCGCGTCGTCTTCCTTGATTTTGAAGACCACCTTCATCAGGTCGGAGCCGATGTCGGCGATTTTGGTGAAGATGCCGCCGGCGATGCGCAGCGCCGCGGCGCCGAGCGACTCGCCGATCGCGAAGCCGAGGAAGCACACCCCGGCGTATTCACCCGGAATGAACAGCAGGATCGCGAGCATGAACAGCAGCTCGACCGAGATCAGCATCATGCCGACGCTCATGCCGGCGCGCAGCGGAATGTCGCAGACCGCGAAGCCCTTGCCGCGCAGGCTGGCAAACGCGGTGCGCGAGTTGGCCAGCGTGTTGATGCGGATGCCGTACCACGCCACCCCGTAGCTGCCGCCGATGCCAATCAGGCTGAAGAGCAGCACGATGGCGATGCGCGGAATCTCGAGGCCGATCAGCATGAAATACGCGACCATCACGATGCCGATGAACACCTCGAGGATCAGCAGGAACTTGCCCTGCTGAATCAGGTAGGCCTTGCAGGTCTCGTAGATCAACTCCGACACTTCCGCCATCGAGCGGTGGACCGGCAGGTTTTTCACCGCCGTGTAGGTCCACAACCCGAACAACAGCCCGAGCACGCAGACCACCAGGCCCGAGAGCAGGATCTGGTGTCCGGTCATGCCGAGGAAGTCGCCCTGGTTCAGATCGGGCAGCTGGATGTTGACCTCGCCGCCGGGACGATGATGCGCAACGGAATCCTGCGTCTCCTGCGCCAGCAGCGCCGGCGACACCAACAGCGCCAGCGTCAAGACCATCGCCACTCGTTCAATAAGCCTCATCACCATCTCGTTCCCTTGTCCCCTTTTTGTCGTTCAACTTTTATCTGTCGACTCTTGCCTGCTGACTCGTGATCGCCTGCGGCAGCGCCATCCCGCCCGTCAGGAAAATTCGAATGCCTTCCTCAACCGACACGTTGGGAAACCAGGCTTTCCCCCGCGGATAGATCAACACGTCGCCGAGGTAGAGATGGTTCGTCGGCACGTAGACGGCGATCATCGCTTCCATGCCGGCGCCGCGGTCGATCGTGAACTCGCGCGTCAGGAACCCCATCACGATTCCGCGTTGCGCATCGTCGACGATCACCACTCGCTTGAAGCCCGTCTCGCTGTCCGGCGAGAAGGCCGCGACCAATTGCTTGACCGGCGCGTACACCGTCTTGAACAGCGGCACCGTCAGCAGCCACTGCTCCGTACGCTGCAGGATGCGGCGGCCGATCACGTTCGTGGCAATGACCCCGACCAGCAGGATCACGGCCACGGTCATCAGTACGCCGAGGCCCGGCACCTCGCGGCCGAGCCAGAACATCGCCACCGGCCGCGCCACGCCGTCCACGAACCGGAAGGTCCAGACCAGCGTGACGACCGTGATCAGCAGCGGCACCGTCACGACGAGCCCGGTCAGGAACTTACGGCGCAACCAAGCCATTCTTTCCGTTTCTCAACCGCCGTGCGCCAGAGCCCCCTGCCGCGGCCGTCCGCGGCCGCCACTCTTGACGAGCACCTAGCGCATCAGCAACCACACCACCGTCACCGCCGCCAGGGCGAGCCGGTAGTACGCGAACACATCCAGCGAATGCGCCGCCAGGTAACGGATGAAGAACTTCACCGCGAGATACCCGACGACCGCCGAGGACACCAGCCCGACCAGCATCAGCGTCAGCGGCACGCCGGCAAACCCGACCTCCGCCAAATCGATCACTTCCTTGACGGCCACCGCAAACACCGCGGGGAGGCTCATCAAGAACACAAACCGCGCCGCCGTCGGACGAGCCATGCCGAGGAACATCGCCACGCTCAACGTCGCGCCCGATCGCGACAGCCCCGGCGCCAGCGCGGCGGCCTGAGCGACGCCGATCGCGAGCGCCTCGCCGTACCCCAGCGAGCGCTCGTCGCGCGACTGCCGGCTGATCCGCTCGACCGCCAGCAACAGCACGCTGCCAATCACCAGATTGACCGCCACGACGAGGGGCGTTCGAATCCGCGCCTCGATAACGTCTCCGAACAGCCCGCCGACGATCACGATCGGAATCGTGCCGACGATGATCAGGCGGCCCAGGCGTTCCCACTCACCGTCTCTTCCAGCCAACGCGCCGGGTGCGGCTCGCAGCAGCGCGGCGACATCCTGCCGAAAAAACGCGACCACCGCCAACAGCGTTCCGACATGGCACGCCGCATCGAACGCGATGCCGAACCGCCCGGGATCCCAGCCGAAAAACGCGCGCGCGAGGATCAGATGGCCCGAGCTCGAGACCGGCAGGAACTCGGTGAGCCCTTGCACGACGCCGAGCAGCGCCGCCGAAATCAGATCCACGCGATCAAACTAAACAGCTTTCCTGGCCCCGACCGGACGACCCTTGGCGTGCCGTGTGCCCAGGAGGATCGCGATCGACGAGGCGATGAAGATCGTCGAGTAAGTGCCGGCGGCGATGCCGACCAGCATCGTGAACGCGAACGCCTCGAGCACCTCGCCGCCGAACAGGAACAACGCCAGCACCGACAGGAACGTCGTGCCTGCCGTGATCACGGTACGGCTCAAGGTCTGGTTGACACTGGTGTTGACGACCTTCTCCAGCGGCTCGCGCCGCTTCGACCGCAGATTTTCGCGCACGCGGTCGAACACCACGATGGTGTCGTTGACCGAATAACCGGTGATGGTCAGCAGCGCGGCCACCACATTGAGCGACAGGTCGTAGCCGAAGAAGAACAGGAACGCGGCGGTCACGAACACGTCATGCAGCGTCGCCGCGATCGCGCCGATCGCAAACGCGAAGCGGAACCGCAGGCCGATATAGATGGTGATGCCGACGATCGACGCCAGCGTCGCGTAGATGGCGCGGCGCTGCAGATCCGCGCCGATGACGGGGCCGACCAGGTCCTGGCTGATGACTTCGACCTTGCCGAGATTGGCCTTGGTCAGCGCGTCGACAATCGCGCGCGCGTTCTGATCCAGCGACGCACCCTGCTCCTCGATCAACTGCGGGACGCGAATCAGCTTCTGGTTCTCGGACGCATCGCCGTAGGCCTGAATGACGTTTTCGGTCGTCACCGCGGCGATCGCCTGGCGGACCTGATCGTCGCTGACCGGCTGCTCGAACTTCACGACCACGATGGTGCCGCCCGTGAAATCGATGCCGAGCGGGATACCGCGCTGGATGCCGTAGACCAGCCCGGCGACGATGATCACCAGCGACAGCGCGAGCGCGTGCCAGCGCCACTTGATGAAATCGTAATTCGCGTTCTGAAAGAGAGCCATAAGTTAGATGGACAGCTTCTGGACGTTGCGGCCGGACAGCGTCGCCTCGAAGATGGTGCGGGACACGAAGTAGGCCGTGAACACGTTGGCGAGCAGCCCGATGGTCAGCGTCAGGGCAAAGCCGCGAATCATGCTGGTGCCGAAGTTGAAGAGGAACGCGGCGGCGATGAGCGACGCCACGTGCGTATCCAGTATGGTCAGCAGCACGCGATCGAACCCGGCGGCCACCGCCTGCTTGACACCTTTCGCGGTGGCGAGCTCTTCCTTGATGCGCTCGAAGATCAGGACGTTCGAGTCGACGCCCATGCCGATCGTCAAGATGAAGCCGGCGATTCCGGGCAACGTCATCGTCGCGCCCGCATACGCCATCAGGCCGAGCAGGAGAATCAGGTTGACGGCGATCGACAACAGCGCGTTGACGCCCGCCAGCTTGTAATAAAACAGCAGGAACAGCGTGACCAGCAGCAGCCCGCCGGCGGCGGCGGTGACGCCGGCGCGAATCGAGTCGGCGCCAAGTGAGGGGCCGACGGTGCGTTCTTCGAGATACGTCAGGTTCGCCGGCAACGCGCCGGACCGGAGCACGAGCGACAAGTCCTGCGCTTCCTGCGACGTGAAATTGCCGGTGATGCGGCCCTCGTCATCGATGCGGGACTGGATCGCCGGCGCCGATGCGACGCGGTTGTCCATGACGATGGCCAGCTGGCGGCCGATGTTGCTCTGCGTGAACGTCCCGAACTTTCGCGCGCCGTCCTGATTCAGCGAGAAACTGACCGCGGGCCGGTTGTTCTCGTCGAGCGTCGGCCGCGCATTGCGCAGGTCACGGCCGGTCACCGCCGGCACGCGGCGAACCACGTAGAAACCGGTACTCGCCGGCTGGCCCGGCGCGGCTTCGATGGTGCCCGGAAGAATCTGCATGTCCGGCGGGACGTTGTTGTTGAACTGCTGGCGCGCCGAGTTCTCATCCGAGAATGGGCCCTGCTCGACGAGCTTCAATTCCAGCTGCGCGGTCGAACGGATGATTTCCTTCGCGCGATTGACGTCGGTCACGCCCGGCAACTGCACCATGATCTGGTCGGCCGCGCTGTGGCGCGCGACCACCGGTTCGGCGACGCCGAGCTCGTTGACGCGCCGCTCGATGGTCTGCAGTGCCTGGTTGACGGTGTCTTCACGCAAATTGACGACGATGTTCGGCTTCAGGGTGAAGGTGTAGCTGCCGGCGCCGGACGAGCGGTCGTAGTTGGCTTCGATGTCGACGAGGCTGTTGCGGAACTCGGTGTCCTTGTCCGGCGGCACGCCCGTGACGGTGAACGAACTCGCGTTGTTGACGGTGATGCCGCCGACGGTGATGTTCTTTTGCTTCAGCTGTTCTGCGAGACGATCTGCGGTCGTCTGCGTCTCGAGCCGCAGCGCATCGTCGGTCTGGACGCGCAGCACCAGCTGCACGCCGCCCTTGAGGTCAAGGCCGAGCTTGACCTTCTGACTGGGCGGATAGAACAGGAAAATCGACAGGGCCACGACGCCCAGGATGAACAGCACTTTCCAACGAAGATTCTTCGCCATGGTTTATGTATTCGACGCTTCCACGACTGGCGGCTGTCCCTGGTAGCCAACAATGGCGGCCTTGGCGACGTCGACGCGTACGTTTGGAGCGATCTGCAGCTGGACGGCGTCGTCGCGAACCTTGGCGATCGAGCCGAAAATCCCGCCGGTCGTGACGACCTTGTCGCCCTCTTTCAGGCCGGCGAGGAATTCCTGGACCTTCTTCTGCCGCTTTTTCATCGGCAGCATGATCACGAAATAGAAGATCGCGAGGACGATTGCGAATGGAAGCAGTTGGATCAGCGGGCTGACCTGCTGGCCTTGCGGCGCGGCAAGCGCCAGCACCATTCCGATGAGGGGGTCCGTCGTGGTCATGAAATCAACGCGCGGCGGGTAAACGTCTGGTGGAACTCTTGTCTAAATTCTGCGAACCTGCCGAACGATATAGCCTCCCTAATCCGGCGCATGGTGTCAAGGTAAAAGCTCAGGTTATGCAACGTGTTAAGGGTGCCTCCGGTCATTTCGCCCGCGACGTACAAGTGGCGTAAATAGGCTCGCGAAAAGGTGCGGCAGGTGTAGCAGCCGCACGCCGGATCGACAGGCCCGTCGTCCTCGGCGTACCGGGCATTTTTGATGTTGAGCGGGCCTTCGCTCGTGAACAGTTGCCCGTTGCGCGCGTTCCGAGTCGGCAGGACACAGTCGAACATGTCGACGCCGCGCGCCACGCATTCAACCAGATCTATAGGTGTGCCGACACCCATTAAGTAGCGTGGCTGGTTTTCCGGCAGGCATGGCGTCGTGGCGGCAACAATGTCGTACATGAGCTCATTCGGCTCACCCACGCTCAGGCCGCCAATCGCATAACCCTCAAACCCAATAGCGACAGTGAGTTCCGCGGATTTCTTGCGGAGCTCCGGAAACGTTCCCCCTTGGCAGATTCCGAACTGTGCCCTGTTCCAATCCGAGGCACTTTTGAAAAAGGGGCCGGGCTTATTTTTGAGGAAGTGATCGCGGCAACGCCTTGCCCATCTAGCAGTTAGCTGCAGTGAGTCGTCGATGATCCGTGGCGTTGAGGGCAGCGCCGGACACTCGTCGAGCACCATTGAAATATCTGCGCCCAGGTTCAGTTGAATGTCGACCGCGGATTCGGGGGTTAACCGATGCGTCGAGCCGTCCAAGTGCGATCGGAATTCGACGCCGTTCTCATCGATCTTCCGGCGGTCGGCCAGGCTGAACACCTGGTAGCCGCCGCTATCGGTCAGGATCGGTTTGTGCCATCCAATGAACTTGTGGAGACCGCCCCGCCGGCCAATCAGCTCGTCGCCGGGCCGCAACATCAGGTGATAGGTGTTGCCAAGAATGATGCTGGCACCGATTTCGTCCAAATGGCTTGGAGTCAGTGCTTTGACCGCGCCCTGCGTGCCGACGGGCATGAACACCGGCGTCTCGATATCGCCGTGGGCAGTCGCCAGAATTCCTCGCCGGGCGCCGCGATCCGTGTGTGTGAGCGTGAACAAAAGATCCCCGGCCCCTTTATTATCGCTGAGTGAAGAAATTGCGGGTGGGGATCGTATTTGGCGGGCGATCGGGCGAACACGAGGTGTCGGTGACGTCGGCGTCGTCGATTTTCAAGCACATCGATCGCCACAAGTACGATCCCGTGCCGATCCGCATCGAGAAAGACGGCAAGTGGTCGTTTCCCGATCACGAGCCGACCGCCACCAACGTCGCCCAGGCGATCGCGCAGGCGCGCGCCAACCAGACATCCCTGACGTCGACAACGAGCGATCCGGGACTGGCGCGATTGAATCTCGACGTGGTGTTTCCGGTCCTGCACGGCCCCTACGGCGAAGACGGCACGGTGCAAGGCCTGCTCGAGGTTGCCGGCATCGCCTATGTCGGCAATGGCGTGCTCGCCTCGGCAGCGGGCATGGACAAGGCCGTGATGAAGGTGCTGTTCGAAGGTGCCGGCCTGCCGGTCTGCGCCTGGCACGGGTTCGTCCGCCACCAGTGGGACACCGATCGGCACGCGATCGAAGCGCGCGTTGCGGCGCTGGGCCTGCCGGCGTTCGTGAAGCCGGCGAATCTCGGATCGAGTGTCGGCATCTCCAAAGTCAAACGCGCCGGCGATATGGCAGGGGCTATCGAGTCCGCGTTCGAATTCGATCGCAAGGTGGTCGTCGAGGCCGCGGTCAGCCGCGCGCGGGAGATCGAATGTGCCGTGCTCGGCAACGACGATCCGCGGACGTCGCTGCCGGGTGAAATCGTCCCGTCGCGCGAGTTCTACGATTACGAAGCGAAGTACCTCGACGACGCCTCGAAGACGGTGGTGCCGGCGGACCTGCCGCCAGCCACCATCGCGGAAGTGCAGCGCCTCGCGGTGGCGGCGTTCCGCGCGATCGACGGGTCCGGATTGGCGCGCGTCGACTTTCTCGTCGACGCCGGAACCGGCACCATCTACCTGAACGAGATCAACACCATGCCCGGCTTTACCAACATCAGCATGTATTCGAAGATGTGGGAGGCGTCCGGGATCGGCTACAGCGAGCTCGTGGATCGACTGATCCAGCTCGCGCTCGAGAGACACCGAATCAAACAGCAGTTGAAGACCAGCGCCCTATGAGGGCGCGGTCGGCGGCCGCCGCCCGCCTCGCAGTGGCGGCGGCCCGCGGCTTCGGCGTCAGGCCGTTGATCGTCGCGATCGCGCTCCTGATTCCCGCCGCCGGATTGTCTCAGCAGACAGGTATTACGGCGGCGCCACAAGTGGCTCGGGCGTACGACCTCATTCTCGATGCGAACTTCGCGGAACTGGAGAAGGTTCTGCCATCGACCTGCCCGCCGGCGCCCGTCGTGGCCTGCCGCGGCCTCGAGGCGCTCAGCCTGTGGTGGCGGATCCAACTCGACCTCGACAGCCGCGCGCTCGATGCCGCGTTTCTGGAGTCCGTCGATCGCGCGATCGCCGAGGCGACGAAATTTACCGAAGCCGAGCCGCGCCGCGCCGAGGCCTGGTTCTACCTGGGCGCTGCCTACGGCGTTCGCTCGCAGTTTCGGGTCTACCGCAAAGAGCGCCTCGCCGCTGCGCGCGATGGCAAGCGCATCAAGGAAGCGCTCGAACAGGCGCTGCTGCTCGATCCCTCGATGCACGACGCCGAGTTCGGCATCGGCATGTATCGCTATTACGCCGGCGTCGCGCCCGCGGCATTCCGGTTCCTGCGCTTCCTGCTGCTGCTGCCCGGCGGCGATCGTCACGGCGGGCTGCAGCAGCTCGAACGCGCGGCGCAACGCGGCGTGCTGGTCCGGGGCGAAGCGCAGTATCAGATTCACATGCTGTATCTGTGGTACGAGAACAGGCCAAAGGACGCGCTGACGCTGCTACGGCAGCTGCAGGCGCGCTATCCGCACAACCCGCTGTTCCGGCACATCGAGGCGGAAGTGCTCGATGTCTACTTCCACGATCACGCCGCCAGCCTGACGGCATCGCAACAACTCCTGGCACTCGCGCACGCGCGCAAAGTCTTTCACCCCGACATCGCGGAGAAACTCGCGCGGCGCAATATCACGCGACAGCAGCGTGCGCTGCAGCAGTGATCCCTACAGATCGATCGCGATCGTGCCGACACGTTGTGGTGAAGGTGTAGCGGATGCGATCGATCGGACGTCGATCAAAGCGTGGAAATTGACAATCACAAACGCTTTGTGCTTGACAACCGATTTTTCTCATCCATAATCTACATCTGGTATGAGGGCGGAGGGCTCAGGCCACCGGTTGTTGAGAGGTAAAAAACTCTCGAACACTTAAAGACAACCAGTGGCTGCCATCAGGCCGAGCCACCCCCCATCAGGAGAGAACAATGGCGAAGAAGGCAAAGAAGGCGGCGAAGAAGAAGGCCAAGAAGCGCTAAGCCGCTTACAGGGGCGGTTCTCACAGACTGCCCCACCCTTTTCCATTTGCGCATGTTTCGCATGCGCGCACAGGCGGGAAGACAACAGGCCGGCACGGGCGACGCTGAGTGCCAGGCGGCAGAGGCCGAGCAGTGTTGCGGCAAGTCTTCCGCATAACCCAACCTGAAGGGGGGGATTGACCGATGGCTAAGAAAGCAAAGAAGGCGGCAAAGAAAAAGGCGAAGAAGCGCTAAGCTTCATCAGCCGTTAGATTAAGAAAGGGAGCGTTTCGGCGCTCCCTTTTTTATTTGGCCTACTGGCCGATCCAGTTGACGCCGTCCCACACCCGGATCGCGGTGATGGTGTCCCATTGCTGCAGTCGATCGACGACGTCCATGCCGGCGACGACCTGGCCGAAGACGGTATACCGGCCGTCGAGGTGTGGCTGCGGCGAGTGCGTGATGAAGAACTGGCTGCCGCCGGTGTCCGGCCAGTCGAGCGCCATGCCGACGGTGCCGCGCAGGAACGGCCGCTGGTTGATCTCGTCGCGGATCGTGTAACCGGGGCCGCCTTCGCCGTCGCCGCGCGGATCGCCATCCTGGACGACGAAATCCGGCACCACGCGATGCAGCTGCACGCCGCGGAAATAGTTCTTGCGCACCAGCGCGATGAAGTTGGCGACCGTGCGCGGCGCATCCAGTACCGCCAGCTCGAACTGAATCGTGCCTTTGCTGGTGTCGATGTACGCCTGCGGTGAATACTTCGGCGCGATGAACGAGTCGATCGCGTTCAACTCGGGGGCTTGCGGCGGCGGCGCCGGCCGCATCGCCGACAGATCCGCCGCGGCGTCGAGCCTGCGAAGATGCTCGGCGGCGCGCACCCGCACCGCCCAGTCGCGGTCGGTCAGCGCCGCGATCAGCGCAGATCTGGCAACCGCCGGATCGATCGCGGTCAACGCATCGAGTGCGGCCGCCCGCGCGACATAAAGGCCGTCGGATTGCGCCGTTTTGACGGCGTCGGCGAGCGCCGCCGCGGCGTTCGGCGCCTTGATCGTCGCCAGGCCGCGCGCGGCCGCGGCACGAACCACCGGATCATCGGACTTGAGATGCGCCGTCAGCACCTCGGCCGCGTTGGCCGCACCGACTTTGGCCAAAGCGTCGAGCACCGCGGGAAGCACCCGTCGATCGCTGTCGGTCAGCCGCGCGGTCAGCGGCGCCTCCGCGCGCTCGCGGCCCAATGTGCCGATCGTCGTGGCGAGCGATGCGCGGACCGACCAGTGGTCGTCCTGCTCAAGGCCCGAAATCGACGTGACGAACGTATCGGCGTCGGTCTGGGCGAGCGCGTTGAGCGCGGCGGCGCGCACCGACGGCCACTGCGCCGAGACCAGATCGATCAGCAACTCCACCGCGGCAGGGTCGCGCAATTGCGCCAAGGCCGTGATCGCTTCGAGCTGCAGGTTCTGATCGACGCGCGGCGAAAGAATCAACCGCCGCATCACCGCACCGCCACGCGCATCGCCAAGCTGGGCAATCGCGCGAACCGACTGAATGCGCACGGCAAGCGGCGCCGCGGCATCCTCGGCGGCGGCCAGCAACGGCGTCACCGCACGTGGATCTTTCGAATTGCCGAGGCCGCGAGCGGCAAACGCGCGCGTCAACTGCCCACCCCCCGCGAACAGGTCGAGCAGCACGGGCAGCGCGCGTGGGTCGTTGACGCGCTGGATGGCATAGGCGATCGGCCACCAGCGGCTGCGCACCTTGCCGTCAGCCACGAACGCGCTCGCCAGGGCGTCGTAGGAACCGAGTCGCACCAGCGCGTAGGCGCCAAGACGGATCGCTTCGACCGCCGCCGGTTTCGGCGAGCCCATGTCGTCCGGCTCGATGCCGTTGAGCGCGCCCGCGTTGACGTGCGCGAACACCATGTTCGTGATCGCCTGCGTGGCCGGCTTATGGGCGATCAGGCCGAGCGCTTCAGCGGCGCGGCCCTGAATCAGCGGGTCCGCGTCGTTCAGCGCCGCGGTCAGCGCCGGGGCCGCAGCCGCATCGCCAATCAGGCCCATCGCGAAAGCGGCCATCTGCCGCACCTCGGCGTCGGCGTCGGACTGCAGGACGGCCGTCAGCGCCGGCACGCCCTCAGCGAGCTTGACGCGACCGATGGCCAGCGCGGTGCGACGCCGGATTCGTGCTTCGGTATCGCCGAGCAGCGCCACCAGATCTCCGCCACCGCCTCGCAGCTGCCGTTGATCCTCCAGCTGCAGAATCCAGCGCATCTTCTGCTCGAACACCGCCGGCGGCGGCGTAGCGGTGACCACCGGATCCGTTTTCGGACCGCAGTTGGCGAGGGCGATGACACACGCGACGACGAGTGTTCGGCGGCTGTTCATAGGGTCAGGTGACGCACGGTGGCCTTCTCGATGCGTTCCTTCACAATATTCACACCGATCCCAGGTCCCGTGGGCACTTCAATTGTGCCGGCGGCGTCGATATCGATCGGCGGGTCGATCAGGTCCGGTTCGTAATATCGCTTGCTGGCGGCGATGTCGCCGGGCAGACTGAAATTCGGCAGGCTGGCGAGGTGGATGTTATGAGCACGGCCGATGCCGCTCTCGAGCATCCCGCCATGCCACACCGGAATGCCGTTGGCGGCGCACAAGTCGTGCAGCTCGACGGACGCCTGGTGCCCGCCGACGCGGCCCGGCTTGATGTTGATGATCTGGCAGGCCTTCGCTTCGATGGCGTCGCGCGCGATGCGCACCGTGTGAATGGATTCGTCGAGGCACACCGGCGTCTCGATCCGTTTCTGCAACGCCACGTGATCCATCACATCGTCATAGTCGAGGGGCTGTTCGATGAGCAGGAGCTGATACGGGTCGAGCTTTGCCAACAGCTCCGCATCGGCCAGCGTGTACGCGGCGTTGGCGTCGACTTGCAGCCCGATATTGCCGAAACGCGCGCGGATGCGCTCGACGGCTTCGATGTCCCAGCCCGGTTTGATTTTGATCTTGATGCGCTGGTAACCGGCGGCCAGCTCCTTGGCGACCTTCTCGAGCAGCTGATCGAGCGAATCCTGGATCCCAATCGAAACGCCCGACGCGATGCGCTGGCGTGTGCCGCCAAGCATTTTCGACAACGGCTGATCGTGCGAGCGTGCGAACAGATCCCAGATCGCCATCTCGACGCCGGCCTTCGCCATGTTATGGCCGCGCACGCGCCGCAGCGCGGGATACACCTCGCGCGGGTGATCGAACCGCCGGCCGATCACCAGCGGTGCGATGAAACCAGAGATGATGTGCCACACCGTCTCGGTGGTCTCGCTGCTGTAATACGGATTGGCTTCGGCGACGCACTCGCCCCAACCCTCGTGGCCCCCGCCTTCGACGCGCACGAGCACGAAGGTGCGATCGTACGATCGACCGAAGCTCGTTTCGAAGAAGTGCACCAGGGGAAGGCGGCAGAGGAACAGCTCGATCTTCTCGATCGTCACGCCTACAAACTATACTCGGCGGCGCAGTGCCCTTTCACTATCTCGCGATCGAGGGCCCCATCGGGGTCGGCAAGACGCGGCTCGCGGAACGGCTGGCGACGAAGCTCGAAGCGACCACGGTCCTCGAAGACACCGAGAATCCTTTCCTCGCGGACTTCTACGCCGAGAAACCGGGATCGGCGCTGCAGGCTCAACTGTTCTATCTGCTCAACCGCCACCGCCAGTTGACCAGCAAGCGGCAGGCCGATCTGTTCCTGCAGACGACGATCTGCGACTACGTCTTCGACAAGGACAAGATCTTTGCCTATCTGAATCTCGACGACAACGAACTGTTCATCTACCAGCGCCTCTTCGATCTGCTGGCGCGCGACGTGCCGCCGCCCGATCTGGTGGTCTACCTGCAGGCGCCCACAGAGCTGCTGATGGCGCGCATGCGGCAGCGCGAAAAGGACGACGTCGAGCGCGAACTGCCGCTGCCTGGCGAAGAGTATCTGCGCGAGCTCAACGAAGCGTACCAGCACTTCTTCTTCCACTACACCGCCACGCCGCTGCTGGTCGTCGAAACGTCCGAGTTCGATCCCGAGTCGGATGACGCCGCGCTCGACGAACTCGTCAAGCAAATCAAGGGTATGGGCAAAGGCACGCGCTACTACGTCGCCCGGAAGTGATAGGATTTTCAGATGGCCTGGTTCAAAAAGGCGCGCAAGCCGATTGCCGCGTCGACCAAGACCAGCCGGGTGCCGGAAGGGTTGTGGGTGAAGTGTCCCGAATGCGACACCGTCATCTACACCAAGGATCTGATCAAAAACCTGCACGTCTGCACCAAGTGCGCGCACCACTTCCGGCTCAATGCGACCGACCGCCTGAAGATTCTGTTCGACGATGAACGGTGGGAAGAGATTGCGCCGAATCTGACGTCGAACGATCCGCTGCAGTTCACCGACACCAAGCCGTACAAGGCGCGGCTGGCGGCCACGCAAAAGGCCACCGGCCAGAACGACGCGGTGATTGTCGGCGTCGGCAAGATCAACGGCATCGATGCGGTGGTCGCGTCGATGGAGTACGGATTCATCGGCGGCTCGATGGGCGTCGTGGTCGGCGAGAAGATCGTTCGCGGCATCGAGCTGGCGCTGACGCGCCGCATCGCCATGCTGATCGTGTGCTGCTCCGGCGGCGCGCGGATGATGGAGGGCGCGCTGTCGCTGATGCAGATGGCGAAGATCTCCGCGGCGCTGGCGCGGCTCGATCGCGCGCGGCTGCCCTACATCTCGATCCTCACCGATCCGACAACGGGAGGCGTCACCGCCAGTTTCGCGATGCTCGGCGATCTGAACATCGCGGAGCCGAAGGCGCTGATCGGGTTTGCGGGCCCGCGCGTCATCGAGCAGACGATTCGCCAGAAACTGCCGGATGGCTTTCAGCGCAGCGAGTTCCTGCTCGAGCGCGGCATGCTCGACGCCGTCGTCGATCGCCGGGAAATGAAAACGACCATCGGCCATGCGCTGACTTTCATGATGGCCGCCCACCGGTCGAGCCTCGATACCGCGACGGATCCGTTATCGAATTGACTGCCGTCGAACGCCTATTTTCTCTCGAGCAGTTCGGCATCAAGCTCGGGCTCGACAATATCCGGGCGCTCGTCGACGCGCTGGGTCATCCGGAGCGCGCCTACCGCACCATTCATATCGGCGGCACCAACGGTAAGGGGTCGGTCGCGGCCATGGTTGAGCGCGGGCTGCGTGCCGCCGGCCTGCGGACCGGACGCTACACGTCACCGCACCTCGATCGAATCGAGGAGCGGTTTGCGCTCGATGGCCAGCCCGTCGACACGGCGACGTTTGCTGCCGTGACCGCGGACGTGTTCAGCGTCGTCGATCGGCTGATCGCCGACGGCACGGTGGCAGTGACGCCGACGTTTTTCGAAGTGTCGACGGCCGTGGCCTTCGAGATTTTTCGGCGGGCGGCGGTCGACGTCGCCGTCGTCGAGGTCGGTCTGGGCGGGCGCTTTGATGCGACCAACGTGCTGACGCCCACGATCACGGCGATTACGTCGATCGCGCTGGATCACGAGCGCCATCTCGGCCATACGGTGTCGGACATTGCCTTCGAAAAGGCCGGCATCGCCAAGGATGGCGTGCCGTTGATCATCGGCCGGCTGCCACGCGAGGCCGCGTCACGGATTGCGAAGGTGGCGGCGGAGGCCGGCGCGTCCCTCTCGGACGCGCATGCGACGACGACGGATCGCAAGTATCCGCCGCTGACACTCGCGCTGCGCGGGCGGCATCAGCTGGAAAACGCCGCGGTCGCCGTCGCGATTCTCGAACGCTGGTCGATGCTCGTCAGCCACGTCCCGACGGCGGCGATTGTCACGGGCCTGACGGACTGCGAATGGCCGGCGCGGCTCGAGTGGCTGCAGCTGCCGTCACGCGGACAGCTGCTGATCGACGCCGCTCACAATCCGGCCGGCGCGGCCGCGTTGGCGTCGTATCTGCAGGACACCGGCAGCCGGAACCTGCCCGTGGTGTTTGCGGCGATGGTCGACAAGGATCTTTCCGGGATGGTCACTGCGCTCGCGCCGATTGCATCGTCATTCATTGCAACCACCGTGCCCCACGCGCGGGCGCGAACCGCCGAGCAATTGGCCGGCGAGATCCGTACGATTCTTCCGGGCGTACCGGTCGCAGCGGTCACCGAACCGGAGGCGGCGGTGACGCGCGCCTTCGACCAGCCGCGCCCGCCCGACGGGCCGCGGCGCGCGGTGGCGGCGGGCTCGATCTACATGGTGGGCCCGCTTCGTGCCAAACTGATCGCCGATGGCGCAACCCGTGCGTAGAGCAACCATCGTGCTGCTGCTCCTGACGAGCGTGGCGGCGGCCGCGCCGGCGGCCGCGCAACAGATTCCCGGCTGGAACCAAAAGAGCTTCACGGCCGAGCGCATCGACGCCGATCGCGTGCGCCTGATGCGTGAGGTGGAGATCGAAGGCGAGGCTGGCACCGCCAATGCCGGCCAGAAATTCTTCGCGGATGCGCTCGACATGAACATCCGCACCGGGGAGCTGATCGCCAGCGGCAACGTCGTGTTTTCGACGCCGACGGCGCGCATCTCGGCGGACAGCGTGGTGTTCAACACCAAGACCCACCTTGGCGCGTTCAACAACGCCTCGGGCATTGCGCAGCTGGGCGAACGCGGCGAGCGCAATCGCAGCATGTTCGGCACGCTCGAGCCGGATGTCTATTTCTACGGCGAGGTGATCGAGAAAATCGACACCGACAAGTACCGGATCAAGCGGGGCGGCTTCACCACCTGCGTGCAGCCGACCGCGCGGTGGGAGATCGTCACCAGCAGCGCGACGCTGAACATGAACGACTACGTGATCATGCGCAACGCCGTCGTCCACGTGAAGCACGTGCCGGTGTTCTACCTGCCGCTCCTCTACTACCCCATCCAGGAAGACGATCGCGCCACCGGTTTTCTGCTGCCGATGTACGGCGCATCGCAGGCGACCGGCAGCTCGATCAGCAACGCGTTCTTCTGGGCGATCAACCGCAGTCACGATGCGACCTTCTTTCATGACTGGATGTTCACACGCGGCAACGGGCTGGGCGCCGAGTACCGCTATCTGGTGGGGCCGCAGGCCCAGGGCGACTTCAAGTACTACTGGCTCGACGAAAAGGAAGCGCTGATCAACGAACGGAAGCGGCCGGCGCGCCGCAGCAAGTCGATGCGCGGCGGGATGACGCAAAACCTGCCGTTCGGTCTCGCCGCCCGGGGCCGCGTCGACTATTTCACCGACGTCACGGTCCAGCAGACCTACAGCCGCGACTTCTATAACGCCTCGAACAGCACCCGCACCTACCAGGGCGGTGTATCAGGCGCATGGCGCAACCTGTCGGTGAACGGGACCTTCAACCGCACCGAGACGTTCGGCAGTTTCGACAATTCGACGGTGACCGGGCAGGCACCCGGCTTCACGGCCGCATTGAGCGGCGTCAAGCTCGGTCCGCTGCCGGTATTCGCCACCATCAACAGCGAAGCCGGCCGCAACATTCTGATCAACCGGTCCGGCACCAGCGAAACCGATGCGAGCTTGAACAAGGTCGACGTCACCCCGTCGGTGCGGGCGCCGCTGAGCACCTTGCCGTTCCTGCAGGTCAACGCGACGGCGTCGTACCGGACGACCTATTACAGCGAGAGTCTCGCCGCGGACAAACGCACGCAGATCGACGAAGCGGTGACGCGCAAGTACGGCGACATGCGTGTGGACGTGATCGGCCCGGTCGTGTCGCGCGTGTTCAATCCGAACAACGCCATCGCCGATCGCATGAAGCACGTCTTCGAGCCGTCGTTTTCGATCACCAAGCGGACCGAGATTCCCAATCAGGAGCGCATCCCGACGGCGACGGGCTACGACATCATTGTCGGCGGCATCACGCAGATGAATTACGGGCTGACCAACCGGCTGCTGGTCCGCAAGGAGCAACCCGGTCAAGACAGCGACCCGGACGCCGGCCAGACCGGCGCGCCCCGCGAGTTCCTCAACGTGTCGGTCCGCCAGAGTTACTACACCGACGCCGCGGCCAGCCGCTTCGATACGCAATATTCGTACGGCTACAACAATCGCGCCGCCAACGCCTTTTCGCCGGTCGCGTTGACGGCGCGCGCGATGCCGACCGCCGCGCTGGCGGTCGATTACCGGCTCGAGTACGACCCCGTGGCGCTGCCGAATAATCCAAGGCTGCTGGGCATGGGCCTCAACGGCGTCCTGCGGTCGGCCGCCGCCGACGTCACCGGCGGATGGAGCCGCCGGGCATTCGCCACACGGACGGCGACCGGCGCGATCATCAATGCCGACGACCTGATCAACATGCAGGCCGACATGCGGTTCATGGAAAGCCGCTTCGGCGGACTGGTCGCGTTCAACTACGACCTTGGCCGTTCGACACTGCTCAACCAGCGCTACGTCGGCTTTTATAACGCTCAGTGCTGCGGCGTCTCCTTCGAGTATCAATCGTTCAATTTCCCCGACAGCAACCGGTTTCTGCTGCCGCGGGATCGGCGGTTCAACATGTCGTTTACGCTGGCCGGCGTCGGCTCCTTTTCGAACTTCTTCGGCGCCTTCGGCGGCGGCGCCGGCGCCCGCTAGCGTCCGCGAATCACGGCCGGAACCGCGCCTCGGCGACCGAGTCCTGCGATAAAATCAGGAGCTTCGCATGAAGGGACTCATCCTCAGCGGGGGCAAGGGCACCCGCCTTCGTCCGCTCACCTACACCAGCGCCAAGCAGCTCGTGCCCGTTGCCAACAAACCGGTGTTGTTCTACGGCATCGAGGCCCTCGTCGAGGCGGGCATCAAGGACATCGGCATCGTCGTCGGCGACACCCAGGCGGAAATTCGCGCAGCGGTCGGGGACGGATCGCGCTGGGGCGCGGCCATCACCTACATCGAACAGGACGCGCCGCGCGGCCTGGCGCACGCCGTGAAGATCAGCGAACACTTCATCGGCCGCGATCCGTTCGTGATGTATCTCGGCGACAACCTGCTCAATCGCGGCATCGTCGAGTTCGTGGAGCAGTTCGTTCGCGAGAAGCCGGCCGCGCAGATCCTGCTGACGCCGGTTCCCGATCCGCAGATGTTCGGCGTCGCGGAACTCGAGGGCGACAAGGTGCGCCGGCTAGTGGAGAAGCCGAAGCAGCCGAAGTCGAATCTGGCACTGGTCGGCGTCTACATGTTCGGCCCGGAGATCTTTACGTCCGTCGCCAACATCAAGCCAAGCTTCCGCAACGAGCTGGAGATCACCGACGCGATCCAGGATCTGATCGATCGCGGGCTGCGCGTCAATCCACATCTGGTCTCGGGCTGGTGGAAAGACACCGGCAAGCTCGAAGACATGCTGGAGGCCAATCGGCTGATCCTCGAGACGCTCGAACCGCGCGTCGACGGCAGCGTCGACAGCCAGTCACGCATCGAGGGCATCGTCGTCATCGAGAAGGGCGCGACCGTGGACAATTCCGTGGTGCGCGGCCCGGCGGTGATCGGGCCCGGCGCCCGCATCATCAACAGCTATGTCGGGCCATTCACCTCGATCGGCAAGGACGTGGAGATCAACCGGTCGGAGATCGAGCACAGCATCGTGCTGGAGGGCTCGTTGATCCACGACCTGGAGACCCGGGTGTCCGACAGCCTGATCGGACGCGGCGTCAAGATTCACCGGCTGCCGCTCAAGCCGGTCGCTCACCGCTTCATGCTCGGCGACAACTCCGAGGTGTGGATCAAATGGTAGGCCACAGATTAAACACAGATTAAGCACAGATTGAAGGCGGATTGAGTGCAGATTCATTGGCGATTGTTAGATCGAAACAGATGGGCTTAACCAGGGTTCTCGTTACCGGCGGCGCCGGATTCATCGGCAGCAACTTTGTCCGCTATGCGCTGCAGACGCACGCGGACTGGCACGTTACCAATCTCGACAAGCTGACCTACGCGGGCCGGAAGGAAAACCTGCACGACGTCATGGACAACCCGCGGCACACCTTCGTGCACGGGGACATTCTCGACGCCGCGGTCGCGGGCCCACTGGTCGAAGAGGCGGACTACGTGGTCCACTTCGCGGCGGAGACGCACGTCGATCGATCGATCATGGCCGCGGGCGAGTTCATCAAGACCGACGTGGAGGGCTCGTTCGTTCTGCTGGAAGCGGCGCGGCGCAATCCAGGTCTGCAGCGGTTCGTGCAGATTTCGACCGATGAAGTCTACGGCAGCGTCGCCGAGGGCTCCAGCGTCGAGACCGACGAGTTGCGGCCGCGCAATCCGTATTCAGCGAGCAAGGCCGGAGCGGATCGGCTGGCCTACAGCTATTGGGCGACGCACGACGTCCCGGTGATCGTGACGCGGGCCTCGAACAACTACGGCCCCTACCAGTTTCCGGAAAAGATTCTGCCGCTGTTCGTGACCAACCTGATGGACGACCTGCCGGTGCCGCTCTACGGCGACGGCGGCAACGTGCGCGACTGGCTGCACGTGCTCGACCATTGCCGCGCCATCGACATGCTGATGCATACGGGAATCAATGGCGAGGTCTACAACATCGGCGGCGGCAACGAGGTCAGGAATGTCGATCTGACGCACGCCATCCTCAAGTTGTGCGGCAAGGGACCGGAGCTGATCACGCCGGTCGCCGATCGCAAAGGTCACGATCGCCGCTACAGTCTGAGCACCGAAAAGCTGCGCAGCATGGGCTGGGCGCCGCAGGTGCCGTTCGAAGACGGGTTGCGTGAGACGGTTGCCTGGTATCAGGCCAACGAGTGGTGGTGGCGCCCGATCAAGGAGCGCGATCCGAACTACAAGGCGTACATCGAAGCCCAGTACGGCAAGCGCGGCTAAAATGGCACGGGTCCTCGTGACCGGCGCCGCCGGTTTCGTCGGCAGCCATCTCCTCGAGCTCCTCGAACAGGACGGCGACGAGATCTTCGCCTGGATGAGACCGGGCACCGAGCCGTACGTCCGAGGCACGCACGTCCACTGGACCGCCGTCGAGTTGCAGCATCGCGGCGAGGTCGAGGCCGGGTTGCGCGCGTGCGCACCGACACAGATCTACCATCTCGCCGGCGCACCGCACATCGGCGACTCGTACGCCCACACCTATGACACCTTCACCGGCAATGTGCTGGGGACCCATCACCTGTTCGACGGGCTGCGGCAGACGAAGCTGTGCCCGCGTGTCCTGGTGACGAGCACCGCGTTCGTCTACGCGCCGGTCAGCCACGCAATCACCGAACGCGATGTCGTGCGCCCGAACAGCCCGTACGGGACGAGCAAGCTGGCTCAGGAGATGCTGTCGAAGCGCGCGTGGGAAGACGACGGCATTCCCGCGTTGATTGCGAGGGCGTTCAACCACATCGGGGCACGGCAGGCGCCGAGCTTCGTTGCGTCGAGCATCGCCAGACAGATCGCAGAGATCGAGCGCGGCCTGACACCGCCCAGGCTCGCGACCGGCAACCTCGAATCGCAGAGGGATGTGACCGACGTCCGCGATACCGTTCGCGCGTATCGGGCGATGATGCAGAAAGCCACACCGGGCATCCCCTACAACGTCTGCTCGGGCACCGCGCTGAAGATCAGGACGCTGGTTGAGACAATGGTCGGACAGGCCCGCGTGCCGATCACCATCGAGCAGGATCCGTCGCGCCTTCGCAAGGTCGATACCCCGATCGTGCTTGGCGATCCGCGCCGGCTGACTGCCGACACGGGGTGGACGCCGCGCATTCCTTTGGCGCAAACGATTCAGGATCTGCTGGATTACTGGCGCGCCGCGACACGCTGAGCAGGCGCCGCGGCAGGCGCCGTGGACGGTGCTTGCCAAGGCGAACCAAAAGCGAAATAATCGTTCTTTGGCTTGATTTATGGCCACCCACCAACTGCTTTTCGACCTCGGCGCACCACCGACAACCCGCGACGTCGCGCGGCTCGTGAAGGACGGCGGCGTTGCCGCCCTGCCTGATGCGAAACGGCGCGGCGATGCGGCCACCTACCAGGAAATTCGCTGCCGCTCCGCCCTGAACCGCGTCAAGGGCAAGTCGTACATGCAGTGGAGCCTGAATCCGTATCGCGGCTGCACGCACGGCTGCCATTACTGTTTTGCGCGGCGTTATCACTCGCACCTCGAACTCGACGCCGGCGATTCGTTCGCCTCCGTGATTTTCGTCAAGACCAATTTCGTCGAGGTCCTCCGCCGCGAACTCGATCGGCCGTCTTGGAAACGCGAGAGTATCGGTTTCGGAACCGCCACCGATCCCTACCAGCCGATCGAAGGCACTTACAAGATCTCACGCGGTGTCCTCGAAGCGTTGCGCGACGCGGCAAACCCCGTCGGCATCGTCACCAAAGGTCCGATGGTGGTCCGCGACATCGACGTGCTGCAGGACCTGTCGGCGCGGGCGAGTTGCCGTGTGCATATGAGCGTGCCGACCGTCGACGAAGACGCGTGGGAGCAGCTCGAGCCGGGCGTCGCGCATCCGCTGCAACGACTGCGCGCCGTCCGCGAGCTGGTCGATGCCGGCATCGATTGCGGCGTCCTGATGGCGCCGCTCGTACCAGGTTTCTCGACGCAGCCGGACAAGATCGAACGAACGGTGAAGGCGATCGCCGATTCGGGCGCGACGTCGGTGAGCGCCATGGTGATGCACATGGATGGCGGCACCAAGGATCACTTCATGGCGCTGTTGCAGCGGCAATACCCCGGGCTCGTCGACATGTACGAGCAGCTGTATGCGACCCGCTACGTGAAGAACGATTACGAAAAGCCGATTCAGGAAATCGTCTCGCTCATGCGCGAGCGATACGATCTAAGACGCCGCAGATAACGGCGGCTCTCGGGACCAGGGCATCGATCTCGACGTGCTCGTGGAGCGCGTGCGCGCCGTCGCCAATCGCGCCACATCCATCGAGTGTCGGGATCCCGAGCGCGGCGGTGAAATTGCCGTCGGATCCGCCGCCGGCGCTCCCCTCGTCGAGCGTCAGTCCAATCTCCGCCGCGGCCGCTTTCGCGAACTCGAACAGTGTGATCACGCCAGGCGAACGCTCGAGAGGCGGGCGGTCGAAGCCGCCACTCACGGAGAGGCGCGCTCCCGGCAACTGCGGCTTGAGCGCCAGCATCGCGCGCTGCACGCGCTCCGCATCGCTACGCGTGATCGCCCGCGCATCGATCGTCGCGCGGGCCTCTGCCGGCACGACGTTGGCGCGCGTTCCCCCTGACACCACGCCGACGGTGAGCGTGACGCCGGCCGCCGGCTCTTGAAGATCCTCGATCGCGAGAATCTGCCGGGCGAGTTCGCGGATCGCGCTCACGCCCTTGCCCGGATCGAGGCCGGCATGGGCCGACACGCCTTGCGCGATCAGCTCGAACTGGCCAACGCCCTTGCGGCTTGTCTTCAACGCGCCGCCGGGCAGCGACGGCTCCAGCACGAGCACCGCCTTGCTCTTGACCGCCTCTGCTTCGATCAGCGCCCTCGACGTGGCGCTGCCGACTTCCTCATCGGTCGTCCACAACATGACGATGCGCGTGCCGTTCAGACGATCGCGGTCGATCAGCGCCCGGGTGGCGAGCGTCGCGAGGCCGATCCCGGCCTTCATATCGAACACGCCGGGCCCATAAAGGCGGCCGGCTTCGCGCTTCAGCGGCATCTGTTGGAGCTGGCCGACCGGCCAGACCGTGTCGAAGTGGCCAAGCAAGAGAATCTGCGCGGGACCCTGGCCGAAGCCAACCCGCAGATGATCGCCGGCGGCTGCCGCGGAGACGCGCGTCACCTCTCCACCGATCGCCGCCAGCCTCCCAGCCAGCTCAGCCCCGCAGCGATTGACGGCCTCGCGATCGTCGCTGGGCGATTCAATCGCGACCAGCGACTCGATGAATTCCAGCAGCCAGTCGTGGTTGGCGAGACAGTAGTCGAGAAAGGAGTGCATGTCGTGTCGAAGCGCGGGTCCTATAATAGTGTCGTGCTCAGGTGGGGGGCTGTTCCGGTGTTGATCGTGCTGGCGTCGGGCGCGTTCGCGCAGACGCCGCAGCCATTTCCGCGTCCGGCGCAGAAGCCTGCCCAGCCGCCGCCGGCAGGCGTGACGCCGCCGCCCCCCGTAGCACCAGCGTCAGCCGCCGCGCCGCGAACCGATGGCGGGCCGAGCGAAGCGGAGTTGGGTGCGCCGATTTATCCGTCGGCAGTGTACCTGACGTCGTACGAGGCCGGACGCGGCCAACGCTTCTACATCTTCGGCGCCAACGTCGCGTTTGCGGAACTGGTCAACTACTACCGCACCGTGCTCAAGCAGAAGGGCGACGTGCTCTTCGAGGCGCCGCCGACGCATCAGTTCGAAACGGCGCGCTATCGCGACGAGACGATGGCGTTTCCGCCGAGCGTTACCATCAAGGATTTCTCGTATGGCGGGTCGGCCGGGTATCCGCATCCCAGGAAGGACGCGTCACCCGACCGCTTCCCGACCGTCATTCAGATTGTGGCGCCGCCTCGGTGACGTAGATCTCACCCTTCTTCCGGAATTCCGCGGCTTTCTCCTCCATCCCTTTCGCCGCTTCGGCGCGCACCTGCTGCGTCAGTTCCATGCTGCAGAATTTGGGCCCGCACATCGAACAGAAATGCGCGACCTTGGCACCGTCAGCCGGCAGGGTTTCATCGTGGTAGGCACGAGCGGTCACCGGATCGATTGCCAGGTTGAACTGATCCTCCCACCGGAACTCGAACCGCGCCTTCGATAGCGCATCGTCCCACGCGCGGGCGCGTGGATGCCCCTTGGCGAGATCGGCAGCGTGCGCCGCGATCTTGTAGGCGATGACCCCGGCCTTGACGTCATCGCGGTTCGGCAGACCGAGATGTTCCTTGGGGGTCACGTAACACAGCATCGCCGTGCCGTACCAGCCAATCATCGCCGCGCCGATCGCCGAGGTGATGTGATCGTAGCCCGGAGCGACGTCGGTCGTAAGCGGGCCAAGCGTGTAGAACGGCGCCTCGCTGCACCACTCCAACTGCTTCTCCATGTTCTCGCGGATCAGATGCATGGGCACGTGTCCGGGGCCCTCGTTCATCACCTGCACGTCGTATTCCCAGGCAATCGTCGTCAGCTCGCCTTGCGTTTTCAGCTCCGCGAACTGCGCCTCGTCGTTGGCGTCGGCGATCGAGCCAGGGCGAAGCCCGTCGCCCAGCGAGAATGACACGTCGTAGGCTCTCATGATGTCGCAGATCTCGCGGAAGTGCGTGTAGGTGAAGTTCTCCTGGTGATGCGCGAGGCACCACTTCGCGAGAATCGACCCGCCTCTCGACACGATCCCGGTCAATCGTTTCGCGGTCATCGGGATGTAGCGCAGCAGCACGCCGGCATGAACCGTGAAGTAATCGACGCCCTGCTCGGCCTGCTCGATCAACGTGTCCCGGTAAATCTCCCACGTCAAATCCTCCGGCCGGCCGCCGACCTTTTCGAGCGCCTGGT
>Ga0196963_10000790_pt1 | contig 24683 bp, 21 predicted proteins | sample S1_5metaG_FD_148600 | JGI IMG/M metagenome (GOLD analysis project Ga0196963, IMG submission 148600) | Soil microbial communities from Anza Borrego desert, Southern California, United States - S1_5 | ecosystem: Environmental > Terrestrial > Soil > Desert | place: USA: California | collected...
GTATGCTCCGCCGCCGATGACCCGCGTGCGCCGCGCGATCCGCTTCGCCCTGACCGCGCTCTCCCTCCTTCTCTTCGTCGCATCGGTCACGTTCTGGATCCGCAGCTACACGGTCGGCGACCGGCTGTACCGCAGCCGCTGGACGATAGACCCCATCCCGCGCGGCGTGTCCGGCCCCCACGTGCACGAATCGGCCGTCTGGTTCCTTTCGTCGGCGGGCACGGTCGCCGTCGAGACGCGCACGCAGGACTCGCCGTGGGGGCCGACCCGCCAACCCCTGCCCCCGCCCGAGTCGAAGTGGCTGATCGACCGCCCGCCCCCGCCGCTCGCCGTCCGGGACGACGTACGCGCGTTCCTCGGCGCCGGCTACTGGGTTAGCGCGCCGCACCCGATCCACCAGAACCGCCGGGTGTGGGCCCCGTGGTGGATGCCGACCGTCGCGTTCGCACTCCTCCCGGCGGTCCGCCTGACGCTCGCCGTCCGCCGCCGGCGCCGCGACCCGAACCTGTGTGCCGCCTGCGGCTACGACTGCCGCGCGACGCCGGAGCGGTGCCCGGAGTGTGGGGCGACCTGCGCGGGGCGAACCGGGAGGTAGCGCGGTGCCGTCTGATCCGGGCCGCGGGGTGGGCGAACTTCGGTTGTGTTACGATCCCGCGCCGTGCGCCGCGCGCTCCACATGCTCGCTTTCGCCGTCTCTTCGGTCGGCGTCATCCTCTGCTCCGCGACGGTCGTGTTCTGGGCGCGGAGCTACCCCGGGGCGGACCACGTGTACGTCCAACTGCCCGGGTTCGTGGAGCGGGGGCAGGGCCGAGAGCCGGTCACTCGCTCGGTGGTCGTTTCGTCGTCGCGCGGGTCGGTGTGGGTCCAGGTGACGGACACCGAGACACGCGTACCCGAAGGGCGGGCACGCCCGGCCCCGCCCGCGCTGATCTTCCACGCGTACCGGTCGCCCGGCCCGTGGGCCGTCGACACCGGCGGATGGGGGAACTCCCGCGAGGCCTTCGCCGGCTTCGCGCGCGGCACCGGGTCGTTCGTGGCCCCCGGCGCGGCGAGCGAACTCCGGTACGTCGTGGTCCCGCACTGGTGCCCGGCCGCGGCGACCGCCTGCGTCGGCTGGCCGGTGGTTCGTGCCCTGTTCCGCCGCGCCCGCCGGCGCGACCCAGGGGCGTGCCCGGCGTGCGGATATGACCTGCGGGCGACGCCGGAACGGTGCCCGGAGTGCGGAATGGCCGCGGGCGCACCCGAACGTTAACGGGCGTGCGCGCGCCGAGCTTACGATGGCGCGATTGATCGTGACGCGGATCGCAGCGCGGCGCGCGGGGCCGCGCTCCCGTGCACCTTCGGTGCGACCGCTAAGTACGGCCTTCGACTGTGAGAGTGGGCTGCGTGAACGCGGGGAGACGGCGCGGTCGGACGGTGGTTCGTCGCGAGTCGGAGGCGCCGCGGCTCACTTCATCAGCCCCCGCTTCACGACCGCCTCGACCACGAGCGTCTTATAGCCCGCGGTGTCGAACAGGACGACGATCTTCGCGCCGCCGTCCTCGTAGCGCATGACGGTGCCGACGCCGAGTTTCTTGTGCGTGACCTTGCCGTTGATCGGGAAGGGGGCGTCGGCGCCGCCGGTTGCCTTGGCCTGCTCGCCCGCGTGTTTCGCCGACACGCCCGTCTCGCAGTTGTCGCAGTGGCCGCACTCGGCGTCCGCCGGCTCGCCGAAGTAGTTCAGGACGTACCACCGCCGGCACCCGCGGGTCTCGGCGTACCCCTGCATGAGGTCGACGCGGCCGCGGCGGTAAGTGCGGTATTCCTCTTGCTCTTCGACCGCGCGCTCGGCGGCGGCGCCGGCGTCGAACCGGCGGTGCTTGGCGGTGTCCGTGGCGCGCACGACGCCGGCGGCGGACATCTCGACGACGCCCGCGCCTTCGAGGCGGTTGATCGCCTTGAATACCTTCGCCTCGGACGCGACCTCGTCATTCTCCTTCAGCGTCGCCGCCAGGTCGCGCAAGTCGACGCCGGCCTTGCCCGCGGCGGCGACGGCGTCGATGACCGCGCCGACCTGGTCGGTGTCGAGCTTGCCGGACGATGCCATCGCGCGGCGGACGCCGGCGTCTTCCGGGCGGTAAAGGAGCAGGGCGGTGGCGAGGCCGCCGTCGCGGCCGGCCCGGCCGACCTCCTGGTAGTACGCGTCGAGCGACTCGGGGATGTCGTAGTGGACGACGAACCGGACGTCGGGCTTGTCGACGCCCATGCCGAACGCGTTGGTCGCGACGATCACGTCGAGGTCGCCGGCCATGAACGCGTCCTGGGCGGCGGTGCGCTCGTCCCGCTTCATGCCGGCGTGGTAGAACGCGCAGCGCAGCCGCGTCTCGTCGTGGATCCACTGGGCGACGTCCTGGGCGTGCTGGCGCGTCGCCACGTACACGATGCCGGGGCCGCCGACGTCTTCGCGCACGAAGTCGCGGACGCGGTCGACGATCAGGCGCTTCTTGGTGGCCTCGTCCGGGCACTGTTCGACCGCGAGGCGGATGTTCGGCCGGTCGAACCCCCAGACGACGGTGCGGGGGCGCGCCATCTCGAGCTTGTCGACGATCTCCTGGCGGACCTGGGGGCTGGCGGTGGCGGTAAGGGCGAGCACGCGGGGGCCGCCGAGCGCGGCGACGAACTTCCCGAGGCGGCCGTACTCGGGGCGGAAGTCGTGGCCCCACTCGGACAGGCAGTGGGCCTCGTCGACGACGAAGAGCGAGGGCTTTACGGGGAGGTTCGCCAATCTCTCGAGCGTCTGCGGGCTGGCGAGTTGCTCGGGCGAGACGAAGAGGAATTCGAGCTTGCCGTTTTCGAGCTTGTCGAACGCGGCCCGGTTCTCGCCGGCCGTGAGCGACGAGTTGACGGCGGCGGCGGGGGCGACGCTGGAGGCGCGGATGGCCTCGAGCTGGTCCTTCTGCAGGGCGATGAGCGGGGAGACGACGACGGTCGGCCCGTCGATGAAGAGGGCGGCGATCTGGTAGATGGCCGACTTGCCGCCGCCGGTCGGCATGACGGACAGGACGTCGTGGCCGGCGAGGATCAGGCGGATGGTTTCGAGCTGGCCCGGCCTCAGGTTTTCGAACCCGAGTTTGTCGCGGGCGGTGCGGGTGATGCGGGCGGCAGAGGGCGGGGCGGGCCGGCGGGCGCGAGCGGGTCCATCCGTATTCCCCCGGCGGACGGGTTCGGGGGCCGTGTGGGATTGGGTTTTGGTGCGCTTGGCGGGTTTGTTCTTCCCGCGCGGTGTGGTTGGCTTCACGGCTTGCCGGTCGCAACTCACGTGCCCGCTCGACTCGGGCTGTGGTCGCGGGGGGCTCGTGCGGATCGGGTAGTCTAAGTCCGCGGGCTGGGGTCGCAGGAGTCGCTGAAGGGGTGCGCCGCATCGTCGCGGTGCGCACGGGTCCGACGTGCGGTCGAACGTCGCGTGGCCGCAACGGCTAAACCGTGAGGGCGATATGATATGTGCGGTTGCCGAGCGCTCGGGCGGCACCCGGTTTGCAATGCTGAGGCAGTCTCTAACCGGAGTGTTGCCGATGCCCGCTTCCAAGCGCGAACTGATCGATACCGGGACCGACAAGCGCTACGTCCGCCGCGACAAGGACGGCAAGTTCAAGGAGAGCGACGACGTCGGGCGGTCGCTGGCGGCGGACCGGCGCACGAAGGCGAAGACCAAGGCGCCGAAGGGGCAGGGGGATCGTGGCGATCGCTGATTGTCGCTCGCGCCCGTCCGGTGAGCGCCACGGCTGCTCGCCCAGAAGCCGCGCCCCCGCCCAATCGACGCCAGCGATGGTCCCGTCGGGCCTGACGCGGACCCAGTCGCGCTGCGGCGGGCGGGTGTTGTCCCGGCAGACGCGGACGGCGATGCCCGACTCGTCGGCGGCCACGACGCGCGTCATCGACCCGATCGGCGACTGTCCGGACGTTTCGCGGAACGCCCGCATCGCCGCGGGTCGGTCGATCCGGGGCGTCGCCTCAGGCTCCGCACCCGGCGTGATGGCCCGTCAGCTCGCAAGGTCATTTAGCCCGCCCGCAGCGCTCCCACCAACCGCCCGCCGCGGCCCATCGCCTCGTCCGCCATCCGCACCAGTCCCTCGTGTGGCGCGGCACCCGGCCTCGCCGCCAGGGTCTCGCGCACGCATTCGCGTTCGGCGCCCGGTCCTCGCCAGGCCGCGAGCAGGATGACGGCCACCGCCGGCGCCCGGCTCATGCCGCCGCCGCAGTGACAGAGCACGACGCCGGCACGACCGCGCATCTGTTCCGCGAAGTTGACGATCGCCCGCGCGTCGGTGGGCGTCGGCGCGACTTCGACGAGTCCGTTCGCCGCGTTCCACCGCCGGCGCGACTCCGCCTCCGCCCACGCGCGGGTATCGCCCGGCATCGGCACGTCCACGTCATCGAACCTCAGATCGAGCCGCGGCACGCCGGTCGCGGTTTCGACGCCGTATTCGCGCCGGCCGTGGATCGCCGCGACGCCCACCACCTCCGCCGCGCCGGCCGCGCGCAGGAACATCCCTGCCTCCGAATACCCCATCACGATCACCCGCGGCTCCTGCTGCACGCGGCGATCGTATCACCAATCGGCAATCGGCAATCCCCTACCCTTCCTCCTCCGCCAGGTCCACGCGCTGGTACCGGTACACCGCCTTGTACATTCCCGCGACCTCTTCGCGCGCCACCACTTTCGGCCGGTACCGCTCGTTCCGCGGCTGCAACCGCAGCACCTCCGCCCCGGCCTCGTCCTTCTCGAAGAACGCCCGCTTGAACGTCGTAGTGCCGTCCTCGAAGCGGACGAAACAGTCGTCCCCGCTCTTGATCACCGCGGCGGGCGAGAAGATGACGATGTCGCCCTCGCGGTACTTGGGGGTCATGGAGTCGCCGTGCACGCGGGCCGCGAACGCGTCGCGGTCCTGCAGGTCCGGGCAGCCCACGTAATCGTCCGCCACGCCTTTCGGGTACGACATGTCCGTGAAGTCCTTCGGGTAACCGGCCGAGACCTTGTTGATCACCGGCACGGAGTTGGTGCTCACCCGCTCGACGTTCGGCGACGACTGGTCGACGAACTGCTGGAGCACGCCGGACAGGTAGGCGGCGTCGAGGTTGATTCCCCCCGCGAACCCCGGCTTAAGCTGGGCCGCGCCGCTTGCCGGCTTCGCCCCGTTCGCCGGCGCGGGCGCGCCGCCGTTCTTCGCTTTTCCCGACTCCGTCAGTAATTGATGGAGCATCGCCCGCACGTCGCGCGGCGTGCGCTGCAAATGCGCCTCGGTCACCAGCTCGCTCGCCGGGAACCCGAGCACCTCCTCCAGCTTCCGCAGTTTGTCGTCGGACGGCGGGTTGTTGACCCGGCCCGTCTCGATCAACGAGAGGTACGGCTTGGAAATGCCCGTCTTGGCCGCCAGCTCGTCCAGCGTAAAGCCCAGGCGGCGGCGCATCCGGCGGATTTTGGCACCCATGCTGTCCATGGCGACACGTCCCGATCAGGTTGAACCAACGAAAAGCACGCGACACGACGACGTCTCCGCGCTGACCCACGACCGCGCCGAAATCCGTCTCTCTTAATCGTGCATCCGTGCCTCGGTGGTTCAGCTTATGTTCGGCAAGAGTTATTCATACTGCGTCCAAACAAGAAATGCAATGAACAACCTTGACAAAACCCGAACATCGGCACATACTAGGGGGCGAAGTTTATCGAGCGTTAAACACGGTCGAACGGACGCGGCCCCTGCCAGCACGGCTTAACTTGATGGGAGGGAAGCAGTTATGGACCTGTTAGAACAGCGTCATACCAAGGGCTTCGCGGGCGTCCAGATCGGCCCCATCGCCGCCAAGGGCTTGGCCTATCTCGACCCGGCCGAACGCAAACTCGTGGAGATGGTCCTGTCGGGCCGGATGTCGCGCCGTGAGATCGCCGTCCTGACCGGTGTGCCGATCCAAACCGTCTCCCGGCGGATGATCCGCATCGTCACCCGCCTGCACGACCCGCTCGTCATCGCCCTGATCGAGCACGGCCAACTCCTCCCCGAAGGCCACCGCGACCTGGGCCTAGCCTACTACCTCCGCCGCTGGGGCCCGACCCAGATCTGCCGGGAGTACGGGGTGACCGAGTACGCGCTGCGGAAGGTGCTCACGTACATCAAGGGCTGGCACGCCGCGCGCCGGTCCGCGCGATAGCGATCGCGCGCCGGAAACCGCGCGACATCCTCTTTTAGCCGCCGGGCTTGCCCAGCGCGTCCAGCGAATCTCGACCACACGCACACTCAACCCCAGGGGGTTTCCATGTCCTCCGCCACCGTTCACTCGCCGCGCATCAACCGCGTCGCCGACTGGTTCGGCCTGTCGCCCACCGACGTCGCCGCCCACCTCGCCGCGCCGCCCGACCCGCAGCTCCCGCCCGACTTCGCCCCCGCCCCCGGCCAACTCATCCTGATCACCGGCCCGAGCGGCGCGGGCAAGTCGACGTTGCTCCGCGCGCTGCGCGAGCGCCACCGGCGAACGGAGGGCCTCTGGATCGACCTGGCGCGCCTGCGCCTGCCGGACCGGCCCACGGTCGACGTCGTCGCCGACGCGCTCGCCGCCGGCCACCGCCCCGCGTGCGACGCGCGCCTGGCGACGCCGATCGCCGACGCCGACGCGCTCACCATCCGCGCGCTCGAATCCCTCTCCCGAGTCGGCCTAGGCGAGGTGTGGAGTTACCTGCGCCACCCGACCCAACTCTCCGACGGCCAGCGATGGCGGCTGCGCCTGGCGGTCGGGCTGGCCCGCGCCGACCGCCGGCCCGGCGGCGCGATCCTCGCCGCCGACGAGTTCGGGGCGCTGCTCGACCGGATCACCGCGCGCGTCGTCGCCCGGTGCGTGCGGCGGGCCGTCGCGGGCACGGGCCTGAGCGCGGTCGTCGCGACGAGCCATGAGGATTTGATCGAGGCGCTGGCGCCGGACGTGGTCGTGCGGTGCGACTTCGGGCGGGTCACCGAAACCCGGTTTTAAGTGGGGCAGACATTCTCGTCTGCCCTGGACTGGCTCGGGCTGCGCGACTCGCGAGCGACGCGAGGTGAAGCGACGCGCACGCCGCGCAGATGAGAGGGCTCGGGGGACAAGAATGCCCCCGCTCGCCCGCTCAGGCAGACGAGAATGTCTGCCCCACTGAGGATCTCAGAAGAACAGGGGGATCACATGCGTTGGACGACGTATCTACCGGGCCATTTCGAACTCGCGCGCGGGACGCCCGCCGACTACTTCGCCCTCGAGCGCTTTCACTACCGCGCCGGCCGGCCGGCGACGTGGGCGGGCGTGTGGGTCGTGCGGCACGTCGACGGCGGCGCGCGGCGCGTCGTCGCCGTGGGGGTGCTGTCGTACCCGTGCGTGGCCGGCGCGGCGCGCGACCGTGCGCTCGGGTTGGAGCGCATAGGGGCGCGCGAGCGGCTACGGTTCGTGAACGCCAACGTGCGGACGATCTCGCGCGTCGTCGTGCACCCGCAGTTCCGCGCGATGGGGTTGGCGTCGCGGCTCGTTCGCACGATGTGCGCGCGGGCCGGCGTGCGGTGGGTCGAGGCGCTCGCGGCGATGGGCCGCGTGCACCCGTTCTTCGCGCGCGGGGGCATGCGCGAGGTCGGGGTGACGCCGAAGGGGGTGGTGTACTACCTGTTCGACCGGGAGGGGGAGCGGTAGGGGCGCGCCCGGCACGTGCGGGCGCGTCGGGGGTGCCATGCTCAGATCCGGCCGGCGCGGCGTGCCACGCGCGGTCGTGCGGCCGCCGGAGATGAGCATGCCGGACGTCGAGAGGCGTCGATGGCCGCATGCTCATCCCCGCCGGCCTCACCTCAGCGCGACCGGCGCCCTTCGCGGCGGGTCTGAGCATGGCACCCGGACGGGCGCGGCCGAAATGAGCGCGGGCCCGCGGAGCGGTTCCGCGGGCCGAGGACGAACTCGAACTTGACTGGGGGTGTCGGATGGAGAAGACGCAGACCAAAGTGGCGGACCTGGACCCGGCGGATCGCGACGCGCGGCGGACGTACGACCGGGAGCGAAAGCGGCGATGGCGCGCCGCCGTGAAGCAGGCGAAAACGGAGGCCGCAATGGACACGAAGGCGGGCGCTGCGGATGCGGTGATCGACGCGAATGTGAAAAATGAAGCGAATACGGCGAATGCCATGAAGGGCGAGGAAATCACGGAGCTCGCCGATCCGGAAGCGCCGGAAACCCCGGCGGTGGCCGAGCCGGAGGTGGCAACCCGAATCAGTCGGGTGATCGATACCGACCTTTTCACCCCCTGTGTGGACGCGAATTCACTCTACGCCTGGATCACCCGCCACCTCGGCCTGAAGATGCCCCGCACCGGCGTGTGCCCCGGCCACTGCTCCCCGTTCGACTACCTCGCCAAGGCCTACCTCGAGCCCGGCGCGGACCTGGTCGTCGTCGCCCCGCGCGGCGGCGGGAAGACCCGCATGGCCGCCGCCGCCACGCTCCTGGATCTGCTCCACAAGCCGCAGACCGCCGTGCGCATCCTCGGCGGATCCCTCGAACAATCCCTCCGCGTCTGGGAGCACCTGCTTCCGGACCTCGAGCGGCTGGCTAAGGATCACGTGAAAGGCAAGCTCACCGGAACCCGCGTCACGATGGACACCGGCGCGTCCGCCGGCGTCGTCACCCAATCCCAGCGCGCCGTCCGCGGCCTCCGCGTGCAAAAGCTCCGCTGCGACGAGGTCGAACTCTTCGACCCGCGCGTCTGGGAGGCCGCCCAGCTCGTCACGCGCAGCCGCGGCCCGATCGACGGCGACGCCCGCACCGTCCGCGGCGCCGTCGAGGCCATCTCCACCTGCCACAACGTCGGCGGCCTCATGGAACGCGTCATCGACCGCGCCCACTCCGAGGGCACGGCTGTCCTCCGCTGGTGCATCCTTGACGTGCTCGAAAAATGCCCCGAAGAGCGCGTGTGCGCCACCTGCCCGCTCCACCCCGAGTGCCAGGGTATCGCCAAGATCAAGTCCGACGGGTTCCTGCGAATCGACGACGCGATCCGCATGAAGTCGCGCGTCAGCGCCGACACGTGGGACGCGGAAATGCTCTGCCGGCGGCCGAAGACCAAGGGGTGCGTGTTCCCGACCTTCGACCCACTCATCCACGTCCGCGAAGCGATGCCCGCCGATCCGCAATCCGCGATCCCCAACCCGCGATCCCCCGCGGGCCTCCACCTCGGCGTCGACTTCGGCTTCAACGCGCCGTTCGTCTGCCTGTTCGTCCTGCGCGACCGCGCGGGCCACTCGTTCGTCGTCGACGAGTACGTCCAGCCCATGCAGACCATGGAGCACCACGTCGAGGCGATCCGGCACAGGGCTCGTGCGTACGGCCTGATCAAGCGCGTCGGCTGCGACCCCGCCGGCAACGCCCGCAACACCCAGACCGCCGCGTCCGACGTCAGCTGGCTCCGCCAGGCCGGGTGGCGCGTCCTCAGCCGCTCCAGCCGCATCACCGAAGGCCTGGAACTGATCCGCCTCGGCCTCCGCAGCGGCACCCACGCCGTCACGCTCCACGTCCACCCGCGCTGCGCGCGGCTGATCGCGGCGCTCAAGGGGTACCGCTACCCCGACGGCGGCGGCGAGCTCCCCATCAAGGACGGCGTGCACGACCACCTGATCGACGCATTGCGCTACTATTACGTGAATCGCGGGGAAGGCGCAGAGACGGGCGGGTGGTATTGATTGCCCATTGCCCATTGCCGATTGCCGACTGCCGAATGTAAAGCGCACGGACGTGGGACCTGTCATTCCGAGGTACTCCGAGGAATCTGGCCGGCGCGCCGGGGTCCGCTAGCCTTTGGCGATCGGTCCGCGAACACGAAGAGCCACCATCGGACGAGCCCTTACGCTCGAGGCTAGATCCCTCGGAGTACCTCGGGATGACAGCACCACGCTCGGTCCGGAATGCACCGTCTCTCGCGTCCCCCACCCGTAACCCGCGTCTACTCCGCAAGCACCTTTCGCGGCGTCGCATCCAGCGTCAGTCTGAACAGCCGGTACCGCGGCCGCCCCTCGCCATCGATCGGGATCGCCTCCACCTCGCGGATCTTCAGCAGGGGATACGTGTTGGCGAACGACGCGGGCGTGCGCTCCGCCTCCGGCCGCTTGCGGTCGCGGTCGCGGGAATCGACCAGGTGGTACAGCGTCGCCGCCGTCGGGCGCTCGCCGATCGTGGGCAAATCGAGCGGCAGGTAACACGTGGCCTCGGGCGGCAGCGCGTCCGGGGCCACCGCCGCGCGCGGGTCGGCCGCCAGCGCGGCGCTCAGGGCCGCGGCCGCCGGGCGCGGCGAGCGGCGGTTGTCCCCCGGCCCGTTGTACGCGAGCGAGAAGACCGCGATCACAAGCCCGCACGCCCCCGCCGTCAGCGGCAGGTAGTGTCGTGCCGAGAACAGCGCCGCCGCCGCCATCGCCGCCGGGACGACCGCCAGCAGCGCCGGCCCGACCGGCAGCTTCTCCTTCCACACGACGAACGGCACCGCGATCGCGAACGCGAGCGGGATCAGTGCCTGCCCGGCAAGGATGAACGACGCGAACGACTTGGTCCCGAACCGCCGCGCCCCGGCCATCAGCGTGACCAGCGCCGCCGCCACCATCAGCGCCATCATCGGCGCGGCCGGCAGCAGGTACGCCTTCTTCTTCAAGTGCACGAACGAGAACAGCAGCACCGGGATCAGATAGCCGAGCGTCGGGAAGAGCAGGTGCCGATCGGCGGACGCACGGCGCCCGGCCCGCGCCGGCGCGCCCCCCCACGCCGGGGCAGAGCGCACGGGCTCCGCCCGAAGCGCCGCCCCGGATCCGTCCCCCATGCCCGAAGGCTCATCGCGCGCAGGCCCCGACGTGTCTGCCGTCAGCCCCGCGCGCTTGCGCCGCGCAAACGGCAGGACGAGCGCCGCGATCCAGATCGGCGTCCAGGGCAGGGCGACTTCGAACAAAATCGGGCCGTAATAGAAGGCCGGCCGCACGTTGTTCGTGTTCTCGCCGGTCACCTCGCCGATCGACTCGAACCGCCAGATGTCCCACGCGTGGGGCACCGTCTTGAACACGTACCACGTCCACGGGGCGGCGATCGCGAGGCACAGGGCGACCCCGACGACGTGCGCGAGCCACGGCCGCGGGAATCGCGCGCCGCGCTTCCGGTAAAGCGCGTGGTACACGACCAGCGGCGGCAGCAGCGTGATGAAGATCGGCGGCCCCTTGGCGATCAGCCCCAACCCGAGCGAAACGTACGCGAGCAGAGTGAACCCCCATTGGCGCCCACAATGTTTCCCCCGACCGGCCGGTGTGCCCACTTCAGTGGGGCACGACGCCGCCACCCACGCCCACAGCGTCGCCAGCGTGAAAAACGCCAGGTACGGGTCCGCCATCGACTTGCGGAACTCGTCCGACGCGAAGTGCAGCGACGCCCACACGAGCGCCGCCGGTAGTGCGGCGCGCCGCCCGATCGTCCGCCGCGCCAGGTCGGCGATCAAGAACGTCGCGAGGAAGCCCAGCAGCGCCGGCGCGAGCCGCGACAGGGCCGCCGACCACCCCGCCTCGCCGCCGAAGACCTTGAACAAGATCGCCGAACACCAGTACGGCAGCGGCGGCTTCTGCAGGCGGATCTCGCCGTTCAAAATCGGCACCAGCCACGGGTTGACGGGGAACGTCGGCGCGTCCGGGTCGGCCCGGAGGTCGAGCGCCTCGCCGGGCCGATTGAACAGTTTGACCGGGGCGACGTCGACGGACTTGGCCGCCCAGGGCCAGCCGGCGGCGGCCATCGCGCGGGCCGTCTGGACGACGCGCGCCTCGTGCGAGGTGATCACGTCGCGGTCACCGAGCAGCGGCAGGAACGCGATCGCGGCGAGGGCAAGGGTCAGGAGTCGTTGGCGGGAACGGGGCACGCCCCGGATGATCCGGGCGCGCGGGGGGATGTCAAATGACGGATGCCCGCGTGTCGGGGAGTCCACTCTTGCCCCCCGTCGCCGTGGCCGTGATGATCCTCCGCATGCCGCGAACCCTCCTCACCCTCATCGCACTGATCGCTATCACTTGCGTCGCCCCGCTCGTCGCCGACGAGAAGCCCGCCCCCCCCGCCGCCAACGAGGACGGCTTCGTCTCCCTGTTCGATGGCAAGACCCTCGACGGCTGGACGCCCCAGGACCCGGCCGCCAACGCCTTCAAAATCGACGACGGCGCCATCCTCTGCGGCGGGCCGTTCACGCACTTGTTCTATACGGGCAAGGTCAACGACGGGACGTTCAAGAACTTCGAACTCCGCGCCGAGTTCAAGATGGCCCCGTCGTCCAACTCCGGCATCTTCTTCCACACCGAAAACCCCGGCCCCAAGGGCAAGCTGCTCAAGGGCTACGAGTGCCAGATCTGCGGCGACTCGTACACCAAGGACCCGAAGAAGACCGGCTCGCTCTACGACGTCGAGGACGTGAAGACGTCGCCGGCGAATGACGAGGAGTGGACGTCCTACACGATCCGCGTCGAGGGCAAGCGCGTCATCCTCTCGATCAACGGCAAGGTGACGGTCGACTACATGGAGCCCGAGCCCGTCGTGCGGAAAAGGGGGCGCGAGGGCCGCGTCGTGTCGACCGGCGCGTTCGCCCTGCAGTCGCACGATGCGAGGAGCAAGGTCTGGATCCGGAACATCCGGGTGAAGGTGCTGCCGTAGTCGAAATGACGAAGGACGAAATTCGAAGCTCGAATCAATGACGAATGACCAAGGACGAATGACGAAGCGGACCGGCGCCGAACACCGGTGCCGGTTTCGACATTCGCCATTCGACCTTCGGATTTGATTCGTTCTTCGAGTGTCGACATTCGACTTTCTAATGGGACTGGTGTGCCCGCGCGTGTCGCGCCGCCCCGCACGCCGCGTGGTAGTCGGACGTCGCGCACGTCAACCGCCAGTTCTCCCTAGCTACGCTAGTCAACCGGTCCCCCACGGCCGACTGGATCTGTTCCGCGATCGGCGCCAGCCGCAGGCCGATCCCGCCGGCCAAACACACGTGGTGGGGCCGATACATCGCGTGGCCGATGCGGATGGCGCGGACGAGCGCGCGGATCGGCTCGTCGTTCACCGTCAGCCGCTCGGCGACGTCCGGCGTGCCGTACCGCGCCATCAGCGCCGCCGCCCCCACGTACGCCTCGAGCGACCCGCGGCCGCCGTCCGGACCCAGCGGCGCATCCGCCGACAACGAGACGTCCAGCTGCCCGAAATGCCCCGGCGATTCGCCGCTGACGTGCAGGAACGCCGGCGCTCCCCCGAAGTCGTCGATCACGCTCGCGCCGACGCCCGCCCCGAGCGACAAACACAGCAATCGCCCGCGGAACTGCTCGACGGCGTACACGTCGTACGCCACCGCGTTCGCGTCGGACAAAATCGCCAGCCCCGGCGCCGCCCGCACGTCGAGCGCCTCGGCGACCATCGCGTCCAGCGGGTTGCCGACCAGCCCCGGCACGTTCACCGAAAGCGTGATCGTCTTGCTCTGCCGATCGAGCAGACCCGGGCAGCAGACGCCCACGGCGTCGAGCTTCTTGGGCGAGTGCCCGTCGAGCACGAGCCGCGCCGCCTCCGCGACCGCGGCGACGATCGCCCTGCGGTCCGGGCGGTCGTACCGGGCGCTGCGGGCCGTGGTGAAGACGTCCGGGTCGCGGAGCATCGCCGCCTTGACGGACGTCCCGCCGATGTCGATTCCGAGGGTGGGCATAAGTCGGAGGATATCGCGCGGTGGGCGGCATGGGTAAATCAATGCCCTCCCGTGTGTCCGTCGAGCCACCGGGGCGCGCCACGCCGAACCGTGCGCTTGATGGTACAACTCGAATCGCATGTCCTTCGCCAAGACCTTCATCTTCACCCCTTTGACCGTCCTGTTCGTCGTCGTCATGGCGGTCGTGCTGATCGGGGTCTGCGTCGTGCTCCCGCTGGGCGCCCTCGGGTACAACGCGTACCGGATCGTCCTCCAGGATCACGCGATCCGCACGTACAAGCCGACGGTCGCGCTCGTGACCGAGAGCCGGGTGCAGACCCGCATCGTCCGCGGGCGCAAGTCGTCCACGACCAAGTACGACCCGGTCATCAAGTACAAGTACGAGGTCGACGGCAAGGGATACGCCGCCAGCCACGTCACACCGCTGGGCGACGTCGACTCGCGCGGGCCGGCCGAAAAACTCGTCGCCGACCACCCGCGCGGCGCGCCCCGCAAAGCGTGGTACGACCCGACCGACCCGTCGAACGCGTTCTTGGTCCCGCACTACAGCGGGTACCCCTACGCGTGGTACTTCGCCGGCGCCGCGGGAACCCTCGTCCCGCTCTGGCTGTTCTCGCTCCTGGTCTTCCACTCGATGCCCGCCCGCCGCCGCCGCGCCCGCGCCGCCGGCACGGTCGCCCGCCTCTCCACCAGCACCGACCCGATCCCCGGCGAGCCGCGCACGCTCGACGCCATGCTCGGCGACCAGGTTCGCTCCCGCGGATTTCAGGGGTTCGTCTTCCTCGCCCTCACCTGGCTCGGCGGGTGGCACCTGCTCACCCGCATCGGCGCCGACGAGAACCCCTGGCTCACCTGGATCACGCTCGGCGTCTTCACGTTCGTCGGCCTGCTCTACTTCCGCTTCGCCCGCCGGTCCGCCCGCATCCTCCGCGTCATCTCCGACGCGCGCGTCTACATCGACCCGCCGGCCGCCAAGCCCGGGTGGGTCGTCACGATCCGCGTCGAACACGACCAGTTCACGCCCGCCGAGATCACGCTGGTCCGCGTCGGCCTGGTCTGCACGCGCACGACCGGCAGCGGCAAGAACGCCACGACGAGCAAGCAGTGGGAACAGTGGCACGAGGAGCCCGCCCCCGTCGCGCGCACGACCGCCGCCGGCGCGCTCCAGCAGCGCCTGGCGGCGATGGGCGGCCCGTCGCCACGGGCGTCGGTCGGCACGATCACCGTCACCGCCCGCTTCCAGATCCCCGCCGACGCCCCGCCGTCCAGCCCCGACCAGTGGGCCGGCAGCCCGCGATACAACTGGGGCGTCCACGTCGAGACGACGTCGCCCGCGTTCCCGAAGTACAAGGCGCAGCTCGCGGTACAAGTAGCACCCGCCGGGTGATGACACGCCGCCACGCCGGGTGCGGAGCCTGAGGCGACGCCCCGGATCGAGCGACCAGCAACGCGGATTCGCGCACGGTCAATTTCGTCGGGAGGAACTCCCATGCGTGTCCTCAGCCGAATCTTCGGCAGCCTGGCGATGGCGGTCATGCTCGTGCTCGCGGCGGCCGCGATCGTCGGCATCTCGCTCGCCACGATGGCCTACGCCGCCCACCTCGCGACCGACCAGGCGCGCACGATCGGCCCGGCCCGCCCGGTGACCGCCCAAATCGTCTCGAGCAAGCTCCGCACGTACGTCGAGTATGGAAATTCGAAACACGCGCCCGAGATCCGCTTCCGCTACACCGTCGACGGCCGGCCGTACGAGTCGGGCCGCGTCGCCCCGACCCCGATCACCCAGACGGCCGACGCCGAGGCCGTCGTCGCCGCAAACCCGCCCGGCGCCACCCGCCAAGCGTGGTACGACCCGGCCGACCCGGGCCGCTCATTCCTGATCCGCCGCTTCGTACACGAGGCCTACGCGATGTGGTACGCGGGCCTGGCCTATTCGCTGATCGCGGCGCAGGTCGTCCCGGCGTTCGTGGCGTTCCGAACCTTCGCCAAGCCCCGCCCGCGCCCGGACGGGTGGGTGCGCCTGCCCGTCGAGCGCCCGCTCCGCACGCGCATTGCGGTCGAGCTGGCCCGCGCCGCCTGGTTCGCCGGGGCCGCCGCGCTCGCGGCTTGGCACCAATTCGCCCACACCGAAGACCCGCCCCGCGGGCAGGTCTACGCCGCGCTCGCCGGGTTCGCCCTCGTCGCGCTGTGGTTCGTCTACCGCGCGGCCCGCGTGTGGCGCGTGCGCCGCTGGGCCACCGACGCCCGCGTCACCATCGACCCCGACTCCTTCCGCCCCGGGCGCACCGCCCGCCTCCGCGTCGAGCAGGACCTCCGCCGGCCCACGACCGTCCGGCAGATCAAGGTCGGCCTGACGTGCACGGGCGCGTTCGGCGTCGAGGGCGACCTCGTCCAACAAGTCTGGGAACGGTGGGAGACGCGCGACAACCCCGAACCCAAGCGCGCCATCCCCGAGCACCCCCTCGGCTCGATCGCCCGCGAGGCGCTCGCCGCCGCCCGGGCGCGCGGCGACCACCCGCCCGCCCCCGCCGGCACCCTCACCGTCGACGCCGCCTTCGGCCTCTCCGACGCCGTCGTGCCGACGACTCAGGGGACGGTCAACGAACGGTACCGCTACGCCCTGATCGTCGTCACCACCCCCGACGCCGGGCCGCCCTACCGCGCCGAGTTCGACGTCACAGTTCAGGAAATTTGATCGCGCGCACAATCGGTGTCATCACGGCGCCGGCCGGCTCGCCGCGCCCCCGCGCACCTCCGCCGGAAACTCCCACCGCGGGATCGGGTTGAGCCGCGCGACCTGCTCGACCGACAACACCGCCCGCACGCGCGCCCCATACGCCCGGATCGCCTCAAGCCCCGCCGCCCGCCGCGCCGCTGCGGTCTGCCGGAGCAACGTCACCACTTCGCTCGGCGCGTCCACCCGCGCCGCGATCCCCTCCAACTCCTCCCGCGGCCACGCCAAATCCGGCGCCGCCGGGAGCGCCGCCAGCGCATCCCGCTGCGCCGCCGTCACGCCCGCCTCCGCCGCGTACGCCGGCTCCGCCAGGATCCGCCGGACGCCCTCGGCGAGATAACCGAACTCCCACTCGGCCTCGTCCACGGTAAAGAAGCCCCCGCGCAACACGCGCCCCTCACCGCGCTCCGGCCCCACGTACAAGAACGCGTCCCCCGCCTTCACCAGCCGCCCGCCCCCCGCGCGCGGGTATACGCCGTCCGGCAAGTTCGCCTCCGCCGCCGCCGCCAGCGCCGCCGCGGCCTTGTGGTTCGCCGCATCCACCCGCCCGCTCTCCGCCACGCGACCCCCCGGCGGCGGCACCACCGCCCGGATCGCGTTCGCCGACGAATCGTCCCCCCGCTGCAAATACGCCAGCCGCCAGACCAGCGCCGCCCCACCCAGCACGACGACCGCCATCGCCATAGCCGCCGCCCAGAGCGGAATCGGCGGACCGGCGGAAGTTGGGTCGGGTCGGGCCACGCTTCCATCTAGCGTAGCCGGCCTTCCCATCCGGGTGAACCGGCGGGTGCCGATCCCGGCCCGGACAACGCACGTCCGGCCGGGTCGAACTGTGGCCCGGAGCGGGCCTACCCCTTACGACCGCCACGACCCGCGCAACCCCTCCGACACATTACATATTTCCGCCTGGATCTCGCCGGCGACGGGCAATTGTGGTTGTATCCCTGACGACCGGCGGCTAAGTTTCACCGCCAGCCATCTAAGGCGTTCGAATTGCGAGCAGGACACTTATGACGATCAACCGCATGTCGCGTCGCGCCGGGATGTCACTGGCCGCCGTCGCCGCCGCAGTCTTGGCGGGATCGGCGTCGGCCGCCCCCGTCGCGTACACCGTCGTTCGCCAATACGACGACACGACGGCGACCAATGCCGTCGCCACCAACTCGAGCGGCAACGCACTGTCGTCGACCGCCGCGAACGACGTGGCCGGCTTCACCGGGCTCGTCGCCACCGCGTTCGACAACGGCGCCGGCGGAGTCGTCAACTTCGAGACGGCCTCGAACGACAACCCGGACGGGTTCACCGCCGCGTACGGCACCGGAAAGGTGCTCGCGGTCGCCAGTTCGACCAACGTCAACCACACCACGCTCAGCACCCTGACGGTCATCTCCGGAACGCAGGGCCTGATCCCGACCGCCAGCGCGACTACCGCCTGGCGCCTCTCGTTCGGCGGGATCACCGGCGGTGACCCGGGCGAGGCGGTCGTCCAGGCCGGCTTTACCCTGCTCTCGCGCGACGCCAAGACGCAGGTCGCGCGGGTCGAGTGGTTCATCGACGGCGACACGACCACCGCCGCCTTCACCGACGACGAAACCATCACCCAGCCCAAGAGCTTCGACGACACCTTCTTCGGCTATACCGCCCCGGCCGGGTCGGCGATCACCAGCGTGCGGATCTCGTTCGACACGACCGGCTTGGTCGCCAGCGACGACCGCCTGGGGATCGACGACCTCGGCTTCATCACCGCCCCGGTCCCCGAACCCGCGACCGTCTCGCTACTCGCCCTCGGGGCGATGCCCCTGCTGGGCCGGCGGCGCCGGCCGCGCTGAGTGCGGCCGCCCGGGAATGCCCGGGGTGCTCCCCTTATTCTCGAAACCGCGACTCGCGTCACCGCCGCGCGTCGGCGGCCGCCCGGACGACCTCATAGGGGGCGGCCGTTGCGAACCGGTATACCGCCCGCCCGACCGTGACCTCGACCCCGCCGTCCGCGCGCCGCGCCGAGACCGGCTGCGCCCCGCCCGCCGGCGCCCTCCCGTCCCCCACCTCCAGCACGTGCACCAGGCACACCTCGTCGCCCCCGCCCTTGTAGTCCAGCGTGAGGCGCTGCGTCCCGACTTCGGTCGCATCGACGGCCGCCGCCTTCCCCGCGTCGCCGAGTACTGCCCGGCACCGGATCCAACCCGCCCCGTTCGTCGCGAGCCACCCTCCGTCTGCCGACGTCGGCGCCGCCGGGAACTGCAGCAACCACTGCACGTCCGGCACCCGCTTCCCGGCCCCGGCCGTCAGCCGATCGACAACGACCACCGTCCCTGACCCCACGAGCGCGACCTGCCGCACGCAACTCGCCAGCGCCGGCACGTCGTACGCCTGCGCGAACTGCCCCGCAGCCGCCATTGCCGGGCCGGGCGACACGACCAAATCCCCCGTCTCCAGCCGCTTCCCCGCCTTCAAATTCTGCTCGAACTTCCCCACCGACCCGAACGTCTGCCCGCGCACCGCCCGCTGCGCCTGCCCGCCGATCAGCAGCGTGTTGTGCAAATCCGTCCGCTGCTGCGGACCTCGCGTCTGCTTGTACACCGGCGGGTCCACCGCCAGCAGCCCGCGCCGCCAGATGAAGAACCCGCCCTGATCCCAGTGGTTGTGATCGCCATAATGGTCCGCGCACCGGAACCCCACGACCGTCGCGTCATCACCCCACCCGCCGGCCCGCGCGATCCAGTGCCCGCCCTTCGCCCCGCCCGCGACGAACACCTCCGGCGCCGGCTTCACCTCCGGCCGCGCGCCCCGCCCGTACAAAAACCAGAAGATCGCGGTGTCGTCGTCGTACGCGCTCAGCCCGCGCCTCTCGGCGATCCTCTTCGACAGCGCCTGTGCTGCCGACACCTCTGCACCCGCGCGCCCACCCATCGCCCACACACCCGCATCCAGCAACCCCGCGACCGCCCGCGTCGCCCCACCGTTCGCTCCCGACTGCAGGTCCCCGAACGGCACGAACCGCAGGTCCGGCAACGTCCCGTACGCCAGCGCCCCGAGATTCCGCGCCAGCCAATCACCCTGTTTCTCCCGAATCGTCCTGACGACATCGGCCTCCCCCGCGCTCTGCCCCGCCAGCACCGTCACCAGCGCCGGCCTGAACACGTAATGCGTCCAGTACCCCATCGGCTCGCACGGCAACCCGTCCAGGTACCGCAGCGCCGGCCAAAGCTCCCGCTCGAACCGCCCCCGAATCTGCTCGTACACCGCCGTGCTCGCCGCGTCCTCGCCGGCCGTCGCCAGCCCCCACATCGCCACCCCGCCCGCCGACATCCAAGTGTAATTGTGAAACACGTGATCGCCCGAGTACTTCAGCCCCATCCCCACCAGCGGCCCCACCGCCTTCCGCACCTCCGCCCGCGCCGCCGCGTCGAACTTCTCGTAGCCACATAACCAGTCGTACGCGAGCCCGAACTCCGTGAGCTTGAAGAAGACCTCGAAGCTGTCCGCCTTCTCCGGCACGCGATACGCCCGCATCCGCGCGATCGCCTTGTCCGCCGCGTCTTGTTTGCCCGTCATCAGCCAAACCATCGCCTGCGCCTGCGCCGAGTTAACACGCGACAACCGCCCCAGCATCTCCGCGTACGCCTTGTCCTTGGCCTGCCCCCGAAGCTGTTCGAGGGAGATCGCGAGCGGCGTCGCCTTGGGCCGGAGCAATACCCGCGGCCGATCGGGTTTGAGTTGGTCCGCGCGCGGGAGCAGTTCCTGGGCGCCGCTGTAGGTCGCAACCAATGCGGTAACGATGAGCGCGATCATTCGGGTCATTGGTGGAGGTACCGTGATTCGGCAACCGCGCTCGATTCCTCTTGTAGCCGCCCCGCTTGCGGGGCGCGTCCGAGTGCGCCCGGCCCCCTCCGCGTCGGTTCATAATCGAGCGCCGTTAGAAGCGCCCCGCAAGCGGGCTGGCTACAAGAGGTCAGTCGAAGTTCCTTTTAGAATGAAGCCCCCTCCCCCATCCGCCGATGGTCCCGTACCACCCCAGGAGAATCCCCCATGCTTACCCGCCCCCTCATTACCGCGCTCGCCCTGGGCGTCCTCGCCCTCACCCAGTCCGGGTGCCTCCTCGCCGTCGCCGCCGTCGGCACGGGCGCCACCGTCGCCTACGTCCGCGGCGACACCGAATCCGCCATGGACGCCACCCCCGACCGCGTCACCGCCGCCGCCAAGGCCGCCCTCGAGGACCTCAAGATCGTCGTCGTCTCCCACCGCGCCTCCGCCCTCGACGGCGACGTCGTCGGCCGTACCGCCGGGGACGATAAAGTTCACATCCTCGTCAAGGCCCAGGGCGAGCGCACCAGCCACATCTCCATCCGCATCGGCACCTTCGGCGACCAGGCGATGTCAAATCGCATCCTCCTCAAGGTCAACGAGCGCCTCAACGCCATGAACGCCGCCGGAGCGCCCGCACCCCAATCGGCAGCGGTCAGCGCCCCCCTCGCCACCCCAGCGGTGGTGCCCGAGGACTGATCACCCGCCCGCCCAAACTTCCCGGATTCCCATTCCGGTGGCTTGAATCTAATTCCCCATCTCCCCAGAATGGCGCGAGTTACGTGACTCTCATGTCGTCGGACGCTCGCGTCCGATAAACAAGGATCGACCGGCCCCCAGCACTGCGCGACGGGCCGGATTGATCGTCGATCGGTGGACCGGTCGATAGAGGCACGAGTGGTACGTGGCGGCGCCGGGGTCTGACTGTTCGGTGCCGCCGCGGGGATGTTCGGGAGCACGTCATTTCGACGGCTGAACCCGTCGGCCGCGGGCCGGCGGGGGGGTCCTCAGCCAACGCGCTTTCTCCGCCCGTCCCATCACCACTCCTCCGGGCCTCCGGCCAGGGAAGGGCCATGATGGACAGCTTTCTCATCCGCGGCGGCGCACGTCTCAAGGGCAAGATCGAGATCTCGGGGAGCAAAAACTCCGCCCTGCCGATCGTCGCCGCCTGCCTCATGCCGCAGGGCAAGACGCGCCTCCACGGCGTCCCCCGCCTCTCCGACATCGACTCGATGATCAAGCTCGTCGGCGAGCTCGGCTGCCGCGTCCAGCGGCACGACTCGCCCGCCAGCAACAACGACGGCCCCGCCCTCAACGGCCCGCTCGACATCGAGGTCACGGACCTGTCCCAGACCCACGCCCGCTACGACATCGTCAAGACGATGCGCGCCAGCATCTGCGTCCTCGGCCCGCTCATCGCCGCCCGCGGCCGCGCCAAGGTCGCCATCCCCGGCGGGTGCGCCATCGGCGACCGCCCCGTCGACCTCCACATCCGCGGCCTCCAGAAGCTCGGCGCGGAGTTCCGCACCGAGGGCGGCGACATCGTCGGCGAGATCCCCACCGGCAAGCGCCTCAAGGGCTGCCGCATGTACCTCGGCGGCGCCCAGGGCCCGACCGTCCTGGGCACGATCAACGTCATGTGCGCCGCCGCGCTGGCCGAGGGCGAGACCGTCCTCGTCGGCGCCGCCTGCGAGCCCGAGGTCGTCGACTGCGCCAACCTGCTCAAGAAGATGGGCGCCAAGATCACCGGCGAGGGCACCCCCGAGATGAAGATCGAGGGCGTAGATAAGCTGGTCGGGTGCGAGCACCGCATCATCCCCGACCGCATCGAGCTCGGCACGTTCATCATCGCCGCCGCCATCACCAACGGCGAGCTCGAGCTCCACAACTGCAACATGGACCACCTGATCGCGGTGACCGACCGGCTCGAAGAGGTCGGCGTCCGGATCGTCCGCCACAACAACGACACCGTCACCGTCTCCTCGGGCCGCCGCCTCAACCCGATCGAGATGACCACCCAGCCCTACCCCGGCTTCCCGACCGACCTCCAGGCCCAGCTGATGGCCCTGCTCTGCTTCGCCGACGGCATGAGCGTGATCACCGAGCGCATCTTCCCCGACCGCTTCCTGCACGTCGGCGAGCTCAATCGCATGGGCGCCCGCATCCGCAAGGAAGGCCCGACCGCGATCGTCCAGGGCGTCAAGGAACTCGCCGGCGCACCGGTCATGTGCTCCGACCTCCGCGCCTCGGCCGCGCTGGTCTTGGCCGCCCTCGCCGCCCGCGGCGAGACCCGCCTCGACCGCGTCTACCACATCGACCGCGGGTACGAGAAGATCGAGGCCAAGCTCAACGCCGTCGGCGCCCACATCGAGCGCGTCGGCGAAGACAAGGCCGCCGGCAAGACCACCGTCTCCATGGCCGTCGCCGCCGCCTAACCCGGCGGGGCCGCTTCAGCGGCTCTGTCCCCGCATTCAAACACGAAACGCGAACCCCGAGAGTCTACCTCTCGGGGTGCTCGCGTTTTGAATCTCGCTCCCCGCGCCCGCGGTTAAAGGCCGTACTTAGCGGTCGCACCGAAGGTGCACGTGAGCGCCTCGCAGGTCATCAATGTCGTTGACCGCGTTCGCGAGATCTCGCGCGCTTCTACGAGTGGGATCAGGAGGTCGACCGATGTCCGGATACCGATGCGCGACGTGTGGCGAGCACCACGACGGCCCGACCCTCGCGTTCGGCCTCGGTGCGCCCGATCTGTACGATCAGATTCCTGAGAACGAACGGCCAACGCGCGCGGAGCTGACGAGCGACGCTTGCGTAATCGACGGCGAGCACTGCTTCGTCCTCGGCAACATCGAACTGCCGATCTCTGGAACGGACGAGAAGTTCGTCTGGTCGGTGTGGGTCTCGTTGAGCCAGCTCAACTTCGCCCGGGCAACGCTCCTCTGGGAGCAACCCGGTCGCGAATCGGAGTCGCCGTACTTCGGGTGGCTCAGTTCGTCGATCCCCACGTACCCGAGCACGATCAATTTGAAGACGCACGTCCACACGCGACCCGTGGGCGTTCGCCCGCTCGTGGAACTCGAGCCGACCGACCACCCGCTCGCGCGGGAACAGCGCGACGGGATCACGTGGGAGCGCGTGCATCAGATCACCGCCGCGATCGAACACGACACCCCTCGCGCGGGATAGTCTTTACAGACCGCGCCCCCGCGTGCACACAACCGTCAGCCGTCGTACCAACGGGAAGGGCGGAACGGGGCCGAGACCTGCGGGTTGAAGAGGGGTCTGCCCGTCCTTCAAGGCACCGCTTACGACCACGCCGGAGCCGGAGCCTCAGGCGACGGCCCGGATATCTCTGGAAATCGCGGGGTTGGCACAACGAATGGTCAGACTCAAGCGGTCGCGCGCGGGTGACACGTCTCCAAAGATCGACGGAGCCCAACATGACGCGCCTCGGGGCGGATCACGTCGGGCTCGCAAAGCGACACCGATCCCGGTCCGTCCTACTGCCCCCGCCGCCGGCGGCTCCCCAGACCCGCCAGCGCCAGCCCGGCCATCGCCAATGCCGCGCCCGGTTCGGGCACCGGCGTGTAGGTGACGCTCAGGAGCGGGCGGTTGGCGGCGGTCGTGGCGGCGTCACCGTTGACGAAAAAGATCCGGCGGGCGCTGGCGGCCTCCACCGAGCTTTCGGTCTTGATCGCAAAGTAGAAGACGCCCTCCGCGTCCGCGACCGATTGAACCGCGCTCACCAGGCTCGCGGTCGAGTCGAACGTCATCACGCTGCCGCCGGTGAACGTGTCCGGGTTCGCCGTCGTGGTCGACAGCGTCGCGCCGAGGTCGCCGCCAGCCGTACCCCAGGCGGTGGTCGACAGGCGATGGTTCCACGTCACCTCGTTTTCGGCGAAGGCGTTGGTCAGCGCGACGAGTTCGAGCGTGACCTCCTGCGACCCGCTGCCCGTGTCGTCGCGCGAGCCGACCAGCCGGAGCGACACCGCGTCGATCGTCGCGCCGACGGGGATGGCCGCAAGGTCGAACGCGTACACCCCGCGGATCACCGCCGGCGCCGTCGTCTTGCCCAGGATGACGTCGCCGCTCGTGCCGAAGTTGGACGTCGGGTTGTCGCTCCGGATCGTCGAGTCGGCCGACTCGTAAAGCGCGTCCGGCGAGACGCCCTGCTGAAAGCCGATCACGTCGGCGAACGCCGGTGACGCGACCACGACCGCCGCAACCACGGCCCAACCGCCGCGCCACCCTCTAAACGTGCTGATGACCTTCGCAGGCTGCATCACCGCTCCTCCAAAAACAGTCGAAGCACTCCCCACCGTCAGTGTAACCCGTACGGTTTCGGCTGGCCAGTGAGAAGTTGCAGTCGAAGATCACGAGGCCGAGATGGCCGCCTCAAAAAGCGACGGAGCCCGACGCGAC